>UMHH01050553.1_pt1 | contig 48373 bp, 48 predicted proteins | sample 1965491 | NCBI WGS metagenome assembly UMHH01 (sample SAMEA4836094, study PRJEB28245) | human gut metagenome | biome: gut microbiome; material: fecal sample | place: Denmark | collected 2008
AATAAAGATAATAAAGATGAAAATGGTAATAGTAAGAGTAAGAGTAAGAGTAATAATGAAAATAATGAAAATAATGAAGATAATAATGGTAAGAGTAAGAGTGAAAATAATGTATATTAATGTTTTGATGAGGCTAGTGAGTATAAGGGGTGGGTCATTAAATTGGACTTGACTACCCCCGTCAAGTTCTAGGAGAAAGTAAAGTTCTCACTCTCATTATCAACATTAAATATTTTGAGATTATTCATCTCATTACATTACCAACTATTAATACTAATCATTATGAGAACAAACAAACCATTGTTGTTAGTTGCAATCATACTGATGATGCCAGCTATCATACTAGCATTGAAAGTAGAACCAACTAGCGATGAACAGATTACTGCTGTTGTATTTGGAATACTATCGGCTATTGTTAGTTATCTTAGTAGAGATTAATCTCTACTAGATGATGTTGCTCATTATCAACATTAAATACTTTGCAGTTGAAACGAAAACAACTGTCAGTAATGCTACTGATTAGCGTAATTAAATACTTAATAGTCATGCCAGACGTTAAAGATTTAGCACAAGCTGCACAAGGTGCTGCTGCTCCTGAGAGTGTTAATGTAGTTGAACAAACTACTAGTGTTAACCAACCTGTTCAACCTACTGTTGATACAGATAACCAAAGTTCTGCGCAAGTGGAAACCATTGATGATGTTGTTAGACGCATTTGTACTGATGGTCATAGTTATGTAATGACTACTGTCATTACTAATATTGATTGTCAAGAACGTACAGGTCATAATGGCAAGTCTTATCTCAATGCGTTTGTTACTATTGCTAGTCCTGTCAAAGGTGCTCAAAGTATGCCTGATGGTACACATCGAATGGGTATGCTTGGTGCTGTTCAGATGCCATTCAATCAGATACTGCTTGTAATGCGCAAAGACAAGTTCTACGGTAGATTTGTCAACTATGTTGGCGAAGCTGCTGAAGCTGGTTTTGCTAGTATGTATCTGACTGGTGTTGCTGTCAAAGTTCTTTGCCAGTTTGTACCTGCTGGTGTACAAGACCGTAATCCATTTACTCGTAAAGACAATCTTTACAATGTTGTGGATTATGACCGATATGTATATCATATTGTAGGTATCGAACAGCCTGCTGACCCTGTTCTTGTTGGTGCATATAATGTACTTATCAAGCAGATTATGGAGGACGCTCGTGCTGTCATTGCTGCCAAGCGTGAGGCTAAAGCTAAAGCGGCTAGTTTTGTTGCTACTGTAATGAACGATGACGACGTACCGTTCTAATGAACATGGTGCTACTGACCTTCGGGTTGGTAGCACTGATGTTATCAACAATAGTTTTGCTGATGCTGTTGCTAGTGTTCAACATGGAAATGCTCATTATCAACATTAAATAGATTGCAGCAAACGAACTTAACAGTCTGATAAGACTTGTCAATCATGAACTAGCTGCAAGTTCTGATAAGTCTTATCCTAATATTAAACATCATGAAAGTACATCGTATTATTACTACTATTGAAGTTGAGAATGATAATTCTATAACTTCTGTTGAAGTTACTAATCTTCATCCTACTAATGCTAATATTCCTCTTGCTATTACCAATTTAACTACTAATGGTAGTGCGAATGACATTGAACAAGTATATGATAGTATTAATAAACGTAGACTTAGTATTGCTGATAAACTAAAAGGTATCGCTCGTTCTATTAATGAATGTCTTGATAATTATGAACGTGATGAAATTACTGATGATAATACTATTAATGAAATTAATGATGATTTACTCCTATAACATTTTGTTATACTGATATTGGTCATGGAGATTTACTCTCATAACAAAAAGTTATAGAGATGAAATTAGAGGTGACGAGAGGTATTGAATGTGGAGAAAGAGGATATGGAGATGAAAGTGGTGAATGTGGAGTTCGTGGAGAATGAGATGGTGGAGTTGGATGTGGTTCAAATAGGGTTAAATTGAGGTTGAATGTGGAGATGAGAGTGATTGTGGTAGTGGTAAATGTGGAGATAAGTGTGGAGATGGTCATGCTAAAGAGACTAGTCCTGCTGGTATTCTTCCTAATCCTCTTCATCCTCCTAATAACACTCCTAACAATCAATCTAAACCTATTGTTTCAACTCTTTCTTCTATTTCATTATAACTTTTCGTTATAATCTCTATAACCTCTAGTTATATCTTCTATAACCTCTAGTTATACCACTATCAGTTTTAGTCATAGCATCATCTTCTCATTCCCACTCATTATAACCTTTAGTTATATCTTCATAATCATTAGTTATAACCTTTAGTTATATCATCGCCATTAGCATCAGTTCTAGCATCATTTTTATTCCTTTTTTCGTCATGAACTTTATCGTTAAATATAGTATTAGTTTCAGTCATGAATCTTACTACTAGCTTTAGCCTCATCATGAACGTTAACTCCAACATTAAGACTAGTCCTAACAGTATTATCAAGTCCAATAAGACTTCTAGTCATAATGACCAACATCATTAGTTCTAGCTAATAATAGCACTATTAATACTATCAGTATTATAATGACTATTAATACTAGTCATGCTAATATTACTGGTGATATTACTAATGATATTCTTAATATTCTTGATATTACTGATTCTCTTTATACTAATGATACTCTTGATACTATTGATATTTATTATACTCGTGGTAAGTTAATTCCTATTGCTATAATGATTTTAGTTATTTTAATATAGCTATTGATTATTAGTTAGAATTATAGTATAAATAAATTATAATATATTTGGAGTATTATATTTAATTATTATATTTGTCATGTTGTTCAGTAGAGTAATATTGCTACTGATAATAATATTAATCTTAAACTTATAAGTGTTATGGTAAATTTTGATAATGTTACTAGTAATGTTCAATCTAAGCCTAGAAAGAAAACTATGGCTGAAAGTTTAGAAGAAGCTAAACAAGAAGGTAAACTTGTTGTTCCTGAAGAAGATACACAAGTTAATGCTGTTGTTAGTAGTGAAACTGTTCAGCCTAAAAATAAAGCTAGGAAGAAGAAACAAAGTAAAGTTCGTAAACAGGAAGAACAAACTGCTGTTGTTAGTCAAGCTAATGAAGATAATGATTTTAAAGATGCTAAGACTGATAAACGTGGTGTTCCTGTTGGGATTAATGTTCCTCAACATATTCTTGATGTAGTTTGTATTGTTAAATTCAATGCTGCATTTAGACGCCATACTTCTCTTAATATTCTTCATACTCTTGAAGATGATGGAAGAATATGTAATTCTAAAGGTGCTTATGTTGACTTCTTATGGAATAAGTTTAGAGTTACTGCTGATGGTGGACTTCGTAGAGAATATAGATATACAGATGATTTATTCATTGATGCTTTAGTTAAAGCTCATGCTGATGTTGCTAGTGATAGTCAGCGAGTTATTGGTATTATGATTGATACTGAAACTGAACTTCATAAAAAGAATAAAGATTCTGAAGCTAGTTAAGTTTGTAGTATAGACTCCCCGTAGAGGATGGATAGTGCTGTTGAGCTTATTAAAGCTAATTCTCATGTTCTTGCCATTTTTATCCATTTTGTTTATTGGGTTTGTTATAGTTAACACGTTGATGATAATCATCCTCTACTCGGAGTTTATTTTATATATAAAGATATGGAAAGAACTGATATTTATTTTGTTGAAGATGATACATATTTCAATAATAATGTTGAAGGTGTTGAAATTCATGCAGAATGTCTAAGTCAAGATTTTGACGATATTGCTTGGGAACCAATAGTTGATGATAGTCCTATTGTTGACCCTGAAAATGATGTTTTTGGTTATTATGATTAAATAAATAAAATTATGGAAAATATTAATATTAAAGTTATTCTTGATGAAGTTTTTGGTAAATCTTGTAAATATGAAGAAGATTGCGAACTTATTAATAAATTCATTAATGATATTAAAGATAAAGGTTTATCTCCAGACCAATATGTTAGAGGTTTAGCTTTATTTGTATATGTTCTTCAAGAACAAAAATATCTTAATGATTTTGGTAAAACTCAAGAAGATATTATTAAACGTGTTATTCAAGATGGATTTGAACTTGATTGGCTTATTAATCGTTGGGATAGTATAATTGAAGATAAAGATATTCTTAAACCTATTATTGCTGTTTTTCCTAAATATGCTAAAGATATGATTATTAATATTGTTGAAGCTAATACTAAAATTAATAATTTGATTGCTCAACATATTATTGATACTTCTAATGCAGAATATAAGGAAATGATTAAAATAGTTAATCAATCTGTTGATAATAATAAACAAGAGAATAAGTTTAAGAATTTTAGCGATGATGAAATTTATGCTGAACTTAAACGTAGAAAAGCAAATAAATCTGCTAAATAATCCCACATAAGTTTTTGATTTTATTTCTAATACTACTGTCTGTGAAGATAGTAGTATTATTTCACTTGCTGATGATGGAGGAATTGAACTCCGAAACTATGATATTGCTATTATCCGTTTTAATTTCTAAAATTGTAGGTTTTGTAATAGTACAGTCTGTGAAGATAGTGCTATTAATATTTATCATAGTCCAAGTGTTATATGTCATATTTGATTTGGTGTTAATGATGTTATTATTGATTGTGAAATTAGTAATAACAATGTCTGTGACAAACATTTCGTTTTATATGATTTCGTATTTGTAGTTTTGCCTAGCATTGTCTGTGAAGATAGTGCTAGGCTTTTTAGTATGTATATTATTAACTTTAAATATATAATTAAAATGGATAATTATGATTCTTTTATTTTTGATGGTCTATTAGATAGATACATTGAAGAACAAGCTAAGTTTGAAAAAGGACAGGTAGTATATATGGAATATACTTATCAATATCATAATCAAACTAAGCTTGGTGTTTGTGTTGGTATTGTAACTGAAGTTGGAATTACTAAAATCGAACGTACAGTAGGTAATAATAAATATATTAATTATCCTATTGTATATACTGTTACTCACGCTAAAGGTGTTAGTTATAATGTTAGTGAATGTAAACTTGGTTCTGTATCTGAACATATTCTTAAAGAACGTCTTAAACGTGATGGTAAGAATAATGAACAAAATAATGAGGCTGAACAGAATGGCTAGTTATTCATAGTCTGACATGTTCATGGATATAATTCTTTTGCTCTCTGTTGAATTTTCATATATAATCTGATTAATCTATCACGATTAATATTGAGTTCAATACAGGGCAAAAGAACTAGCTAATAAATGTTAAACTAAAAATTTAATACAGTTTTATTATGAATTATATTACTTATAAACAAATTGATGGTACTATTACATCTGGATTTAAAGTTAAACTTTATGATATAGTTACTTTGAATACTGGCTATTGGAAAGATAAACTTGCTATTGTTCTATATATTAATGAGGATAAAAAACAAATTAAAGTTCGTATTATTGAATGTGGTATGAACTTAACTCTTAAAGTTAAAGATGTTCAATTTGTTAATCATAATAATAAAACTGCTGCTCGTTCTTATATTGATTTATGTAATAAACTATCTAAAGCCTTTCGTGATAAATATACTGATAAACATTATATAAAAGATAATTGGTTTACTGATAAGTTTATTATTAATGATATAACTGCTGATACTATTGCTAAAGGTATTGGTCAATATATTACTAATACTGATAGTGATAGATGTTCTGTTAGTGCTATTATGTGGCTTAGTGATATTAAAGATTATATAGATGCTTTACTTAAATATGGTGATTTTGATTTTGTTGCTAAGGCATTTAAAATTTATAATATTACTGATACTAGATTTGAACTTATTCGTAAACTTTATAATTATTTCTATGATTGAAGATGCTATTGGATATATTCTTGGAGTTTGTGTTGGATGTATTTTATTTCTTATTTATGAAGTATTTAATCTATATAAGAAGATTGAACGAATTAATATAGATATTAATAAACTTCAAAATAAAGATATAGAATTTCATCGTAATATTGAATTTATTATTAATGATAGTGAATATAATAAAGAAGTTCTTGAACATTTTATTGATAAACTTAATGAACTTAATGATAGTATTAAAGCGAAAGTTGATGACTAGCTTGCTTCCATCCTCTACGGGGGGTCGCCACGGAGCGTAGCGTAGTGGCTCTACTAATCTAACTATTATTGAATTTATTATAGTTTTAACTATTAAATATAATTGTTTTATTAATCTTTAAAAATGTAAAGTACTTATGAAAAAGTATGATGAAGTTTCTGTTGTTCGTCAACTTAATAATGTTGGCGCTGTTATTGGAATCAATCCTGCTAGTAAAGTTATTAAAGTAGCTAAGAATAGTTCTATTGGTAATGGAACTAGTGGTAAGATTGATTTTCTTACTCATTATTGCGGTTATTATCTTGAATATGTTGATGTTGTTCAACAACAAAAAGAACGTGATGAAGAGATTGCTGCTAAGAAAGCTGCTAAAAAGGCTGCTCGTAAAGCTAAATTTGCAGAGGATAATACTTTTAAAGGTATTACTCGTGCTGTTGATAAACGTATGCGTACTATTAAAAGAAAATAGTATGCTATGGTTAGTTTTAAATTCTCATTTGGAGTTGTAGGTAAATCCAAAGAGAAAGGAATAGTCAATAAATATGTTATTATAGTTGCTAAATGTGAAGGTATTATTAGATATATTGATGGTACTTATAAAGTAGAATATAATGGCAAACTATATAGCATTACAGGTGAAAGTTACAGAACTAAAGGAAAGAAAGTTGTTTATGCTCGTCGATTAGATGAATATAATCATAGAATTAAAATTATAAGAGATAGTGAAAATAGAAAAACTGTTGATACTAGATTTTATATTCCTTTTGCTGCTGGACTTATAGCTAAAGGTAAAATTGTTAAAATGCCTTTTGCTAAGGAATTGTTTCATATTACTACATGTTATAATCGTGGTGATAGTGAATCTACTATTTTAGCTTTTCAAGAATGGAAAGAATATGAAGATAAAGTTAAAAATAATCTTATTGATGTAAACAACGAATTGTAATGATTGGTAATCTTAATATTGCTAATAGTAATAGAAAAGATACTAACATTAAGTTTACTAAAGACCAAGAAATAGCTGTGCATGAACTTATTGAGTTTCTTGCACAGCCTTGGGATGAGAAGAAATATATTAATGCTCTTTGTGGTGCTGGAGGTACAGGTAAGACATTTGTTATTAAATATGTTATTAATAATTGCAAATGGTCTGGTGGTGTTATAGGCTGTGCTGCTCCTACACATAAAGCTTGTAGAGTTCTTAGTAATTCTATTGGTGGAAAAGAAGTTAATACAATTCAATCATTGTTTGGTTTTAGACTTGATGTTAATATTGAAAATTTTGACCCTGAAAATCCTGCCTTTAATCCTGTTGGAAAAGATAAACTAGATGGTCTTAAAGTTTTAATTATTGATGAAGCTTCTATGCTTAATGCTAAACTTGTTAAGTATATTAGTAATAAATGTAAGAAGCTTCAGATTAAAGTTATAATGCTTGGTGACTCTAGTCAGCTTCCACCTGTTAATGAGAAAACTAGTCAAGCTTTTCTTATTGCTAGTAATACTTATTATCTTAAAGAAGTTGTACGACAAGGAGATAATAATCCTATTAGTAAACTTCTTAAACTTCTTCGAGAAGATATAGATAATAAGAATGGATGGAGATTTCTTGATTATATATCTAAAAATAGACAAGATTATAATGAGGAAACTAAAGGATTTTATGTTTGCGGTCAAACTGAATTTTCTGATTTAATTGATACTTGTTTTAATGATGAAGAATATACTAAAAATATTGATTTGTATCGTATTATAGCTTATACTAATAGTCGTGTTGCACAATGGAATAACCATGTAAGACATATGATTATTCAAGATGCTGATAAGAGTCTTATTACTCGTAATGATTTAATAATGAGTTATACTACTGTTGTTAATGTTTTTAATGATATTATTATAAACAATAGTGAAGAATATATTGTTAAAGATATTGTTGATACAATTGATAATGATTATGAGTTTAAAGGATTTCTTATTAAGTTTCAAGCTATTCATGGTGGTGCTATAACTCAACCTTTATTTGTTATTGACCATTATGATAACTATACATTTCAGATGTATTATAAGAAGTTGACTAGTCTTATTGATGATGCTAAAAAAGCTAGTAGTTCTGAACGTGGAAGTAAATGGAAACAGTATTTTGATTTTAAACGTAAATATCTTATCGCTTCTAATATTACGAATAGTAATGGTAAGATTTTATTTAGTAGAGATTTAGATTATGGCTTTGCAATTACTTCTCATAGAGCACAAGGTTCTACTTATAAAAATGTATTTGTAGATATTAACGATATGATTTATGATAAATATGGTCATCCTTATACTAATAGAGATGAAATGCTTCGTAGATTGTATGTTGCTTGTTCTCGTGCTAGTAATCAATTAGTATTATCTTATGGCAAGTAAAACTGTTGACGAATATCCTGATTGTGAAAGATGTCCAAATCGTATATTTAATACAGGTAAATATATACAAGGTGGTAGAGGAAGTATTCATGGAGATATTGTTTTCCTATTTCCTAGAGGTGATAGAAATTATTGTGAAGGTTATCAATTATTTACTGATATTGGTAATCTTTATGATGAATATTCTGGACGTAATAACATTGAAGATGTATATATGACTTATAGTATTAAATGTGCTTGTTCTAATAATTATAATACATATCTTACTGCTATTGATAAATGTCGTAATATTCTATGGAAAGAATTAGCTAGAATTAATTATAAGTATCTATTTATATTTGGTGATGCTTATCTTAGTATTAGTAATAATCATATTCCTAGATTTATGGTTACTGGCGGTAAGTATATATTTAATAATTATTCGCCTCTTGTTAAATTTAAAGATGATAATCTTTATCATATGTTTAAACAGCGTTTTGCTGATGATGTTAATTGGGTTACTAAAAATAGAAATAATTATGGTATAGTATAAATGATTAATTGTATAGCTTATGATGTTGAAGTTTTAAGAAATTTCTTTTCTGTTACTTTTGTTAGTATTAATAGTTATCTTAAAGTTTTTAAAGATTGTATTAATACTGATAATAAAGCTATTCCTTTAGTTCAAAAACTATCTGTTGAAGAAATTAAAGCTCGTCTTAAAACTGTTGAAAAACATAGTTTTTATATAACAGATACAGATGATAGTCAATTACTTTCTATGATAGGTTATATTAATAAGACTAGATGTTATAAGGATTCTAATGGAACTATTATTCGTACTGACTTGTATGGATTTAATAATTTCAATTATGATAATCTTATGATTGCTGCTTTACTTAGTTTTTATATGCGTACGAATAGTACGAAAGAACTTATTAATAAGTTATATGAAACTAGTAAAACTATTATTTCTAGTCAAGATGATAAAGATAAATTTAGAACTGATTTTTATCTTAATAGTCTTAGAAAATATAAACTACCATTTACAGGTATTGATGTAATGCGTATATTTGCTCTTAATAAAGCAAGTGTAGTTGTAGATAGTAAAACAGGTGAACGTAAACCTGTTCCTAAAGGTTTAAAACAAACTTCTATTAATCTTCAATGGTATGAACTTCTAGAATATGAACTTCCTGATATTAATGAAAAAGAAGCTGAATTATATGATGAAATTCCTAGTCTTAAAGGAATGAATGTTAAACAGCTTAATAAACTAGTAGATAAATGGGATAGATTTATTCTTGATGAATATATTGAACCTATGATGTATTATAATCTTAATGATGTTTTCATTGTAGCTGAAATAGTTCGTCTTTATCCAGAAGAAATTAAATCTCGTTATGCTATTAGTAAAGCATATGATGTTGATGTTCTTAATTCTAGTCGTAGTAAAACTGCTGATATTCTTTTTGAGAAATTTTATAGTAAGTTTAGTGGTCTTGCTCCCGAACAATGGAAAGGTAAGAAAACTGAAAGAACTGCTATGAGTTTTAAAAAGGTTATTTTTCCTTTTATTAAGTTTAAAACTAAACCTATGCAAGACTTTCTTGATGAATGTCTTAAAACTACTATTTATAGAGTTAATAAAGATGCGTTTAGTAAAGAAGTTAAAATTGGAAATGTAACTTATACTGTTGCAACTGGAGGTTTACATAGTCAAGATAATCCTGTTGAACTTTGGAGTAGTGGAAGAGAATTATTTCCATCCTCTACGGGGGGTCAACACGATGTTCTTAATGACGATGATTATGTTTATATTCATGCTGATATTAATAGTATGTATCCTAGTATTATTGCCGCTCATAAAGTAGCTCCAGCTCATCTTGATACTAATGCTTTTTGTAATCTTATTGGTTGGCTTAAAAATAAGAGAGTTGAAGTGAAACACAGCGATGAAGATACTGTTGACGGAATTGATAGAGATACTTTAGCTTTAGTTTTAAAGATTGTTATTAATTCTGTTTATGGTAAACTTGGATTTGAAAACGGTAATCTTTATGATAGATTAGCTGTACTTAAAACTACTATTAATGGGCAGTTAATGATGCTAATGTTGGTTGAGGAATTAGAGTTACACAATATTCATGTGTTAAGTGCTAATACAGATGGTATTGTTATTAAACTTTATAAACGAGATATTGATGTTTATAATCGTATTAAAGATGAGTGGGAACAAACTACTAAACTTAAGTTTGATACTGATTATTATCATTGTCTTGTTAGTAGAGATATAAATAATTATCTTAGCCAATTTAGAGTTATTAAAAATGGTGTTCATAAACTTAAGCTTGAATCTAAAGGCGCTCTTAATCCTATGATGTATTCTTTAGATTTAACTAAAGGTTATTCTATGCCTATTGTTGCTCAAGCTATTGAAAACTATTTTCTTAAGAATAAACCTGTTATGGATACTCTTCAAGAAGCTACTAATATTCTTGACTTTTGTCTTACTCAAAATGTAGGTAGACAATTTCATGTAGAAGAAACTAAGATTGAAAATGGGCAAGTTACTCATGTTGTTTGTCAAAGATATGTTAGATTTTATGTTTCTAATAGAGGTTATATTATTGAGAAAGTTCATAACGATAATGGTTCTCGTAGTAGAATGGCAGCTGGTTCTGTTGTAACAGTTATTAATAGTCTTGATGATAAAGATATTTCTCTTAGAGATATTAATTTCAAATTTTATTATCAAGAAGCTATGAAGATTATTAATCCTATCAAACTTAAAATTTCTCCTAAAGGTAAAGGTAAAAGTAAAATTAAAAAATATAGTGGTATGTATAATCCTATTTTTAATGAAGATGATTTTGGATGAAAAATATAGTTGAAGAATCATATAGTAAACTTATTAATAAATGGGGTTCTAAAGATTATAAAGGTATTGGAACTATCCATTGTGTTCAACCTCTTGATTATTCTGAAATTATAAGTAGAATTATTACTCTGATGAGGAATAAAAATCCTAATCTTAAAATACTTATTGTTACAGATAATTGGAAAAGAAGAACAGAAATTGTTGATGGTCTTAAAAATCATAATATAAATATAGATACTATTAATATTCTTACTCATACTTATGTTAATAGTAGATATAATTATAGTTATGATATTTCTATTGTTGTTGGAGTTAATGAATGGAATCTTTCTTGTAATACAGTTTTTAATCATGCTAGATTTAAACTTATGATTATAACTAAAGATACTATTGATACTGCCAAACTAAAAGAAATTTATACTAATATTCCTCCTATTAATGATAATATAAGTTCTAGTGGTATTAATGCTATGCGGGCTTTACTCCCCGTAGAGGAATACAGAGAGCCAATTTTGTTTGTTAATCAAGATGATATTGCTAATTATGATAAATATACTGAATTTATTACTCAGACTATTCAAGTATTTGGTAATCTTGATAATATTAAATGTGCTCGAAATGGTACTCAAGATGGACGTAGTGCTATTCAATATATTACAGAAATAGCTGAATATAATGGCTGGAGTGCTGATATGGATATGACTAATCCTTTTAGTAAACAAATTGATGAATGTTATAATCCTCTTGTTCTTGCTGAACGAGTTAAGACTTTTTATAATATTGTTCGTGAACGTATGCTTATATGTTCTGATAATGTTTGTAAGCTAGAAAGAATAGTTGAAATTATTAAAGATAATCCTGATAAACGATTTCTTATTATTAGTAAGAGAGGAGAATATGCTGCAACTATTACTAAATATATTAATGATAAATTAGGTGAAATTTGTGGTGATTATCATGATAAGATTGATGATAAAGTTCTAGTTGATTCTAATGGTATTCCTGTTTTGTATAAAAGTGGATTAATTTAGGTTCACTATAAATCTCTTTAATTGCTGGAAACTCGTGAAGATAATAGTGCTACAACATAGTTTGAAAAGACAAGTGTGAATGCTCGAAAAACTATTATTATATGACAATCAGCAGCCAAGATACTAAATAATGATGTTAATCATAATATGTATAAGGTTCATCGACTAGTTGAAAGACGTACTACTTTAAATAGTAGGAAATGGGAGAATAATAAAACTTTTATATATGGAAAATATTTTTAAAATTGTAGAAAGAAAAAGAAATCATTGGGAAGAACATAAGTATAATTCTAATAAAGATAAATATAGAATTTGTACTTATATTCATTATTATGATAATGAAACTGTTCCTTTTTATATTGGTCAAGGAACTTTAAATAGAGCTTTCAATATGAATAGATATGAAAGAACTAATGCTTGGAATAATAAAGTAATTGATACTAATTTAGTTAATGTTGTTATTTATAAAATAGATATTTCTAAATCAGAAAGTCTTAAATATGAACAAGAATTAATAGCTAAATATAATTCAACTAATAATTTAGTTAATTATAATACTTGTAATACTGTTAATAGTCAATTACGAATAACTAATAATATTAATAAAAAAGAAATTGCTTGTTTTAGTTTAGATGGTAAACATATTAAAACTTTTGAAAATATAAAGCAAGCTGCTTATGAATATTTTACTTCTGTTAGTATTATTAGTAAATGTATTAAAAATAATAAACCTTTTCGTGGTATTATATATTGGAAGAGAATATAAAAGTTTTATTATAAGATATAGTCAAGTTAAATATGAAAGTATTTATGTTGTTATGCTAAAAAGAATACACCGAGAATAATCAAATCTAAGGCTATTTCCACGCTGAATTTGAAGTCTTTTAATGATGGCTTATTAAGAGTATTATCTATAAAAAATAATTCAACTGACAGCCTAGAAACAAGCGTAGACGAATGGATTTTAACCTCACCTTTATGTGATACCATAGATGAACTTATCTATCGTTATAATAATATTAATTGTAGTCAATCAAAACTTAAAGTACATAAACTTTATATAGCTGGTACTATTGAAGAAGCAAGTCTTAAAAAGGAAAAGTTATCGGCTAACCATGAAGTTATACAGAATGTTAATTCTGATATTAGTGCTCAAAATTTTGATGATATTGTTTGCTAGTATAAATACAATAGTTACATTTGTTGTGTAATCAAAATCGCTCTTTGATAGAATGGACGAAGATAAAGAAGTTAAAGTTAATGATACTACTGTTGCTGTTAGTAATAGTAGTGTTGAAAAACAACATGGTGTTCAACATTCTGTTGCTCCATATCAGCTTAATTATATGAGTGAAGCTGAAATTGCAAGTCTTGAAGTATTTATCAAACGTGTTATGCGTAGTGATAAATGTGGTATTAAGTCTGTTGAAGATGGTCTCGCTATTGCAATGAGAGCTAAAGACCTTAGACTTCCATTTTCTACTTGCATTGAACATATTCATGTAGTTCAAGGTAAAACAGGTGTTGATGTTCACATTATTAAGGCATTACTTGTCAAAGGCAGCGTGAGTTGGGAAAAAGTAGATAATTATCGCGCTCTGTACGAATATACAGATGGCTTTAATGCTTATGATGAAGATAAACTTCCATCTGACTGTATTAAGTGTCTTACCCCCAAAGAGGTACAAACTAAAAATGCAGAAGATAAAGACCATGAACATATATATGTTTATCCTGTTAAATATTATAAAGATTATAATGGTAATGTATATAAAGAATATCAACTTAATGGTAAGTTTGAAATAGCTACTAATACTGCTGAAGCTAAACAAATTGCTTCTACTGGTAAAGTTCCTGTTTATAGAATACCTGCTGTTCCTATTGATTATATTACTAGTTATCGTTTTTATCGTAAAATTGGAGAACGTAATATGGTTGCTACTGGTGAGTTTACTTATAAAGATGCTATTGTTGCTGGATGTTTTGAAAAAGATACTTATAAGAAATATCCTAAAATAATGATAAGTCATAGAGCATTTGTTTATGGTGCTCGTGAAATTGCTAATGATTTAATTATGGGCTGTTTAAGCACAGAAGAATTAAAGACTATGCAAGGTATTGATTTGAGTAATGAAGATATTATTGATATTACTGAAATTCAATAACATAAACAAACTAGAGAAATTATTATTAAACAAAACAGTCGTATGACTGATATTATTCACTTTTAAATTACAAAAATTATGAAAGACTTTAAGAAAGGTTTGAGTTTTGGTATGGGTATTGTTAATGCTGGTCAAAGAGCAGTTAGTGAAGAACCTGAATTGGTAGTTGTTTCTACTCCCGGTAGTTTCCGTATGACTGCCCAAGTTTCTAAAGCTCTCGGCATTGCTCATGGTGAATATGTAATGTTCATTAATAACTGTGCAAATATTGATAATGCTATTATCAATAAAGTACCCGAAGTTGTTGCTTTCTGTGAAGAACAAGGTTTGGATATTGAATCTCCCGAAGCTGCTATGGCTGTTCATGCTGAATTTGATATTTGGGCTTTGGCTAAAGGTATTGCTGAATTAGACAAGAATGGTAATCCTTGCACTACTCGTGTTCGTATGACTAAGAATGATAAGATTAAGTATGTTAATACTTATTTCCAAGAAACTCTTGAAGGTGCTTTATCTTCTTCTAATGAAGAACTTAAAGCTGCTCTTGGTCGTGAAGGTATTACCGAAGATGAACAGAAAGAACTTTTGATTAGCTGTATTCAAGGTGATGAAGTTGCTAAGATTAAAGGTTCTAAGTGTGCTAATACTGCTGCTTTGTCTGGTATTGGTGTAACTCTTAACTTTACTGATTCTAATGTTTGGAAACAGTTGAAAGCTGATATGACTGATGAAGAAGCTACTTCTAAGAATCGTGTTTATACAGTAGATATTGATAACTTGCAAGAAGCTGTTGTTAATAACGGTCATAAAGATATTGTTGTTAAGATTGCAATGCTTACCGAATATAAAGATGAAGAACCTATTCGTATCGGTAAGAAAGCTGAAAAAGAAGAAACTGCTGAATAATCAAATCTTCGTCCTAGAAATATAGTATCTTGAACATAGAGCTGCATTGTTAGTATTGCTAATAGTGCAGCTCTTATTTTATCTAATAATTCTTTTAATTACTTTAATTATGTCGACAGAAAAAGAAATTAAGAATGAAGCTACTGTTGTAGCAAGTGCTGAACAAACTGCTAATGCAGAAGTACAAACTCCTAAAAAACGTAGAGGTAGAGGTATTAATAATGATTTACGTGATGTAACTCGTAAAAAGTTTGATGAACGTACTGATTGTAATAAAGCTAATGGCTTGTTTATTGGTCATCTTGAAGATGTTAAAGTTGATTGGGCTACACTGAAAGATGATGTTCAAGGTATGCCTTCATTTGCTGGTATGAGTATTCCTTATCTTACATTTACTTTTGCTAGTAATCATGAAAATATCAATGAACGTCGTTATGTAACTCCACGTCTTCTTCCTGCTGAAAGTAATGTTGAAACTATTCCCGGCGGTAAAGGTGCTTGGAAAGTTGATAACATTTTCCGCTTTATGAAACATATATATAATGTATTTGTTCTTAAAGGTCGTGATTTAACAGAAGAAGAAATTGATGCTCTTACTTTGCCTTTTGAAGATTTTGATGAAAATATGCAGTATGTACCTGTTGAGGCTGAAGAAGTTATAGCTGGTTATAAGACTGTGTTTGAAAATTATGTTAAGTTACTTAACAATAATGGTAAACCTGTTTATAATGATGCTAAAGGTAAACCTATTACTATTTGGATGAAGCTTCTTCGTTTCGTTAAGAATGATGGTAAATGGCGTGCTGTTGTTGGAAGTAAATCTTCATTTGGTGATTTAGGATTTCCTACATTTATCAATGATGGAGTTATTGAACTTTATAAAGAACAATCTGCTCCTAGTTTGCATATTGACCCTTATAAAGAAAGTATTGTTTATCAAAAATCTGCCGAACAAGCTAAACAGCCAAATGTTGCTATGCCCGGTGTAGGTGTAATGCCCGGTGTTCAAACTGCTGCTCCTATAAATCCTGTTAGTGGATTTAATGGCGGTGGAGATTTTAGTCCATTTGGTGGTGGTAATGATGCTGCTGGTGCTTTTGTTAATCCAACAGAAGATTTGCCATTTTAAAAAATTAAAGTTAGTTAAATAGTTGTATGTAAGAGGATTGGGTACTATTTTAGTGCCTAGTCCTCTTTTTTTATATGTTCACGATAAAGGTCAAATTAGAAATATTATGAAAAGAAATATTAGTAATACTATTTTAACTAAAGATTATATTTTCTCTAAAGTTAGTCAAGTAACTATTTTTAGTGTTTATACTGGAATTAGTATTGAAGATATACAACATTGTATAGATACAGGAGAATTTATATCTAGTCCTTTTCGTGAAGATACTCATCCTAGTTTTGGTTTTAGATATGATAATAGAAATAAACTTAAAGGAAGAGATTTTGCTGGTTATTGGTGGGGAGATTGTATAGATGCCGCTGCAACTGTACTCTCTGAAATTGTTCATAAGCAAATTGATATTTCTATTAAAAGTCAATTTCTATTTGTTCTTAAACATATTGCTTATACTTTTAGAAATATTATTTATGGACAAGATAAAGATGAAAACAACGATTATAATATTATTAGGGCTATTAGTAATGTACGTAATCATAAACCTATTATTGAACTTGTTACTCGTCCGTGGAATAATTTAGATGCTAAGTATTGGGGACAATTTGGTGTTAATCTTAATTTTCTTAATACTCATTTTGTTTATCCTGTTGACCAATTTTATATTAATCGTTCAACTAATCCTATTCCTAAATATTTTTACGATAAAGATAAAACGGATTTATGTTATGGATATGTTCTTGGACAAGATAAAAGAGGAATAGTTAATGTTAAACTGTATTTTCCAAATAGGAATAAGAAAACTGAAGTTAAGTTTATAACTAATAGTAATACTATTGAGGGAGTTATTAATCTTGAATTAGATAATTATGATATTATTATTATAACTAAATCTACTAAAGATAGATTAAGTCTTGAATGTTATCTAAAGAGTATTAATCATTCCATCCTCTACGGGGGGTCTACCCTTGAATCTAAGACTATTGGTGTTGTTAATATTCCACATGAAACTTATAAACTTCATCAAATTGAATATGATTGGCTTCGTAGTAAACTTAATCGAAATGGTTTTCTTATTAGTCTTATGGATAATGATAGAACTGGTCTTATGGAAGCTATAATTCTTAAGAATGATTATGATATTATACCTATTATTATTCCTAAAGAACTTGGTGTTAAAGATTTTGCAGAATTGAGAAGTAGTTATTCTACAAATGTTATTAATGAACTAACTCAACAAGTTATTAAATATATAGAAGATAATTATGGAGAAGAAACTGAATTTACTTGGGATACGGAAGAAAGTGATACTTTGCCATACTAAAAGTTTAGCTGGTATTACATATACTGTTATGCGTCCAATTACTGAAGAAGATGAACAAAATCTTGATAAATTTGAATATCTTGATATAGATAATAAACGTATTGATAAAAAAGATATTTATTGTTATGGAGAAATTAATTTATCTTCTAATGATGATGTTGAATATATCAAAAAGTTTAGCTTACTTGATACTGATAATGGTGGAACTGTTCATAGTAATTTTAATTATCAAGAAGGTTATGCTCTTATTGAAGGAATAGCTAAAACTTATCCTACATTTGATATTATTGAATGGTTTAAATATAATCATTGTCTTATAGGTAAACCAACTCGTATTATTATTTATAAATGTAAGAAAGAAAATCTATGATAATAAAAGGATATGAAGAAAAGCTAGATGATAGAGATATTAGATATATTAATTATGTTATTGATAAATCTACAATGGCTGATGCAATTGAATCTTATATTAAAGATTTAGATTGTACTATTATTTATCCTGATGGTTCTCGTCCTAGACAAACTATTAATTATGGTTATCGTATTACTCTTTCTAGTATTGAATATATTCTTGATAAACTTTATCTTGTTCTAGAACATCATCCAGAAAAAGCTCAAAGTTATATTGATTATCGTAATAGTATTATTAAAAGAATTATTGATATACATGAAAAAAATCTTGATTTCGAGAGAAGAAACCCAGTACGATATTATAGTAAAGAACCAAGGAAACGCACTAGAAGTTCTAATAGAGTTAATCAATCAAAAGATGTCTTTACAGGTAAACCCATTGATGTTAGCACCGGTATTGCAAAGGCTATTAAGCCTAAAAAGGAAACGATTGCTCAGCGTAAAGCTAAACTTCTAGGTGGTAAAGCTGTTAGTTTTGCATTTAATGGTTTAAAAATAAGTGAACATAATGAATAAACTTTATCGTAGAAATAATAATGGTGTGCCTACTGTTTGGTGGGCTGAACTTGACAGTGGTACTAATAGTATCACTGTTTTTTATGGTCTTGTTCGAGGTAATATTCGTAAAGAAGTTTATGCTGTTACTCAAAAAGATGGTCAAAAAGAACTTGAAAGTAGATATAACGATAAGATTAAAAAAGGATATACATATCTTGATGAACTTTGTGATATGCAGGGTTTACCCCCCGTGGAGGATGGAGATAATGATACTCTATTTAATTTTCTAAATACTTATCTACCTAAAGACCTTAGTAATGGAAATACTAATCTTCTACTCCCAATGCTTGCTAAAACGTATAGTGGTAATGTTTGGAAAAAAGTCAGTTGTATGTATGGTCAGTATAAGATTAATGGTCTGCGTTGTATTGTTACTGCTTATACTCAAAATGATATGTTTAAACCTGTTAGGCTTCGTTTCCAAAGTCGTGAAGGTCTTATTTGGCATACTCTTGGCTATCTTGAAGATTATCTGCTTGCTACTATTAATACAAATATTATCGACGATATGATTAATGGATTTGCAGCACTTGACGGTGAAATTTATCTTCCGGGTTATACTATTAATCAAATTAATCATTTTGTTAAAGATGCTAATTGTGTTGAAAATAAACTTCTTCAGTTTTGGTGTTATGATATTATGATGGAAGGTAATCAAACTCATAGAAATACATATCGTTATCATATTAAAATGCCTACTCGCTTTAATAATATTAAAGAACATTATAATAATAAAGAACAATTAATTATTCTTCCTAGTGGATATATTACTAATGATAATGAAGCTATTGACGCTAGAAATCATTTTATTAATTTAGGATTTGAAGGTCTTATACTTCGTAATGCTGAAACTGATTATCAATATGGTAGACGTAGAGCTAATTATATGGAGAAGTTTAAAGATGCTGCTGAGGGAGATTTTATAATTCTTGATATTTATAAAGAAAAGAAACGTGATTTACCTATTCTTCTTTGTAAAAATGATATTAATAATGAAAAGTTTGAAACTCGTTTAAGTACTAGTCATATTGTTCAACAGGAAGTTTTATTCGATTCTCAATCTTATATTGGTAGAACTGTTCATATAGATTATGGTGAACGAAGTGGTGTTACTAGAGTTCCATCTCATATTAAAAATGTTGTTATAAATGGAGATATTAGATTATAATGTAATTAAGAATAATAGTTTTGATAGAACTAAATCTTATTTTAGTTGTTATTATAATTCTATTGTTTTATTTACTGATTATGATGCTAAAAGTTATAATTTTGCTGTTAGATATAATGATATAACTAAAAGTAATGAACTTTATGTGATTTTGTATAATGATAATAGAATTAATAATAGTGTTCCTATTATTCGAGATGCTAATACTGGATTTAAGTTATATATTCCTAATATAGTTATTAGACTTCTTGATACAAGATTGCGTAATGCTTTTGTTGTGTCTAAAGATGATTTTAATATTAATGTTAAATTTGTAGAAGAACGTAATGATTTTTGTATTATTTATCATATAGATATTGAATAAGGTGAAGCCTAGTACATAATATGGTGTGCTAGGCTTTTCTATTTGTTAGAGGTCTAAAACTATACAGAACACGCTCGTAGATATGATTCTTTTTGCCTGTATTCGATTTTATATATCTAAATGATTAATCTATCACGATAAGATTTGCGTGTCATAATGAGCCTTAAAATGCGTCATTCTCACTATGATATTTAACATTAAATTCAGCATCATTATTACTAGTAAATTCCTATTATATTTTTATATTTGTCTTGATAAACAAAAACAAATTATTATGAGTATTAATAAAGTTACTATTGTTGGTATTAAAGGATTTAAAGGAAGTGGTAAAGATACAGTTGCTTCTATGATTAGTTATATCCTTCATGATGGTATTATGAAAGCTAATTATGATACTTGGCTTCTTTATCATAAAAATGGGTTTGTTGAAAATGATGAAATAATTATTCATTTTGCTGATAAACTTAAAGATGATATTGCTGCATTTTGTAATATTGACCGTAAACTTCTTGATAGACAAGATATTAAAGAAGAAAATTATTATAATTTTAAAACTGGTATTGTTTCTACTAATATCAAAGATGCTACTTATGTTGTGGATAAATGTAATGATGCTATATTAAAATATAATGACTTATCCTCATATCTTGTTTTATATAATAATAATGTTAGTATTAAAATTAGAGTTCTTCTTCAATATTATGGTACTAACATTATTAGAAATCATTTTTGGAGAGAAGCTTTTATTCGTTATACTATGAATAAAGCATTTGATATAAGAAATAGTAAAGGACAATGTATTATAGCTGATGCTAGATTTGATAATGATGAATGTAAAGCTATCAGAGATTGTGGAGGGATGATAATTAGAGTAGATAGAAAATCTAATAATGATAATCATGACAGTCACGAAAGTGAACAAATAACAATTAATAAAGATGATTATGTTATTGATAATACTGGTACTCTTGTTGGTCTTTTCTATAAAGTTCTTAAATTTGTAACTGATTATATGGTATGAAATTACATCCTATTTTTGGTATAAATGCTCTTGCTAGAGTTTGTATATGTTGTGGTAAAGTTATTGGTTATACTCCACTTGGAAATTCTGTTGAAGAAAATGCTAGTAAGAGTAAACAAATAGCTGAAGCTATTGTATGTAAAGAATGTATAGATAAGCTTGATAGTGAAACTTGCTTTATAGCTTGTGACATGGATAAAGATAATTATATAACTGCTACTTATGATACTTTATGGATTAGAAATAAAGGTCTTAAAGAGTTTTTTAAAGAGCTTGATTCTATACAGCCTATTAATATTATACCTAAAGAACATTTTTATAGTATATTTGGAAATGTAGTTAAAGATTTTTATAATAATAAAGAAGATGAAAATAATTGAACCTAAAGTTGAACTTTGGCGTCAAGAAGATGCTAAAGCTCATGTTGCTAGATGTGCTAGAGTTTGTTATGGAAAAGAAACAGGTAATGATGAAGCTACTATTAAAAGATTAATTAATAGTAAACATTGGAGTATGTTTCGTCATGAAACTTATTATATGATTGCTAATGATAGTGATAAAACTTTAGAAACTATTATTATTAATTATGCTAATACTATTGGTTTTAGTTATCATTATGAAAAACATGTTTATTATATAACTGTCAATGGTAATTGGGTTTTAGACCATAAAACACAATTTGGTTATCTATCTAAATATATTGTTCCTATTGAAGATTTTTGTAATACTGAAATAGGATTTCATATGATGAGATATACTTTTTGTGTTGATACACAAATTAGTACTTCTCGTGAATTAAACCGCGTTAGTCCTAATAGTATTGCTGAAAAATCAACTAGATATGTTTATGAAGATGGAAGTATTTGTAGACCTCATTGGATGACTGATGAAGAAGTAGATTATTTAAATAATGAACCTATTTTTGAAGAATGGTGCAATTCTCATAAAAAAGCATCTATTTATAGAAATAGTTGTAATGATTCTTTTAATAAATATAAACTTCTTGTAGATATTGGTATGCATCGTCAAGATGCTCGTGGTGTTCTTCCTCTTGATACTGCTACACGTTGTGTCTACACATATTCGATTGATGAATGGTTTGATATAATTAGAAAACGTGTGTATAATACCACAGGTAAAGCACATCCTAATGCTACTATTATATGTAAACTTATAGAACAAGAATTAAATGGACTTGGACATGACTTCAGAGATTGATAAACTTAAACATTTTCATATTGTTGTTCTTAAAGTAGTTAAAGATGAAGAAATGAGAAATAATAAATAAATTATTAACTATTTAAATATTAAAGTTATGGGAAGAAGATTTTATGGTTTTAATAACCGTTTTAGAACTACTAAAAATACAGAAGCTATTGTATTTGAAAGAGGTGGATTTGTTGGAAGTTTTGGTTTAAGTAAAAAACTATGGCATAAATTTGTTGAAGTTGAAAGAAAATATAAAACTGATACAGATAAAATGACAGCTAGTGATTATACTCATTTATTTGGATATTTAAATCCTTATTATCGTGCTGCTTATTCAATTCCTAAACGTAAAAGATAATGGCTAGTATTTATAATATTACTGCTGAGCTTGAGGATATATTTCTTGAGTTAGAAGAAAATGGTGGAGAATTAACTCCTGAACTTGAAGAACGTCTTGCTATTACACAAGATAATCTTAAATCTAAACTTGATGGTTATCGTAAAGTATATACTGTACTTAATCTTGAAGCTGAATCTTGTAAAAAAGAAGAGCAACGATTAGCTGTTCTTCGTAAAACTAAAGAAAACAATGCTGAAAGACTTAAAGGAGTTATGCTTGATGCTGTTATTGCTTATGGAGATTTAGGTAAATCTGGTAATAAAGTTATTAATTTAGTTGATAGTAAACTATATACTAAGAACAGTAAATGTGTTGAGATTGATGAAAATCTTAATCAAATATTTATTGATTTAGTTCTTGAACATTTACAATCTCTTTGGGATAATGATATGATTGATAGTAATTTCTCATTTAGTAGAGATGTTCTTCTTGAACAAATTAATGATAAATTTACTGAAAGATATCCTGAACAATCTGCTAGACTTAGAGAAGAAACTGGAGGTTATTTTACTCTTGATGATTTAGATTGTATTAAAGTTAAATTTGAGATTGAAAAACCTGTTGGTGATTTAGCTAATAAAATTAATTTTGATTTACTTAATACTTTCTTTAATCATCAACATGAAATGACTAGAAGCAGCAGTGTTAATAAAACTATTATGAAGAATATTCTTAATGATGGTAGAGATATTAGTATAGCTAAATTTGTTGAAAATACTAGTCTTATTATTAAATAATTTGGTTATACTCCCCGTAGAGGACAGAATTAAGTTCATCCTCCACGGGGAGTCAACACTACTAATCTTGTTAATTATGGAACTAGAAGAAAAAGTAAAAGAATTAATAAAATGGTATATGGATACTTATGGAGTTACTAACAGTCAAGCTATTAGAGATATTGAACGTATTATTGAATATATTAAAACTTATAATTAATGTATAAAGTTAAAGGTAAACCTTGGGCTTATTCTGGTGCTATTGATGTATCAGATTGTGCTACTGCTAAAGAAGTTATGCTTAAAGCTGGACTTAATTTTAATGTAGCTAAATGTGAACTAGTTGGTAAAATGCCTATTAAACTTACTGGAACTGATGAAGAACTTGACCGAATTATTAAAGAACAAAAAGAAGGCGCTCATGTTTTTGGTACTGACATTTATCGTAAGTGTGATAACGCCTTTGCTACCTATCGTACTGATTACAATATTCCTTTAGGTGTTGTTAAAAGTAAATATACTATTGTACAAAACAATGATGCTTTTAATTTCTTTGATGACGCTATTGGTAAAAATTCTGCTATTTGGCAAACTGCTGGATTTTGGGGAAATGGTGAAAGAATATTTGTAAGTGCTAAACTTCCTAATAATATTCTTGTTAAAGGTGACCCTGTTGAAAATTATCTAGTATTTACTAATACTCATGATGGTAGTGGTGGAGTTAAGATTTTATTTACTCCTATTAGAGTTATTTGTCAAAATACTCTTAATGCTGCTATTCGTACTAGTAGTAATTATGTTAGTTTTAGACATACATCTAGTGTTCATAATAAGATTTCTGTTGCACAAGAAATACTTGGAATTAGTAAAATTAAATCTGAAGAATTTGGTCAATATTGTAATTTACTTGCTAATATTAAAGTTACTGATGAAGATGTAATTCAATTTATTGGAGAAAATCTTCTTACTAGTGATGAAATTCAACGTCTAAAAGATACAGGACATACTATTAAAGATATTGTTTATCGTAGTGGTTTAGCTTTATCTGATAGTAAAATAAGTAGTAGAAAAATGAATGTTATTTCTGATACTTATAATTATTATTTTGATGGTCCTGGTCAAAGAGATATTTTAGGTACTGCTTGGGGAGCTGTTAATGCTGTTAGTGGATATTATTCTAATATAGATAATATTGAAGGTACTAAACGTTTTGATAGTATTTGTTATGGAGATAAATCAAGAAAAATAGAAACTGCTTTTGCTCTTGCAGAAGCTCTTTAATTTATTAATTTAATTATATATGGAAATAAAAGTATTTAAGCTAAAAGAAATTCAACTTCTTAGTGGAGATGTTGTAGATGTAGAACAGTATTGTAATGTTCAACCTATTCTGCCTGATTATGGTAAAGAAGGTGATGCTTGTATGGATATTTATCCTATACACTGTGAATATGATAATACTAAAGATAGATTTATATATCATACTGGTTTAGCATTTGCTATTGGTAATGATGATGATGGTAATCCTAATGAAATGGCTCTTCGTCCTAGAAGTAATCTCACTAAATCTGATTTTTATATGCCAAATGCGCCTGGTACTCTTGATTGGGGTTATCGTGGCGAACTTCTTATTATTTTTAAGAATCGTACTTCTAGAGATTTAGTTCATGCTGTATCTACTCTTGTTGAAGTAGTTGATAAACTTAGACAACATATGCATTTACCTGATAGTATGGTTGGTAATGCTAGACTTAAACTTAATAGTGTTAGAACTACAATGACTAATATTCTTGCTAAAGTTTCTATTCCTCCTTATGATTGTAATGGAGAAGATAGATGTGCACAATTAATTATTAATAGTGCTCAACGTATTACTTGGAAAGAAGTTAATTCTATTGAAGAACTTGGTGAAACTGAACGTGGAAACAAAGGATTTGGAAAAGGAACAGGCGGAGCTGCTAAATCTTAAGATTGGTTCTGTTTATATTCATAATAAAACATCTAATGAATATATAATTATTAGTATTACTAAAATGAAACATCCAGATACAGGTGAATGGATTCCTGCTGTTATATATCATAGATATGGAAATCCTGACCATTTATGGTGTAGAAGTGTTGAAAGTTTTAAAACTCATTTTAGTGATGCTAAAGTTGAAGGAGATGAAGTATATCTATGAAAAAGTTAATACTATTTTATTTACCTGATTGTAATGTTAGTAAACTTTTTGAAGAAAGGCTTCACAAAGCTCTTGCTCTTACTGAGTTTGCCGGTAGGTTTAATCTTATTAGGTATAGTTTATATACTGATACTGGTAGACAAGAAGCGCGTGGAGTTGGTGTTAATGATGCTCCTGCTGCTTACTGTAATGGTTATATTCTACGTGGCATACAAAGCGATTATACTTTTCGGAGATATCTTCGCAAGTTGTTAGAATAGTCATAGATACAGTTCTTTTGCCCTACATTGAATTTTAATTGTTATTGTGATTAATCTATCACGATATGAATATCATTCAATGTAGGGCTTTAAAATAGCTAATTTTATAAATTCTCATTATATTATACGAATACTATGGTTAAAATTGAATTTTATTATAAAAGTGTTGATAAAGATAAAACAGAAGCTATGCGAGAAGCTATTGATATAGCTTTATTTGGTACTAATGTTCAATGTAATTTTAAAAATCTTCCTGACCATCTTATTCTTGAAGATATGATACTTGAAAAGGCTATTGCTGGTAAGAATATTACTGAATATCCTACTTGTATTATATATCGAGATGATACAGAATATAAAAGATATAGTAATTCTGTTACTTGGGAAGAACTTCGTAATGATATTAATTATCTTACTGGAGATGAACCTACAAGACAAACAAATAATATATTTGTTGAAGCGTTTATTGATGAACATGATTGTATAACTCGAGCTAAATGTGCTGATGCTATTGCTTGGATGTGGAAATATCAAAATACTAAAGTAGAATATATTCAAACTAATATTGATAATACTAACAAATTTGCTGTTGTAATTAAAGATAGTTGGAGAACTTATGCTACTTATGTATATTCTGATAGTCTTACTACTGAAATGATTAAGAATACTCTTCTTAGAGTTCCTAATACTATTAAAGAAGCTGTTAAAAATAATGCTATTGTGTTATGATACGTATTGATTGTTTTACTAGAGATGGTTGTGACGCTTGTAAAATAGCAATTAAAAATATAACTGATGCTATTAATGAAGCTAATTGTGATATTACTCTTAATATTCGTAATACAAATCTAGATGATATTCTAAGAAAAGAAATTACTAAATTTCCTACTACTATTATTACTAAAGTCGATAATGATTATAAAAGAAAAGAATTAGCTCGACTTGAAGGTAGTTTTCCTAGTGATTATATTAAAGATATTATTAATAAACTTGAAAAAGAATAAACTATGACAGTTAAAGAACTTATTGACAAACTTCAACAATTTGATGAAGATAAACTTGTTTTAGTTGAAGATACTGAATATAAAGAATTTCAGGCTATTGATGTTGAACCTGTAGATGATAGATTTATAATAATTACTACTACTATTAAATAAATAATTAAATTTTAAAATTATGGCTAAATTTATTGGAGTTAAAATGATTGAAGCTGTTCCTATGACAGCTCGTGAAGCAAATGACAAAGGTCATAGAATTGGTAATCATTCTTTTGAAGAAGATGGTTATGAAGTAACTTATCCTAATGGATATAAATCTTGGAGTCCTGCTAAAGAGTTTGAGAAGGCTTATTATAAACTTGAAGACCCTGCTGGAGATGTTCTTAAAGAAAATGATATTAAGAGATTTATTAAAGATATTGAAAATGTAAAAGTTGGTACTAAAACAACTAATACTACTCTTACTTGTCTTACTGGATTTGAAGTTCATGGTCAAGCAGCTTGTGTAAAACCTGAAAACTTTGATTTAAATGTTGGTTCTAATTATGCTCGAATTAAAGCTGAAGATAAAATTTTGGAAGGTCTTAGATTTGTTCTTCAATGGGCTAAATATGGACTAAAGAAGTAAATAGTATTAATGCTAATGGTTTATATGTTATACGTAAAGCTGGTTCTAATAGAGCTGGCTTTATTAAATTTGATGATTAGCTTGGAACCGCTACGAGTGCTACGCACTCTTCGCTATACTCCCCGTAGAGGATGGAATGGTAGTTGTGCTAGTAATATTAGTATAGTTATTAATGATAATGATTATATTGATTGAATGAATACTAGTCTATTCCATCCTCTACGGGGAGTTGAGCGTAGCGAAGCGGAGCGTTCTACTAATCCTTAAACTTATAGTCGTTGGCATGACTGAAACCTCGGTAGCTAAGCTAGTCTTACTACTGGGGTTTATTTTTATCTTATTGTTAAACTTAAATATATTATAATTATGGTTGCATTTATTGTTCTTCTTGGAATTATATTTGGTGGTGTTAAACTATTAGCAGTTGCTAATAATATTAGTGATAGTGAAGCTATGGATAAGTATAGTGGAAAACTATTTGTTGTTGGTATTATAGTTTTTATTATTCTTATGTGTGTTATTGGTAATAATGATGATGGTTTTAATTAAGATATTGCTATTATTAATAATCATATAGGCTATGCGCCTACGCACAAAGGTTGCACCTTTGATTGGCTTATAGAATAGACTAGATATTCGTAGTCGTTAAAGTGCTGATAATCAGCATAAAAGCTATGTTAAATCAACACCCGTAGTATGACTGATACAAAGATTAGTAGAACTAGTACAAAGATTAGTATAATTTTTTATTCTATTAACATTTGATATAGTTATATTTTTTATCTTTGGAATATAAAATTATATTCTTATGCCTACATTTAAATCTATTAGTAAAAGTAATAAATCTAATAATAGTATAGTTGATTATGCTATTAATGATGTTAATACAGTAGCTATTGTAACAAAAGATGGTGAAATTATTGATAAGAAAGATGTTCTTGTCATGTATGCTGATTCTAAAAGTCATAAACAACTTATTGATGAACAAAAGAAAAGATTATATTTTAAAGTGTTTATTGATACTTTAGGTAATATTTATAATCTTACTAATAATGAAAAAAATGTTTTATTTTATATTAATAGTCATGTTCTTTTAACAAGACAAAAACCAGATAAAACTAAACTTTATTTTTCAGTTAATGCTATGTTTTATGATGATTGTGAAGAAGAAACTAAAGTTCCAAAGCCATCTATAAAATCAGCATTATCTAGTCTTAAAGACAAAGGATTTATTAATCATTATAAAGATAAAGAGGATAAATGTGTTAAAGGTTGCTATGTTGCTAATCCTAAATATATTTATAGTGGTACTCCTGAAGATTATGTTAATGATTGCTTTGAACTTCAAACTAAAGGTATTCTTGTATTAATATAAAAGTAAAAGGGCTTGTCTAGGTAGTGATACCATAGGCAAGCCCTTATTTTTTACTAGGTTCAAGTCCAGCTTATTCAAATATATCTTTAGCTATATCTTTATAAGGTATAATACTAAGTATATTTTCATCAAGTTTATAATAACTATTATTATTCGGTAAATCAAGAACTCGATTAATACTACGAACAACAGGTATATTACGAACAGCCATAACTTCAAACTTATTCATACCTTTATATCTACCAGTAGTATATTCCTCAGTAAAATCTTCTTCGATAAGGAATCTAGCAGCCATAGCAGTAGTACCAATTAAGTCATTAATAGTTTGTCCAATAGCAACAGGACTAGACCATAACTTTTTACCTTCAGCATAAGCACCAAATGGAGTAAATGAAGCAGCTTCAGAAGCAAGACGGTCAGCGTGATAAAGCATAAGATTATATATAATACTTTCATCATCATCTCCTCCCATACCAGTTATAGCAATTGCTCCAATAATGGCGGCTCCTACATAAAGTAAATCACCTAAATTACGTCTTATATTTGCTTTTTCATGTTCAGGAAGAAGTTCATAATTAAGTTTGAAATTAACAGCAAATGAAAGTAAATTCTTACCATAAGTTTGGAATGCTTTAAGAACATCACTTACATTATTAATTTCTCCTACGTTAGTTTCTTTAAATGGAATAGTCAAATAATCATAAAGACTAGTATAACTACCTTTTTCAATAGTACCTAAAGTTTCATTATAATAACCATTCCAACGATAACGTTTCTTAAAACCGGGATAAAGATGTTTATGATATTGCATAACCATACCACCCCACCAATGTTGTTCAATATTAGCAGAACCAAGTTTATCATAAACACCATGAACTTTTTTATTTACTTCACGAACTTTATCAATAAATTTAGCATATTCTTTAAGAGTAAGTTTACTATCAGATTTTATTTGAGCAATTCCATCTTTAAGTTCAAACTGATTATAAATATCTGGAAGTTTAGCAAACTCTTTATCAATATTCTTAATAAGTTCTTTACGCTTAGCTATATATTCTCTTTGTTGTTCTTCATTAAGATAAGTTTTAACAAAATCGAATATAGGATTAGCTTTAAATAGATTATATTTAGCTCGTTTTTTATTATCAGCTTTAGCTTCATCCATGAACTTATTGAATTGTTCAAGAAGAGCTTGGTTCTCCCCTCCACGGGGAGTATTTATTACAGACATAAGAGCATCTTGTTCAGCTTTACGATGATACATTTCTTTACTCATTATATCATAACCACCTCTACCATTATCAACAAGTCTATGAGATTTAAGCATAGCAAATAACATTACATTCTGCATATAATGTTCACCAACAGATTGAGGACTAAATAATAATCCACGAACTCTACGAATATTTTCTTTAAGACCTTCAACAGTACTAACTTCAGTTACTCTATCAAAGTCAACTACATGACTAAGTTTAATAATAGCATCTTGAAGTGTACTACTATTTTCACTATACATATTAGCCATATAACTAACAGTTCCTTTAATCCATTCAGATTTACCAGCTTCCCAATCTTTAAGATTAATATATTCACCAGCAGCTCGTTCCATAAATATATTACTAGAACCAGTAAGAACGTTAGCAATACCACCAGTAATATTCATCATCATATATTTACTACCAGCAATATTTTGAGCAAGAGAACCTAATTTAACTAGATTAGGAGTTTTATTATCTTTATATTGTTCAAATACAAGACGACGAATAAAACTTCTAAGATGTTCACTAGTTCTAGTTTGTTTTTCTTGTTTATATTCAATTTCACCACCAGCACTAGCTTCTCTATTTTCACTTATACTACCTTTATAATTTATATCGTAAGCAGTATTACTAGTAATAATTTGGTCAGCAGTATAAAGAAGATTTTTAACTGTTTTAACAGCATTATATCTATTACTTTCAATTAAGAAACTATTAAATACTTCTTCCCAATTACGATTAAGAATATCATTATGAATCTTATTATTCTTTTCAATAATCTCATCTCTAGCTTTAATAGCAGCAGCTTTACGTTTACTAAATTCTTCATCACTTTCATTAAGTTCTTTAAATTTAGGTATAGTAGGCAACTGTTGAGTATCTTTATTAACTAATTGAATTAATCTAGGATTAGGAATATCATAATCTTTATCAAAAGTTAAATCTTCATTATTTCTCCAACTAGTATTATTAGGAACATTGGCTGTCCAACCAAGAAAACTAAGAGCTTGTTCAAAGTAATCTTTAACAGTCATATCTTTAGATTTAGGTAAAGCTGGAAGATAACCCATATCAACATATCTCTTATTACTATTAGTAAAACAATACTTTTTCATAAGTTCATTTACTTTATTCATAAGTTCAAGTTGATACTCATTAAGATTAGTATAAGCAGTATTATCATATCCAGTTCCTATTTTATACTTATTAACAAAACTACTATATTCTGGATTAACAAGTTCTTCTTTAGGAGTAATATGCATTTGATTAATACGTGGTTCATAATTACCAACAACAGCTGAACCATCATCTTTAATCATTTGCATAGTAGTCCAAATACGAATAGGTTTAATAGTACGAGTATATGGGTCAAAATAATGATTATCTCTATACCATTGTTTATATTCAACACTATCAATACCATATTTATCAAGAACTTCTTTTTCTTTCATATAATAATATTGAGTAGTAGTTTCTCTAGTTCTTTTTTGAAGAATATTAATTGCAGCAGTTCTATCAATATCAGTCCATTTATCTAAATCTTTAGGCTTAATAACACCATAAATAGTTCTATTAGGTCTTTCTGCAATAGTTCCATTTTCTTCAATTTGTTCACTAAATACTTCTAGCCATTTATCATAATATTTTTTACCTTTAGCAAAAGCTCTATTTTTATCAAGTTCGTATTGTTTCCAATTATAAGTAACATCACATTCACTTTCAATAAATTCAGCAACACGTTTTGCTTTAGCTTTATCAGTACTCTTTTCACCTCTAGTAATTTCATTAAATACTTCAAAACCAGTCTTGAGTTGTTCTAAATCTTCTTGACTAATATCAGCAGTATTAAGAGTTCTAGTAGCATTATCAAAATATTTTTCAAGTATTTTATTAATAGCTTCTCCTACATTAATTTCTTCTTCGCTCTTAGATTTATTACCTGTAAGATAATTATAGAAATCAGCACGATAAATTCTTAGTTCATCTTCAGCAGAACGAATAATACCAACATAAGGCATACCATTACCTTTAGTATATTTATATTTTCTAACTGTTTCAGCTTTTATAAGAGCTGCACGTTCTTCAGGTATTTTACGTCCATCAACTACGTTAAATTCATCTTTAGCTTGAAATTCTTTAATAGCAAGATTAAGAACACTATTACCTTTATTAGCATCTTTAAGTTCTTCAAACGCCCAATTTAAATCTTCTATATCTTTAATATCAAGAATATATCTAGTATTCTTACGAATCCATTCTTTAGCTTCACGATATTCAGGAACTTTCATAAGTTCTTCCATACTAATAAGAAGATTACCATTAGCATCACGTTGACTTTCATATTTACTAATAATAGAAAGTTGTTCTTTAAGTTTAGAATCAAATCCTTCTTTAGCTTGCTTATCATAAAACATTTCTTTTACTTTACGAATATTAGTTTGATAAGCACGAAGTCTTTCAGCTACATTCAAATCATGACCAATTTTTTTATTGCCATCTTCATCGTAAAGACTAGTAAGACTATCCATTTGAGCGTATATACGTCCAAGTTCTTCATCTTGATTTTGTGTAGTAACATTATCAGTAGCTTGACTTAGAATATCTCGTATTCTACCATTAAGTCTTTTATATTCAGCAAATTCTTTAGGAATACCATCATCTCCTTTTTTAAGACCAAGAAGACTTCTTTCAAGATTTATAATATAAGTAGAATATTCAATAGTAACATCATTACCATCTTCATCTTGAACAGTAATTGGTTTAAGCTGATGAATAGTAGTCATATCAATAAACTTAGCTTTATTAGATAAAGCAATAAGATGTTCAACACTATTTATACCAAATTTTTGTTCAGCTTCAATAGCAGCATCTCTATATTTCTTCATCTTTTCTTCCCAAACAGGATTATTAGGTTGAATTAATCTACCATCATCATCAATAATACTATCAAGACTAACAGATTTACCATCTTTAGCAGCTCTAGATTTAAGTTCTTTAAGATAGTTTTTAAAGTCATTAGCTTCTTTAATACCATTAAGACGACCTTCTTCAACAGTACCCATTACATCTTTAAGTATATTCTGCAATACAAAGTTACGATTAGCACGAATATCTTGTATCCAATAATCCATAAATCCAGTATCACCATAAGCATCAAATTCTTTCATAAGACCACTTATATAATTAGGATTAGTAGTGCGTAATTGAATCCATCTTTCAAACCAATCTTTTCTAGCAGAATGCACAGTAGTATTAGAATCAACTTGATTAACTAGTTTCTGAATCTTTCTAATATTCTCTTTAGTTTTATCATCAAGATTTGTACTATCAATATCAATTTCGCTAATAAGTTTATATTTATTTTTAAATGTATTAGCACTAAGAATAACATCTAAAAAACGATTTTGAAGTTGTTCATCTTTAAGAACTTTACCAATAACATCAGAATCATTAATAGGTTTATCAATACCATCAATTTTAATAAAACGATTGATATCGTTAAGAATATTATTAGCTTCAACATCTATATAATTAGCTATAACTGATAATGAAAATTCAGAATTATCAGAAAGACTACTACTATCAAGATAATTAATTTCAGCATTATTAAGAGCATTTAATACATTTTGAGCAGCAGGTTGACCATGACGAACAGCACGTGAAATAACCAAACTAGCATTTTTAGCAAATCTACCAATAGGAGTTTGGTCATCAACACTACTATATCTATCAGTATTACTAGTAACTCTATCTATTTCATTTTCATTAATTTCAATAAATAAACCAAGTTTATTATCTTCAATATTAGGATATTTAGCTTTATATTGTTTTAAATCATCGCTTAAATTAATAGCAGTAGTTCCATTAATATTAAGATAAAATTTATCATTAATAGTATATATAGTATTATTCTCAAAAGGAGTATTCATAAAAGGCTGGAAATACTCATCAGATATATATTTACTATATAGTTCAGGAACGTCTTTATAACCTTTATTTACAGCTTCATTAATATTATCTTTAATACCATCAATAAATTTATCTCTTTTTTCTTGTTGAGTAAGACCTTTATAAAGGAGAACAGCTAATGGTTTATGAATATTATTATTAGCTATAATACTAGGCTCAATACTATTATAAGTTTCAAATGATTCAAGTCTATCAATAGGATAATAAGCTAAAGTTCCATCATAAGTTCCTTTAATATATAAATTTCTATTAATTCTAATAACATTAACAGCATCTCCATTTCTTATTATTCCTACATTATCAAGATTTTCTTGACCATTAAAAGTAATAATACCACTTCTTTTTAGACTATAATTAATTTTATTATTAGTAAGTCTTTTAAATGTATAACTAGGACAATTAAAACTATTATAATTCTTACGAATAAAACCAATTATATCTTCAACATTATCTTTATCAACAAAACCATAACTATTAATACCTTTCATAGCTATATTTCCAATAGCTATTCCGCCCTCACTCAATCCTCTAAGGGGAGTATTACTTATAAGTCTACTAATATTTCTAGTTCTAAATTTATGACCTTCAACAATAAAAGCATATTTAACTAAATCAAGAGCTGTAAGTTTAATAAGAGGATTAGGATGATTCCAAGCTCTATCAAACAATCTATGAGCTTCATCATTAGTAATATCACCTTGTATGTAATTAATATATTGAATATTTACATTACGACGATTATTTCTTTCATCATTAGCAACTATTTCAATATGTTCAAATACACTACCATCTTGACTAAAATTACGTTTAATCCAATCAACTTTCTGAGCAGGAGTAAGTCTAGCAAATACATCAATTTCAGTTTGTGTAGGCTCAAATATATTTTTAACTACAACATCATCAGTTTTAATATTAACTAATGTACCACTAACTCTACCAACTTCTAAAGCTCTAGATTGTCCAGTGCCATATTCTTTAATATATTTAGGATGAACAAAATCTCCATTAACAATAGTAACAGGTAAATTAAGATAAGAACTACCATTATTACCTACTTCTAGTTTATTAATAAGATAATCTTTATAGTCATTATATAACTTTTCAGTCATTATTCCACCTTTAGTCCATTCTGCTATTCTATATACATAATCAATAAATACAGGATTAGCAGTTTCAAATACTTGTTGAGTAGCTTTAACACTAAGAGCAGTACTCATTTGTAAAAATGCAGCTAAACTAGGATAACTACTTTTAGATATATCAGATTTAATAAATGCATTTATACCACCACTAATATCAGGAAATACACTCTCTAACAGCAAGGTTTGACCCCCCGTAGAGGATGGAGCATAAATATTACTATTCTCAATAACAGTTCTAGCATCTCTAAATACTTTATCACTAGCATAAAAACTTTGTTTAGCACCATATTTATCAGCACTAAGAATATTAAGATTATTACTTATATCCTGTCCGATTGAGTTTAACCGATTGAATTGTGCTAGAACATAAAGGTCAAATAAAGCCTGCTGAACGCCATTCATTTCCCCTCTAAGACGAGATTTATATGCGTCTGATGAAAATATAAGGTCAGGTGATGAAAATGCGTCAGAAACGCTTAAATTGAATAATTTCTTGAAAGTTTCACCATAACTTTCATTAATAATATCAATTAGCTTTTTACGTCCAGCAAAATTAACTTTTTCACCAAAACCAAGATTATGAGCAACTTCTCTAATAGCTTCAGTAAGCGGATTTTTAGTACCTTCTGCAAGAACACTATTGGTTTCTTTCCATTTACGAACTAGTATATCAATAGCAGGTTGCCACATAAATCCAATAGCAGTATCATAATTACTTCCAAAGTCAACAATAGTTTTGAAAGCATTAAACGTATAAGTATTTTCATTATGTATAGCCCCCTCTTTCATAACATCAAGAATATGAGCAGTAGTCTGAGAACTATAAGGATTAATCAAATAGCCATCAACATTCTTATCATCTCCAGACCAACCAAAATTCTTATGAGTAATACGAATATGTTTATTACCAATAGTTTCAACATTTTCTTTACCATATCTATTAACAGCTTCTTGCTCACTAATCACATCAGTAGTGTACATAACTTTAATACCTTCACTATGATTAGCTTTAGTAACATTTCCAATACTCATAAAAGTATCTCGATTAACACTGATACCTTTAAGTTTAATACCAGAAGTAGCAGCATCAAACCAATCAAGTTGAGTAAAGAAATCACTAGGAGCAACAGTTGTTTTATTAGCACCAACTATTTCTGCATAAGTTTCATTAGCTTCTTTGACATTTTCAAAATTAGAAGTAGTAGTATTTTCTTCAAATGCAGCAGGATTATTAAGTATATCAATAAATGATTGAATAATAGCATTAGTTCTAGCAGCTTGACTACTTGTATCCTCCACGGGGAGTTTCAAGTATGATTCGTAAGACTTAAGCCCACCATCATTAGCAATTTTTTCAACAACTTTAAGATTACCATTATAACCTTCAAGAGTAGCATTAATAGCATCTTCGCTATTTTTTAAAGAAGCTCTAATATTACCTTGTTTATTATAAGTCTTACCAAGAATTTTACGACTAGCTTTATCTACATTATCTTTAACATAATTAATATATCCTACTTCATCTTTAGTATATCTAGCATGAGTAATTTCAGTTGGAATACCTTTAACAAGATTAAATGTTTTAGACATACCATAAACACTATCAACATCAAAGTCAGAACCAGTTTGAGTAACCCATTCATCAGGAACAACAACAGTACTACCATAAGCATCTGGAAGAAACTCCTTAACATACATAATACATATAGATTGCTTACCTTCAGTAGGAATACGATAACCAATCATAGTACGTAAGCTATCAGGAACTTGTTCAATATTTAATCCTTTAAGTTTACTACTCCATCTAGGAAGTTTAATTTCAGTATAATAAACAGGAGTACCATCAACTTCTCCAATCTTTTTATATTGAAGTTTACTATCTGTTTGAGTTTGTTTATCAACTTTAAAACCAAAATCAGATAACTGAGCAGCATGCCAACCACTAATAAGTTGTCTAGTAATATTAGTATTAAAATAACTATTAGCAATACTTTCAAGTTTACTATTAATATTAGACAAAAATAAAGGAAGATTATTAAATCCAGCACTATCTAAATCGAAAAACTCAAGAAGAGCTTTTTCAACTCCTTGTTGTTGAGCATTTTCTTTAAATCTATCAAAAAATACAAAACGATTAAGATTTTTAATAGTACCATTAGAATTTAAATCAATATGACCATTATCATCTAATCCAATACCAAGTTCAGCACAAGTTTTTTCAAAACTATTTCTAATATTAGCTACATAATTATTAAATACTTTATCTTTAAGTTCATTAAGTTCAGTTCGATTAGGAAGATTATCAAGCATTTTCTTCATAATCTGAATAGCAGCTTTATTACTAGCATCAACCATATGTTGAGGAACTTCTTGCTGACGATAAAGATAATTATAACTAAATAGTTCAGAATTATCAAATACATTATTATCAAATTCTTTAAGAGCTTCATCAGTTAAAACACCATCATTATTCCAAAGTGTCATTCTGTTATGTTGTGCAACTTTAACAGTTTCAACAGTATTAATTTGATGAATACCTCTATTAGTCATTATATTATAGACTTTTTCAAGTTCTGTTCCTTTAATAAGTTTAGGAATAAGAACAAACTCAGCATTTTTTACTTGTCTAGGAACTTCAATACCAACAGTAGTATCATAATATAAATCATAATAGAAATTCTTTTGAATTTGAACTTTATTAGCAAATTTAGTCCAATCAATTTTATCTATTGGAGTATCATCTGTAAGACTTTGAATAAGTCCAGCATATTTATCTAATTCACCAGCAGCAGTAATACGACGAATCCATTCTTCAAGAGTAATATAAGATTGAGCATCATTAGCATTAACTCCTCCTTTAAACGGTTCTAGTATTCTTTCTCTGTCTTTTTTATCAAGTCCAGCTTTTTTAAGTTGGTCATCGAGTCTATCAATAACAACTTTATCAGAAGTTTTAAAAGTATTATAAATAGTAACACCTCTAAATTTATCTTGTAGAACTACTTTTTTACGTTTAACAACTCCATTAACTGTATAAGAGACAGTAACAGCATTACCATTAATTGTTACATCATATAAATTAGTAGCTATATCTAAATCATTTTTAGTAAAGTCTGTATTACCAAAAGGATTACCACTAGCTTGTACTTCTTTAATACGTTTTAGAATAGCTTGACCATTTTTATAAAAACTTTGGTCACCACCATACATATCGTACATACTATCTCTAACAAGATAGTCATTAACAAGAAACTCAGCTAAAGATTCATTATTAATCCTATCATCAATAAATGTACCATATTTATTTTTAAGTTCTTTATAACCATTAGTTATATATTCATTTAACCAATCAGCAACAGCATCTTCAAGAGCAATATGTTGTTCTCCATTAAGAACTACTTGATTATTAACATAGCTAAGTCCACGTGTAGACCCCCCGTAGAGGATGTCAATAGTCTTACCATACCCAATTAGTTCATTAAATGCTCCATTACTATTAGGAGTAATTTTACTAACTAAACGTTTAAAACTAAATACTCTACCAGCTAAAACTTTGTGTCCATCTTTAGTAGTAAATACATTACCTTTTCCATCTTTATGGTATTGATTATAAAAATGTTCAGGTTTATTATTATAAGTATCACTAAATTCAAAATCTCCATTAGTTAAAATAGGATTACCATTAGCATTAGTTTTAAACATTACATTAACAGCTTGAGCCATATTAGTAAGTTCTTGAATAGCTATATTATAATACTGTTTAAATAATGGATGTTCTCTATTTATAATTTTAGTTCCATCTTCTAGTTGACTACGCAATCCAGCAAGACTATATCTAGGAGCAGTAATAGTAAAGTTTTTAGGAGCATCACTAGGTATGGGAAGTAAATAATTAGCAGTAGGAGTTTCAGAATTATTAATATCAGTCATAAATAATCCCATAGCAGTAATTAAATAATCACCGTCACTCATACTACGATATAAGTCATTATTATTATTATCTAATTCACTAATACCATTAAGAAGAGAAGTTTTAAACATACTACGAGCATATTCAGTAAGTTTAGGAGTTCCATTTCCAACTCTTCTAAACAATCCATAATTAATTATATTACCATTACTATCCCTATGTTCAAGAAGTAAATTACTATAATCATATTGATGACTAGCAAACTTTTGTTTAGCATAAGCTTCAACCATAGCGTTTTGCTCTTCAACAGTAGATTTATCATCATTGATTATTTTAGCAATATTAGTAATAAAACTTCTATTAATAACATCAGAACTTAAATTACCTTCAGGATTACGAGAATTAAGTTCAACAGGAATATAAATAATATCTTTAAAGACATCAGCCATTTGATATATAATAGAAGTATCACCTCTATTAATAAAACTATCAGGCATTTTAGTTCCTTTATCTTTTTTAAGTGCTTCTACATATTTATTATAGTTTTCAACTGTACGATTAATAACATTAGCAAAATTAATAAGATTATTAGCCATAGCTACACGACCAATCTTAGCAATAGCTAAATTAAAACTAGCTTGATTAATATCTGGAAATATTTCTTTAAAAGCATCATATAAATAAAGATTAGCATGAGGAGTATTTTTATATCTATCATATATACGAAACTTTTCACGAGCAGTAGGAACACGATTAGTAATAATATTATTTTTAACATTATTATAAAAAGTATTCTGTAAAATGGTACGAGAATCAGTATTAGGGTTAGTTACACGAGCACGAACATAACTATTACCATTAGAATCAGTTTGAATATAAGTTTCAATTTTAGATATAATAGGTTTATTAAACACCATCATATACTTATTAGCAAATACTTTATTTTTGCTAAGTAAATCATGTAATTGAATTAAACATTCACAATTTGGAATAGTTTCAGATATACGTTTAAGACTAGCTATAAAATTATCTACATTACTAGTATCAGCACTAGCATATAATATTTTAGATAAGTAATTAGCATCAGAAAAAGTAACAACTCCTAATTCATTATTAGTATCAAAAGGATAACTTCCATTATCAAGTTGAGAAGCAGCAGTAAGTTTAGGTAAACTTGCAAGATGATATTTAATAATTTCTTCTACGTGTTTATTAAAATCTTTAACTTCACCAATACTTAAATTCCAAAGTTGAGTCATTAAATCAATACCGTCATCTATACTATTTTCATCACCTTCGGTAGAAGTTTCATCAAGGTATCCACCTAATTCTTCATAATCAGTAGTTTGATATAATTCATCTCGTTTAATAAGTTTAGCTACATTTTTATTATTAAAAAGAGCTTCATTAAATTCAGTATTAGTTAAAGAACGAAGTAATGCACCATAATTAAAATCTTGAGCATTACCATATTTACGAAGAAATGCTCCAAGACCATTAATTTTAATAGCAGGATTTGGATTATTAATAAAGCTATTAAGTTCATTATTTTTAGCTTCATCACTTCCGGCTAATTTCTTAGCACGTTTAAGTCCAGCATTAATAACAGTTTCATTAGTACGTTTTTTAATTTCATTAAAATTTAATGGAGCGCCATTATATAAAAAATTAAAACTAAGTTTATTCATAATATCAGCCATATAAGTAATAGCTGTATCTCTAGCTTTAATTGTACTAAACAAACCACGTTCTTCTTTTTCAGCAACAGAAGCTACATCATCCATATTACGAAGTTTAATAGCTCTAGCTTCAAGAAGAGCATTATAAGCTTGTCTTCCAGAAGTTTTAACATTAATACCTCTATCAGCTATAATCTTCTTAAAGATTGGGTCTTCAACCATAGCTATAAGACTATAATAATCAGCATTATTAGAACCATGTTCTTTAATAATAACATTATTAAGATTATTATATCCTACAAGTTTAATATTTCCACAACTCATAAGTTTATATTTAAGTTTAAATTCATTAATAGTAATACCTCTATGACTAATGTAAAGTAAAATTTAATTACATCGTCATAGAGGTGATTTCCTTTCGTTTTAAGCGACTTTTATCTTTACTCGATTAATTCTACATACAGCTAAAACTGATGCGTCCTGTGTCAAGCAAAGTGGCAAATTCGGACTGTTGGTCTATTGGTAAACGGCTAGTTAATTCAGCTATATTTGACACCACATCATCATCAACACTACTAAACATATCAAGTCCATCATTAAGATTATCATTATTATAATTATAATCTTGACTGTTATCTTCATTAGGATTTTCAGTTTGTTCTGTACTAGCAGTTTCTTCTTCAAACTGAAAAGTTCCTTGAATAGCTTCTTGATTACTTTCTTTAGGCATTTTTTTAATAGCTTTATAAGCATCTCTAGCAGCAGCTAATAAACTATCTTCATTAATCTTAATACCTAACATATCAGCAATAACTTCAAGAAGTTTACTAAATAAAGTCTTACGTTTATTAACTTTTCTATTATCATATTTAATTTCATTAAGTGCAGTCATAAGAGCATTACTAGTAATACTTTCAACTAGAAATTCTTCAAGAGCTTCACTTGTATTAAAGTTCTCAAACAGATAAGGTTTAAGTCTTTCTTTAGTAGAATCATCTTGAGTATCAAGCCAATCTTTAAATTTATCATATATAGGTTTAACTAAAGCAAGAGCTTGTTCAGTATTATATTTAGTATAAAGTTGTCTATGTAAACTTTCATGAAGTATAATATTAACAACTCGATAAACTCTTTGACCAGCAATAGCAGAATTATTAAGTTCAATAGTATCTGTATCACGATGATAAACAGCATTAACTTGATTACCATTATTATTAGTAATACTATCTACAACTTGAATATTCTTAGGCAATATACCAATCTTTTGAAGAGCATTAATATAATCAATAGCAGTTTGGTCATTAGCAAAATACTTTTTAAGTCCACGAGTTAAATTCTTAGCAGTTATAGCAGATTCAAAAGCATTAAAATTAATAGCATTAAGAGTATCATCTAACATGAACTCTGATAGCTGTTCAGGTAATGCTCCATCCTCCACGGGGGGTCTACCCTCAAGTTCATAAGTAATATCGAGTTTAGAATGAATATCTATTTGCCAATTACCAGCAGTTTCGTCAGTATTCGTATTAGCTAGTTTAGTTCTAACTAAACCATTACTAATAATAAAATCTTGATAACTATTATAATTATAAGTTTTACCATCAATATTTATAATAGTTTTACCATTTTCACGATAAATATATTTATTAGTTTTATCATTAGTTTTTGTACTATCATTAATAAAATCTTTACTAATAGCAAATTGAGCATAGTTAAACATTTCATCAATAACAGGACGAAGAGCATTATCTAATTCATCAATAGTACTAGCATTAATTCCATAACTTTTACCTATTTTAAAAGCACTATTAACAACATAAGGAGAATTAATAATAATATTACGTTTATAATTACCAGCATCAGAATTAATAGTAAAAGCATAATCTTTACCATTAAAATGTGCACCTTTAACATAAAAACCTATATTAGTAGGATTAATACTAATTTGAAGTCCAGTATTTCTATCTCCATTAATAAGTTTATTATTTCCAAATATATCTCCAAGACTTTGTTTAAGTTCACCAAAACTTATTTTTCCACTAATATAATCTCTACAAAGATTATTAACTTCATTCTTAATAGAATTAATAATACGTCGAGCATCACCTTTAAGTAGATTACTATTTAATGGAACTTGTTTACAAAAAGCATATAAAGAAGTACCATCACTACTTGGAATACTAATAACAGGCATACCATTAGTAGTAAGATTTTCAATAATAGTAGGTTTGCTTTCTCCATTAAGATATACTTGACCTTGTACAACTACACCAAGTTTATTAACATCTTCGCTATAATTAACTACTGTTTCTTGTACATCATTCCATTCACCATTAGCGTCATCAATAGTATTAAGAACTCCATATTTAACATTAGTAGCTCTAATCTTACCTTTAAAATCACCTTTGACTATTGTAATAGCTTGGTCATAACTATTAAGAAGATTATTAAACCAACGATTAATACTAGCTTCATGACTATTTTCATAAGGCTGATTAAATATGTATTTAGTAAGATTAACAAGATGTCCAGCTAAATCAAAACTTGCAACAGGAGTAGTAAAATCTCTAACTATATCAGGATATTTAGTTTCAAATTCTTTAAATAGATTAACAAGTTCTTCTTGTGTAACTTCTTCTTTAACAGCAAGTTCATATAAATGACCAATAAATTCTTCGTCAAATCTATCACCATCAAGAATACTAATTAAAGCGTCTTTAAGTGGAGAAACAACTTGACCATTTTCAGCATGAATATTATATTTCCAACCTTGATTAACCATATCATAATTACCAAACTTATCAATATTTGGAACTCCCATATAACCAATAATTGTACCATTAGCAAATATATTAATACGTCTAAGCTTACTATCATATTCAGTTTCTAGATAATCACCTTGCTTAATACTAGTAAATGCTTTAACATTTTCATTCTCTACTATATACTTAAGATTAACATTATTAGTATGTTCAACTTGAAGTCTTTCAAGACGTTCTTTAGCAATACCGTCAACGTATTGAACAAATTGTCTAGCATTAAGTTTTTTAATAGTTGATTCATCAGTAGCACGATATTTACCTTGATTATTAGTGCTGGCGTAAAGATAATTTTTTATTTGATTAAACAAGTAATTTTTAATAATTTTATTACCCGTAACACTATCTATATATTCAACTAATTGACCAATACTAAGATAGACTTTACCATTAACAATTTTACCTCTAGTATTACCTTCACTATCAACACTATTAGCAAAATCATCCATAACAGCTTCTATATTGCGTTCATTACCTGTAACAGTAGCATAAGTAGCATTAAGTAATAAACGTCTAGTACTATCATCTTGAACAGAACTATATAAACTACCTCCTGTAAGACCGTCAATAATATTATTAACTATGTCAGTAGCTTCCGTTTGTTCAAATCCAGCTTGATTAAGTTTATCAATAAAAGACTGTCTAGCATTAAGTAAATCACTACTAGTAGATTCATGTCCTAAAGAATCTTCTAAATCAGCTATACTTTCATAAACTAAATCAGTACCTATTTGACCACGTTCGAAATCATCATCTGGAAGAGTATTATTAACTTCAGGCTTAGGAGTACTAATAGGTTCTTGAGAAACTGGTTGTTCAGTTTGAGATTGAGGTTGCTCAGTATTAATAGGCTCACTAGGAACCGCTTCGCTTCGCTCCGCTATACCCCCCGTGGAGGATGGAGATGAGTTAGTATCATCTACATCAGTTTCATTAACTTCATTAACATCAGGATTAACAGGAGCAACTTCTTCCTCTTTAGGAATATTATTAACATCATTTTCAATCTCAGCAATCTCAGCTAATTGCTCTATTGTATTTTTAAGATGTTCATTACCTTTAGAACTTAAATCAAGTGCAGCATAAGCATCTCTAATAACTTTATCTATATTAGGTTTATCACTATTATTAGCATCTTTAATAACAGAATTGACATATTCTTTACCATATTGTTTATAAGCATTACGTAAATCGTCCATAGCTTTATTAACAATCTTTTTACGACTATTATCAAAAAAGTTATTAAGATAAGTTATACGAGATTTAATATTATCATCAGATAAATTAAGTTGGTTTTTATTAACCTCAACATTAATCTCAGCATTAACAACTTCTGCTAAATCTTTAAATACTTCATTATATTGTTTTTGAAGTTGAATAGCTGATTGAACATCATTTTTATTTTCAATATCAATAGGAATATAAAGTTTATTAATAGCATCTAATCGCTCATTTAATTGAGCAATACGTTCTTGTTTAACAGAATTATTAATTGCAGCGTTATCTTGAATAGTTTTAATATCTCTTTGAATACTATCAATAATATGTTGATAAATACCATTCTTTGCAGAATTAATATCAACATCTTCAATATGATTATTTGTAATATCTTGATTTAAAACATCATTAGCCCAATTAAGAAGATTATTATAATTTTCTTGACGATTACGAGCATGAACCATTTGGGTAGCTATAATACGACCAACTTCAAATCCGCCACCAAGTCTATTAACTTTATTTAAAGTAGTATTATATTCATTTTTAAGATTATTAATTTCAGTTTTAAATCTATTAATAAGTTCATTACTATCTTGTTGTTGTAATCCAAGTTTATTAGTAATACTATCATTAAATTCTTTACTATTAATAGAACTTTCAAGAAGTCCTAAATTACCAGCGTTCATAGAATTAATAATAATATTATCCATATATTCTTTTTCAGCTATACTACGAAGTTCTTCTTCAGTACCAACTACAATATCAGGATTAATTTGATTACCATTTTCATCAACAGTAATTATAAATGGATTTTTACCATTAGCAATACTATTAAGTCTTTCTTGATAGGCTTGAAAAGTAGCAGTACGACCAAGAATTTCATTCTCTCTTTGTTTTTCAGCAGAAGTCCAATCTTTATCAAGACGTTTATTAATAAATTCTCCAGCTTTATTCATAACACTACTAAAAGTAACACCACCAATAGCACCCCAAAATGCTTGCTCCCATAACATTGGGTCTTGAAGATAATCTTTAATAGTTTGTTGAGGAATATCTTTATCAAATACTTTTTTACCATTATATAAACCATCTTGACTAGCTATATAATTAATAGCTTCTTCAACCCCTTCAGTCCATTCGGCTTTAACACCATGAAGAATATCATCACCTACATCTTTTAATGTGCTAATAATAGCTTGTTTAGTAGTTTTATTACTTAAAGCATTAGTAATTGCAGCAGCATCATCAATATTACTATTAAATGCAATATTTAAATTTCTAAGTCTAGAACTAGTTGTATTACCACTTAAAGCATTTTTCCATAAGTTTTTTAAACTATAAACTTGCCATACATCAAAAAGAACATTAGCCCAATCTTCAGCAAAAGTAACATCAGCACTATTTTTAGCAATATCTTTAGCTACTTCTTCATCAGACATATCTCTATATTTAGGATTATTATTATAAAACTCTTCTCTTTGTTTATCATTCATATTAGCAAGTTGAGTTTTAGAATAATCTTCAATATCATTATAAGTTTGTCTAGCTTCTTGATAATTTTCAAGATAACGAGAAGGAACTCCAATAGCAGTAGCTTCTGCTATTCTACTAGTAATTGCTCTACTCTTTTGCGTCATATTAATAGCATTAGCCATTTTATTAGCTAATTTATTAAACTTTATACCTTTACCTAATAAAGAAACACCTTTAGCAAGACCTGTACTAGGAACCATAAGAGTTAAAGAACTAGCTATACTAGGAGCGTTACTAGCCCACCAAGCAAAATCTCCAATATCAAATGCAGCATTAGGATTTTCTCGATATATAGCTAATCTTTCATTAATAGATTCTTTTAAAGATTCAAGTCTAGAACTTATTTCAGATTGATAATCATTAGGACTATCACTAATCATATTATAGAAAGCATCAGCTAAATCAGCAAAACCTATTGCAGTACCAACAGTAATCTCATTACCAATCTGTCCAATCATTCTTAATCCTTGTTCCCAATTACTTTGATTAACAGCACGTTCTTTATCAAGTTTTTCTGGGTCATCAACAGGATTAACATAAACATCATAAGGAGCATATTTATCTATATCATATTGATTAAGATTATATGATTGCCCAGCAATACGACTAAATAAATGACCACGACCCCGGTCACTAATAGAAGTGCCGGGGTTGTAATCAACTAAAGTAGGAGGCTGTATAGCCCCCTTTTTAGTTTTAGGATTATATTCAGGATTAGGTGTTTGATTACCACCTTGTAGAAACTTTAATACATCCATATTAATATAGATTATTAGTTAATTCATCATAGTAATATTGAATAACATAAGGGTCTAAACTACCACTAAGTTGAGCAAGTTTAGTAGCAACATTTTGTTGAATAGCTTTAACAGCATTTTCATCTACTGCCATACCAGCTTTAACAGCAGTTACAGTTTGTTCCCATTGAGATAAATTATCTACAATATCAACAGCATTTTCTTTACTTACTAAACCAATAGTTTGATTATTAGTAGAATTAATTAAATTAAAACCTCCACCATTGGGTACTAATTTAAATTTATCAATTCCAGTAAATGCAGTATTATTAGTAAGAGAAATAGGTCTATTAGCATTATAGTAATTTTCTACTTTACCAGCAGCTCTCCAACTAGTATCTTGATTCCAAGATTGAATAATAGAACTATCAATAGCACCACTACCTACAAGTAAAGTAATAGGTTCTCTTTTAAGTTTACCTTCTGTATCATAGTAACCTGCAATATTAATTTGAACTCCAACATCCCCAGTTTTTGGGTCACGAACAATAGTAGGAGTAATCTCATTTTCTTTAGCACTTCTAAGATAAGCTGTATAAGCTTTTCTATCTTCAGAAGTCATAGGCTCAAATATTCCATTTTCACTAGTAATATAAGCTTCACCTTGAGTTAAATCTATACCACTACGTATAGCCATCATAGCTTGTTCTTCTTTATTCTTTTTATAAGCAGAAAGTTTACTAGCTTCTTCTGGATTAGCATTCATCATAAAATTAATTTCAGCTAATTCAGGAGTTAAAGCACTAATTCCAATAGTAGAAGAAGTTATTTGACCACCATCAAGAACAGCATCA
>UMHH01059834.1_pt1 | contig 47747 bp, 34 predicted proteins | sample 1965491 | NCBI WGS metagenome assembly UMHH01 (sample SAMEA4836094, study PRJEB28245) | human gut metagenome | biome: gut microbiome; material: fecal sample | place: Denmark | collected 2008
GCGTTAAGATACAAGTGCTTACAAGGATACATCAATCCCTGGTGGTACCACACGAAAAAGAGTTGTCACGCGACAACTCTTTTCTTTTTTATCCGGAATCCGAATTTCACCGGCATAATCCCGTCAGGCGCTCCGCAACCGTAAAACGGCTGCCAGACAGATCAAAACGTATCGAACTTTGTTCGGAAACCCCGCCCTCTACGGCCGGAGAAGCGAACATCGACCTGCAATTTTTCATTTTCGTTTTTAATTCGTATTTTTGTAAAATTATATACATATTAGAAACGTGAAACCGAGTTTACCGATTCTTTTGCTGGCTCTGGCCGCAGGCTGCGCCGGGCGGCGTCCGGCACCGTCGACAACGGCCGCACAGGTTCCCGTCGAACCCGTGCAGTATACCTACGTCGTCAAGGCGAGCTATCCGCACCTGACGACGAGCTACACGCAGGGGCTCTATTTCGACGACGGCTTCCTGTGGGAAGGCACCGGCCAGTACGGCGCCTCCGCGATTCAGCGGCTCGACCTCCCGACAGGTCGCGCCGACATACTCGTCCGCCTGCCTCAGAGCGAATTCGGCGAGGGAATCGCCCGCGTAAAAGACCGTATCTATCAGCTCACGTGGCAGAACAACACGGCCCACATCTACGATGCACAGACGTTCGAGAAACTGCACGACGTACGCTATGCCGGCGAAGGCTGGGGGCTCGCCACCGACGGAGAGACGCTCTATCTGAGCGACGGTTCGGAGCACATCTGGGAGGTCGATCCCGCCACGTTCCGGCGCGGACGCAAGATCACGGTCACGGCCGCCGGCCGCCCCGTGCAGTTCCTCAACGAACTGGAATGGATCGAAGGAAAGATCTGGGCCAACGTCTACACCACCGACCAGATCGTCATCATCGATCCCGCTACGGGGACGGTCGAAGGGGTCGTGGACCTCGCGGGACTGCTGCCCGAAGAGGAGATCACCCCCGCGACCGACGTACTCAACGGCATCGCCTACGACGCAACCACGCGGCGCATCTTCGTCACGGGAAAGAATTGGAGCCGGTTGTTTGAAATCGAAATCGTCAAAAAATGAGAAACCCGATCGAAGAGATACTCGACGAACGCATCCTGCTGCTCGACGGCGGCTTCGGCACGATGGTGCAAGGCTACGGGCTGGACGAAGCGGCCTACCGCGGCGAACGGTTCCGCGACTGGGAACGGCAGCTGCGCGGCTGCAACGACCTGCTGGCGCTGACCTGCCCCGACGTGGTGCGCGAAATCCACGAAAAATACCTCGCCGCAGGCGCCGACATCATCGAAACCGATTCGTTCAATGCCAACGCCGTCTCGCTGGCCGACTACGGTCTGGAGGGCTGCGCCTACGAAATCGCCCGCGCAGCAGCCGGCGTGGCCCGCGCAGCAGCCGACGCCTTCACCGCACGCAACCCGCTCAAACCGCGCTTCGTCGCCGGCTCGATCGGCCCCACCAACCGCACGCTCTCGATGTCGGCGGACGTCAACGATCCCGCCGCGCGCGACATCACGTTCGCCGAGATGTGCGCCGCCTACCGCGAGCAGGTGCGGGGATTGCTGGACGGGGGCGCCGACCTGCTGCTTATCGAAACGGTCTTCGACACGCTCAACGCCAAGGCTGCGCTGGCCGCCGTCGACGACGAGTGCCGCACACGCGGTATCCGCACGCCGGTGATGATCTCAGGCACGCTCTCCGACGCATCGGGACGCACCCTTTCGGGACAGACCGTCGAGGCCTTCTACGCTTCGGTAGCCCATGCACGGCCGCTTTCGGTCGGGCTCAACTGCGCCTACGGCGCCAAGCAGCTGCTCCCCTATCTGGAACGGCTGGCCGCCGTGGCCGAGACGCGCATCTCGACGCACCCCAACGCCGGCCTTCCGAACATCATGGGCGGCTACGACGAGACGCCGGCGATGTTCGCCGCCGACTGCGCCGAGTACATGCGGCGCGGGCTGGTCGACATCATCGGCGGCTGTTGCGGCACCACCCCCGAACATATCTTCGAACTTGCGAAGATCGCGGGCGACTACGCGCCGCGGCGTCTCCCCGCACCGCGCCATATCACGGTCCTGAGCGGTCTCGAACCGCTGCGCATCGTCCCCGAGGCCAACTTCGTCAACATCGGCGAGCGCACCAACGTGGCCGGCTCGGCGAAGTTCGCCCGTCTCATCCGCGAAGGCGACTACGACGAAGCGCTCACCGTGGCCCGCGCACAGGTCGACGCCGGAGCGCAGCTCGTCGACGTCTGCATGGACGACGGTCTGATCGACGGGCCGCAGGCCATGCGCCACTTTCTGAACCTCATGGCCTCGGAGCCCGAAATCGCCCGTGTGCCGGTGATGATCGACTCGTCGAAATGGGAGGTGCTCGAAGCCGGTCTGCAAGTCGTGCAGGGCAAGAGCGTCGTCAACTCGATCTCGCTCAAAGAGGGCGAAGGCACCTTTTTGGAACGTGCCGCCGCCATCCGCCGCTACGGCGCGGCGGCCGTGGTGATGCTCTTCGACGAACGGGGACAGGCCGACACCTACGCCCGCAAGATCGAGGTGGCCGAACGCGCCTACCGGCTGCTGACCGAAGCGGGATTCCCGCCCGAAGAGATCGTTTTCGACCCCAACGTACTGGCCGTCGCCACGGGCATCGAGGCGCACGACCGCTATGCGCTCGACTTCATCGAAGCTACGCGCTGGATCAAGGAACACCTGCCCCACGCCAAGGTGTCGGGCGGCGTTTCGAACCTCTCGTTCGCCTTCCGCGGCAACAACGCCGTGCGCGAGGCGATGCACTCGGTCTTCCTCTACCACGCCATCGCGGCGGGAATGGACATGGGCATCGTCAATCCCCAGCTGTTGCAGGTTTACAGCGACATCGAACCCGCACTGCTCGAACGCGTCGAGGACGTCGTCCTCTGCCGTCGTGCCGACGCTGCCGAGCGGCTCATCGACTACGCACAGCATCTCCGCACCGACACCGCGGCCGAAGGAGCCGCACACGAGGAGGCGTGGCGCACCCGGCCGCTGCCGGAACGCATCGAATACGCTCTGCTCAGAGGAGTGACCGACCACATCGAGACCGACACGCTCGAAGCCTACCGCGAACTGGGCGACCCGATGCAGGTGATCGACCGGCTGCTGATGCGTGCGATGGCGCGCGTGGGCGAACTCTTCGGCCAGGGCAAGATGTTCCTGCCGCAGGTCGTCAAGTCGGCGCGCGTGATGAAACGCGCCGTCGGGGTGCTCACCCCCTATATCGAACAGAATGCCGCCGGCCGAAATTCGGCGGGCAAGGTGATCGTGGCCACGGTCAAGGGCGACGTCCACGACATCGGCAAAAACATCGTCGCGGTGGTCATGGCCTGCAACGGCTACGAGATCCGCGACCTGGGCGTCATGGTCGAGGCGCAGCGCATCGTCGACGAAGCGGCCGCATGGGGCGCCGACGCGATCTGCCTGAGCGGCCTGATCACCCCGTCGCTCGACGAAATGATCCACGTGGTCGAGGAGGCCGAACGCCGCTCGCTGCACATCCCCTTCATCATCGGCGGAGCCACCACCTCCGACCTCCACACGGCCGTGAAGATCGCCCCCTGCACGGCGGCACCGGTCATCCACTCGCGCGATGCGAGCGAGAACAACCGCATCCTCGCGGCCCTGCTGGGTCCCGATTGCGAAACCTATGTCGCCGAGGTGCAGGCCCGCCAGCAACGGCTGCGCGACGACTACCTGCGCCGCGAACGGCTGCGTGATCTGATCCCCGTCGCCGATGCCCGCCGCAACCGCCGCCCGCGTCCCGTATCGCAGATCGCGCCCGCAGCCCACACGGGACGGCTCGTCTTCCCCGACTTCGACATCGCCGACGTCGAACCCTTCATCGACTGGAACTTCTTCTTCCCCGCATGGGGGCTCAAAGGACGCTGCCCCGACCTCTTCGACCACCCCGAACGGGGCGACGAAGCCCGCAAACTCTTCGACGACGCACAGGCGTTGCTGCACCGCATCGCCGACGAACGGCTCCTCACGCTGCAAGGCGTCGTGGGAATCTACCCCGCCGTCAGCCGCGGGGACGACATCCTCCTCACCGATGCGAAGGGACGCCGCCATACGCTGCCCATGCTTCGCAACCAGACGCGCGGCGCCGAAAACCTCTGCCTGTCCGACTTCATCGCCGACCGGCGCGACGGCGCGACCGACTACATCGGCGCCTTCGCCCTCACGGCCGGAATCGGCCTGCAAGAGCTTTGCGACAAGTTCCGCTCCGAGGGCGACGACTACTCGGCCATCATGGCCAAGCTGCTCGCCGACCGCCTCACCGAAGCCTTCGCCGAAGTGGTGCACAGCTTCGTGCGGCGGCAGATGTGGGGCTACGAAACCGCAGAGGCGCCGACGCCGCAGCAGGTCATCGCGGGCGAATACCGCGGCCGGCGCATGGCCTTCGGCTACCCCGCCTCGCCCGACCACTCGCTCAAACGCGAGATCTTCGATCTGCTCGCCGTCGAACAGACGACCCGCATGCGGCTGACGGAGAACTGGATGATCTCGCCCGGCGAAGCGCTCTGCGGGTTGTTCTTCTCCGATGCCCGCTATTTCTCCGTCGGACAGATCGACGCCGAACAGCTGCGCGACTACGCCGAACGGCGCGGACTGGCAGTCGAAACCGTTGAAAAAATCATTCCGAACAACGTCTGAACATGAACGTACTGGATATCATCCGCGAAACCTCCGCACGGGAGACGACCCGCTTCTCGTTCGAATTGCTGCCGCCGCTCAAAGGCGACGGCACCCGCAGCGTCTTCACCACGATCGAAGCCCTGCGCGAATTCGACCCCGCCTTCATCAACGTCACCTTCCACCGCGAGAGCATCAAGGAGACGCTTACCCCCGACGGCCACATCGAGTGGCACCGGATGCGGCGGCGTCCCGGCACGGTGGGCATCTCGGCCGCGATCCGCGACCGCTTCGGCATCGAGGTGGTGCCGCACCTGATCTGCGGCGGCCTGTCGCGCTACGACATCGAGGACGCGCTCATCGACATGGACTTCCTCGGGCTGCACAACGTGCTGGCGCTGCGCGGCGACTGCGGCCCCAACGAACGCCATTTCATGCCCCATCCGCAGGGGCACTCCCACGCCATCGACCTCGTGCGGCAGATCGCGGCGATGAACCGCGGCGAGTTCGTCGACGGCGAAGTGGAGGAGTGCCACCACTCGAAATTCTCGATCGGCGTGGCGGGCTATCCCGAAAAACACGTCGACGCCCTCGACGCCGAAAGCGACCTGCGCCACCTCAAAGCCAAGGTCGACGCCGGCGCCGACTACGTCATGACGCAGATCTGCTACGACGCCGACCGCATCCTGGCCTTCATCGGCCGCTGCCGCGAAGCGGGGATCGACGTGCCGGTCATCCCGGGCGTGAAACCCCTCTCGACGCTGCGGCAGCTCACGCTGCTCCCCGAAACCTTCGCCATCGAACTGCCCGAAGCACTGCACAGCGAAGTCCGGGCGCACGCCGACCGCCCCGAAGCGATCCGCCGCATCGGCGTGGAGTGGGCCGTCGACCAGTGCCGCCGGCTGAAAGCCGCCGGCGTACCGGTGATCCATTTCTATACCATGGGCCGCGCCGAGAACGTGCGCCAAATCATCAAGGAGGTATTCTGACCATGGCCGACGAGCTCGACATCATCGCTTTCCGCCGTGCGCTGCACCGCCGTCCCGAACTCTCGTTCCGCGAGACCGGGACGCACGACCTCATCGCCCGCACGCTCGACGGGCTGGGCATCGCCCACCGCACCGTCGCCCGCACGGGCGTCCTGGCACGCATCGAAGGCCGCGGCAATCTTCGTCGTGCGGTCGTCCTGCGCGCCGACATCGACGCGCTGCCGATCCGCGAACAGGCCGACGTGGCGTGGCGCTCGCTCAACGACGGGGTGATGCACGCCTGCGGCCACGACGTCCACACGGCCGTGCTGATGGGTGCCTTGCAGGAGCTCAATCGTTCGCGCGACTTCGAAGGGACGCTTCTCGGGCTCTTCCAGCCGGGCGAGGAGTGCAACCCCGGAGGCGCGTCGCTGGTGCTGGCCGAAGAGCCTTTCGCCGACTACGACGTGCGGGCCGTGGTAGGCGAGCACGTCGAACCGTCGCTCGAAGTGGGCACCTTCGGATTCCGCGCGGGCAAATACATGGCTTCGAGCGACGAACTGCGCTTCACCGTACACGGCACAGGGGGCCACGCCGCACTGCGCAATCAATTGCGCGACCCCGTAGCCGCCGCCGCCGAACTCGTCGGCGGACTCATCGCCCTCAACCTGCCGGAGCGCGTCCTCTCGATCGGCCGCATCGAGGCCGACGGCGCGACGAACGTCGTCCCCGACGACGTCCGGCTCGAAGGGACGCTGCGCACCTTCGACGAGGCGCTGCGCTGCGCCTCCTACGACGCGATCCGCGACATCGCCGCCTCCACCGACCGCCGGTACGGCACACGGACGGCCGTCGACATCGGGCGGGGCTATCCCTGCGTGGTCAACGACCCCGCCCTCGCCTCGCTCGCCCGCAGCCTGGCCGCCGAGCGGTGGCAGGCCGTCGACCTGCCGCTGCGCACGACGGCCGAAGACTTCGGGTTCTACACCCACCGCTATCCGTCGCTGTTCTACCGGCTGGGCGTCGGCGCGGCGTCGGGGAAACCGCATACATCGACCTTCTCGCCCGACGAGAAGGCCATCACCACGGGCATAGCCTTCATGCAGGCGCTGGCCCTCAAACTGTTGAATGAAAAATGACAAGAACGAAAAAACAAACCCATAACGGCGACGAACGCGCCGCGCTGATCTTGGAACTGTTCCGGCAGCTGCCCGACAACAAATTCTCGCTGCGCCACCTCGCTTCGGCATCGGGCGGCGCAAGCAAGGAGGGCCGCCGCGAGACGATGCAGATCGTCGAACAACTGCTCGCAACGGGCGTCATCGAGAGCTGCCCGCGCGACAAATACCGCCTGAGCCCCGCCCAGCGGCCCCGACTCGAAGGCACGGTCGAGATGCTGAATACCGGCTCGATGTTCGTGCATGTCGAAGGCATGGAGCAGCAGGTCTACATCCACTCGCGCAACTCGCTGAACGCTCTCGACGGCGACCGCGTGCAACTGGTGCTCACGCGCAAGGCACGGGGTTCCAACGCCCCCGAAGGCGAGATCACCGCGATCGTCGAACGCAGCCGCAAACGCTACGTCGGCACGGCCGAAGTCAACGAACACAATGTCTTCGTGCGTATCGACTCGCGCAAGATGCCCGTCGACGTCTACCTCCACAAGCGCGACTGCCCGAACGTGAAAAACGGCGATAAGGTCGTCGTACGCATCGCCGAATGGGCGCCCGGCTCGAAAAGCCCCGTGGGCGAACTGGTCGACATTCTGGGTAAGGCGGGCGAGAACGACACCGAGATGCACGCCATTCTGGCCGAATACGACCTCCCCTACCGCTTCGAGCCGGAGGTCGAGGCGGCAGCCGAAGCCATCGACGGGCGCATCACCCGCAAAGACTACGCCGAGCGGCGCGACTTCCGGCAGACGGTGACCTTCACCGTCGATCCGGCCGACGCCAAGGACTTCGACGACGCGCTGTCGGTCCGCAAAGTCCGCGACGGCGTGTGGGAGGTGGGCGTCCATATCGCCGACGTGACGCACTACGTGCGGCCGGGTTCGGTGGTCGACACCGAAGCCGAAGCGCGCGGCACGTCGGTCTATCTGGTCGACCGCACCGTGCCGATGCTGCCCGAACGGCTCTGCAACGAACTCTGTTCGCTGCGGCCGCACGAGGAGAGCCTCTGCTTTTCGGCGGTTTTCACCCTCAACGAGAACCTCGAAATCCTCGACGAATGGTTCGGCCGCACGGTGATCTACTCCGACCGCCGCTTCGCCTACGAGGAGGCGCAGCAGGTGATCGAGACCGGCCGGGGCGACTACGCCGAAGAGATACTTACGCTCAACCGGCTGGCGCAGGCCATGCGCCGCGAGCGGTTCCGCAACGGCGCGATCAGCTTCGACCGCGCCGAAGCCAAATTCCGGCTCGACGAGAAGGGCCGGCCGCTGGGCATCTATTTCAAGGAACAGAAGGAGGCCAACCAGATGATCGAGGAGTTCATGCTGCTGGCCAACCGCCGCGTGGCCGAGTTCTGCGGCAAGGTCAGAGGGCGCAAGTCGGGCCGCACGATGGTCTACCGCGTCCACGACGAACCGAACGTCGACAAGTTGCAGAGCTTCCGGCAGTTCATCCTGCGCTTCGGGCACGTCTTCAAAGCCTCCGAGGGCCGTCCCGTCGCCAAGGAGATGAACAAGCTCTTCCAGAAGGTCAAGGGCCGCCCCGAAGAGAACGTCGTCACGACGCTGGCCGTACGTTCGATGGCCAAAGCCTACTACACCACCGACAACATCGGCCACTACGGACTGGCCTTCCCCTACTACACCCACTTCACTTCGCCGATCCGCCGCTATCCCGACATGATGGTGCACCGCCTGCTGGCACGCTACCTCGAAGGCGGCAAGACGACCGACAAGGCGACATTCGAAGCGCTGTGCGAGCACGCCTCGGAACGCGAAGTGATCGCCGCCGAGGCCGAACGCGCCTCGATCAAATACAAGATGGTGGAGTTCATGCAGGCACGCCTGGGCGAGGAGTTCGCCGGCCACATATCGGGCATCACCGAGTGGGGCATCTTCGTCGAGATCGACGAGAACCACATCGAAGGGCTGGTGGCCATGCGCGACATGCACGACGATTTCTACGACTTCGATCCGGCCGAATACACCGTGACGGGCCGCTCGACGGGCCGGCGCTTCACGCTGGGCGATGCCGTGCGCATCCGCGTCAAGCGCGCCGATCTGCAAAAACGCCAGCTCGACTTCGACATGGTGCTGCCCGACGCCCCCCCGCACCGACACCCCGCAGCGAGGCCGCCGGAGCCCGCAGGTAAAACGCCGCCGCTGACATGACGACCGACCGCATACTCGACAAGGCCGTGCGGCGCGAGCCGCTCACGCGCGACGAAGCCTATGCGCTCTACGAATGCACGCCCGTGCAGGAGCTGGCCGCAGCGGCCGACGCCGTGCGGCGTGCGACGGTCGCCGACCCGACGGTCGTGACGTGGCAGATCGACCGCAACGTCAATATCACCAACGTCTGCATCTCGGGCTGCAAGTTCTGCAATTTCCACTGCAAGCCCCACGATACGCAGCGCGCCTTCGTCACCTCGCGCGAGGAGTACCGCGAAAAGATCGCGCAAACGCTTGCGCTGGGCGGCGACCAGCTGTTGTTGCAGGGCGGGCTGCACCCGCAGCTCGGCATCGCATTCTACGAAGAGTTGTTCCGCGACCTGAAACGGATGTTCCCCCGGATCCGGCTTCATGCGCTCGGTGCGCCCGAAGTGGCCCACATCGCCCGCATCAGCGGTCTGACGACGCTCGAAACGCTGCGCCGGCTCATGGCCGCCGGACTGGATTCGCTGCCGGGCGCCGGAGCCGAAATCCTCGACCCCGACGTGCGGCGCGCGATCTCGCCCGCTAAGCCCTCGGTGGCGTCGTGGCTCGCGGTGATGCACGAAGCCCATACGCTGGGGCTGGCCACGTCGGCCACGATGATGTACGGCCACGTCGAGCAGCCGCGCCAGCGCGTCGACCACCTGCTCGCGATCCGCGATCTGCAAGCGCGCTGCCCCGAAGGGAAGCCCGGCTTTCTGGCCTTCATCCCGTGGATCTTCCGCTCGACGGGCACGCGGCTCGAAGCCGAAGGGACATCGACCGATTTCTCGCCGCTGGAATACATCCGCATCATCGCCGCCAGCCGGCTGATCCTGAACAACATCCCCAACATACAGGCGTCGTGGCTCACCGTCGGCCGCCAGACGGCGCAGGCGGCGCTCCACAGCGGCGCCAACGACATGGGGTCGATCATGATCGAGGAGCACGTCGTCTCGTCGGCCGGCGCCGACAACCGCTTCGACGCCGAAGGCATCCAGCAGGCGATCCGCGAAGCGGGCTTCACCCCGCGCCTGCGCAACCAACTCTACGAACTGCGGCCGTGGCCGCTCGACGACACGCTCCGATGAACCGCCCTGCAACCCTCCTCGTCCTCCTGCTGGCCGGACTGCTCGCCGGCTGCGGCGGCGGTTCCCGGCCGACCGGCATACGAACCGCCGAAACGCCGGCCGACGACGTGGCCGAATACCAGCCCCGCTGGCGGTCGCACACGGTCGACTCGACGCAGTACCGCAAGGTCTTCCTCGCCGGCACGATCGACATGGGACGCAGCGCCGACTGGCAGGCGGCTCTCGTCGCCCGCTTCCGCGACAGCATCGGCGGCCGCTGGCTCTTCTTCAACCCCCGCCGTCGGGAGTTCCATGCCTCGCCGGCCGAAATGGAATACCAAGTCGCGTGGGAGCTGGCGCACCTCGAAGCGGCCGACCTCATCGTAATGAATCTGCTGGGCGACAGCCGCTCGCCGATCTCGCTGCTCGAAATGGGACTTTACGCCCGTTCGGGCAAGCTGTTCGTGGCGTGCAGCCCCGACTACTACCGCTACGACAACGTGCGCATCACCTGCCGGCGCTACGGCGTGCCGCTCTACGATTCGCTGACGGCACTGCTTGACGACCTGCCGCAACAAAGCGACGAATGACATGGAAGGATTTCTGGACACGGCCACGCAGCTCTGCATCGACTGGGGCTATTGGGGACTTTTCCTCTCGGCCTTCGTGGCGGGGAGCATCGTCCCGTTCAGTTCGGAAGCGGTGATGGTCGTACTCGTCCGCTTGGGACTCGACCCCGCACTCTGCCTGCTGGCAGCCGCCACGGGCAACACCGCAGGCGGCATGACCTGCTACTGGATCGGTCATCTGGGCAAACGCGAATGGTTCGGCCGCTACCTCGGCATCGGCGAAAAACAACTCGACCGTGCCGGACGCTTCCTCGCAGGAAAGGGAGCATGGAGCGCCTTTTTCGCCTTCCTGCCCTACGTCGGCGAAGCGATCGCCATCCTGCTGGGACTCATGCGCAGCAACGTGTGGATCACCACGCTGGCCATGTTCGCGGGCAAGGCGCTGCGCTACGTGGCTGTCCTCTACGCCGTGCAAGGCGCAATATCGCTGTTGTAGGGCGCGCACGGCGCGATTGTTGCACATCCGACAGAGCGTTATGAAACGAATCATCGCAGGGGGAATCGCCCTCATGGGAATTCTCCTCACGGTAAATGCACAAACCATGAAACCGCTCACACCCGACGAACGCCGGATCATCGTCGACAAGGGAACCGAGGCTCCCTTCACGGGAAAATACTACAAGCACAGCGAGCGCGGCCTCTACCGCTGCCGCCAGTGCGGCGCGCCGCTCTACCGTTCGGAGGACAAGTTCGATGCGGGGTGCGGCTGGCCCGCCTTCGACGACGAGATCGCAGGTGCGGTACGCCGCACGCCCGACGCCGACGGCCGCCGCACCGAGATCACCTGCGCCCGCTGCGGGGCGCATCTGGGGCATGTCTTCACGGGTGAACGCTTTACCGACAAGAATACGCGCCACTGCGTCAACTCCCTCTCGCTCGACTTCGTGCCGGCCGCGGAGCCGTCCGACCGAACCTCCTCCGAGGCGGCCGCCACGACCGAAACGGCGATCTTCGCCGGCGGCTGTTTCTGGGGCGTGGAATACCTGCTGGAACAACAGCCCGGCGTCCTCTCGGTCGAAGCGGGTTACACCGGCGGCCGCACCGACCGCCCTACCTACGAGGAGGTGTGCAGCCATACCACGGGACACGCCGAAGCGGTGCGCGTGACCTTCGATACGTCGAAGGTCTCCTACGAAACGCTCGCACGCCTCTTCTTCGAGATCCACGATCCTACGCAGATCGACCGCCAAGGGCCCGACATCGGCGACCAGTACCGCTCCGAAATCTTCTACACCTCGCCCGAACAACGCGCCGTGGCCGAACGGCTCATCGCCCTGCTCCGCAGCAAAGGTTACCGCGTCGCCACGCGCGTGACGCCGGCCGGCCCCTTCTGGCCCGCCGAAACCTGTCACCAGGACTACTACCGCCGCCGGGGAACGCTCCCCTACTGCCACGCCTACACCCGCCGCTTCTGAGGCCGCCTCGCTACTTCCAGAGAGTTTCTTCCGGTCGACCGCCGTGTCACACCGTTAAAAAAAGAGACGATATGGAAAATCTGAACACCACTCCCCTGCCGCGCATCGGCGACAAGGCCCCGTCGTTCGAGGCCGTCACTACGCAAGGCCCGATCCGCTTTCCGGAAGATTATGCCGGACGCTGGATCATCCTTTTCAGCCACCCGTCGGACTTCACGCCCGTCTGTACCTCCGAATTCATGACCTTCGCGGCACGCAGCGACGAATTCGAAGCGCTCAACTGCCAGCTCGTCGGACTCTCGGTCGACGGACTGTACAGCCACATCGCATGGCTGCGCACGATCCGCGACAAGATCGTCTACCGCGGAATGCAGCACGTCGAGGTGCGCTTCCCGCTGATCGCCGATCTGCGGATGAAAGTCGCCAACCTCTACGGCATGATCCAGCCGGGCGAAAGTTCGACGTCGGCCGTCCGAGCCGTCTTCTTCATCGACCCCGACGCCACGATCCGCGCCGTGATCTACTATCCGCTGGCGCTGGGCCGTAACTTCGACGAGATCAAACGCGTGCTCGTCGGCCTGCAAACCGTCGACCGCTTCAACGTGGCGCTACCCGCCGACTGGCATCCGGGCGACGAAGCGATCGTGCCCACCGCCTCGTCGTCGGCCGCTGCCGAAGAGCGCATGACCCGTCCCGACGAAGGGACGCAGTGTTACGACTGGTTCTTCTGCACACGGCCGCTGCCGCAGGAAGAGTCCGAAGAAGTTCCCGTACAATAACCGCAAAACAACCGCAATCATGGCAATCACGCAACTGACCAAAACCGAATTCTCGGAAAAAATCGCCAACCTCGACTCCGCCATCTCCGAATGGCACTATCTGGGCTCGCGACCGGCCATCGTCGACTTCTATGCGACCTGGTGCGGCCCCTGCCGCACGCTCGCACCGATCCTGGAAGAGCTCTCCGAGGAGTACGCCGGCGAAGTGGATATCTACAAGGTCGACATCGACCGCGAACAGGAGCTGGCCGCAGCCTTCGGTGTGCGCTCCGTCCCCACGCTGCTCTTCATCCCCGCCCGGGGAATGCCGCAGATGGCTACCGGGGCATTGCCCAAGGAGACGCTGCGCGAAGCCATCGGCGAGCTGCTGCTCAAACTCCCCGCCGCCGAGTCCTGATCCCGCAGCGAAACGACAACGAAGGGGCGTCACATCAGTGACGCCCCTTCGTGTTTGCAGACGGATTCCTCCGCTTAGAACATATATTTGATACCGAACTGCATCGTCCAATAGGAGCCGATATCGGGTTTGTAGGTACGATCCAGCGAAATGTCGTTGCCGTAGATGTCCTTCAATCCGTTGGTCATCTTGTATTGAAGCGTATAGTCGTTGGCCGCCGTCGGCTTCTGCGTGACGGACAAGAACTGATACTGCTGACCGTTCGTCCCCAGATACTGCGAGTAGCTTACACCCCAGTTGCGGTTGAGCAGGTTGAGGAAGTTGTCGATGTTGAAACTGAATCGCAACTTGTGCTCGCGACCGTTGCGCTGCGGAACGATGATGTCGTGCGAAATGCTCAGGTCGAGCTGATTGGCGAAGGGTGCCACGGCGCCGTTGCGCTTGGTGTACTCGCCGCGGTGCTTGCTCAGATAGGCGTCCTGCTCGATGAACTTGTCCATCGCCTGCCAGGCATTCTCCCAGGCCTGCGCCTCGTCGAAATCCTTGTCACCGGCCATGTTGCCGTTGTTGTCGGCGAAACCGTCGGAAACCAGATGGCCGACCGCTTCGTCGCGGTTGGCCGGCACGTAGATCAGGTCGTTGGCCGTCTGACCGTCGCCGTTGGCGTCGCCGCCGTAGCAGTAGGAGAAGCGGAAAGGACGGTAACGCTGGTAGACCAGACCGAAGTTGGTCGCACCGTGCTTGCCCCAGCGTGCCGTGTAGAAGGCGCTCAACAACAGCCGCCCGTCGAACGAGCCGGCCGAATAGCCCAGCTCCTCGCTGTTGACAGCCACCTTCTGCGTATATTTCCAGGCCGACGTAGCCACCGACGACGTACCGTCGGTCACGCTGCGCGCCGTACCCATCGTATACGATCCATTGAGGTAGAGACCGCGCAGCGGCCCCTGCACGAACTCCTTCTGAATTTGGAGCGTGGTGTAGAACGAGTAGCCCTTGTTCGTATTGCGGAGCATCACGACGTGCGAAGCGGCGCCGTTTTCTCCGTTCATCGGGTTGAGCGTCTTGTTCTCGGCGTAATATCTCCCCGTGAAGGCCGTGCGCTGTCCTTGACCGCCGTCGTTCACGTATTTGCCTTCGGCGACCTCGATACCGATGTTGTCATGGTAGATCGCATTGACATCCTTCGTGTAGAGGGCTTCGAGCGTGAATACCCAGCCGCGCCACTTGTAGTCGAGCGCAAGATTGCTTTTCCACAGGCTCGGATACTTGAAATCGGGATCCGTCACGGCGATCTCGGCACGGGAATAGGCCGCCTCGGCGGGTTTGTACATATTGGCGTTCTGATCGATGCTGCCCAGGAAACCGAGATTTTTCAGCGCCTCGCCTTCCATGTCGATCGACCCGAAAAGCACGCCGTTGTTGCCCGCCTGATTCGAAATCCAGACATAGGGAGGCGTGCCCGTGAAGAGTCCCGTACCGCCGCGCAACTGCAACGAACCGTCTTCGAGCGGTTTCCAGTTGAAGCCCACGCGCGGCGAGAACTGCGGGTGTACGCCCGGATATTTCGAAACGTCGACCTTGATGCCGTCACGATAGGTCTCGGCCGCCACGCGCGGATTCTCGGGCAGGTCGGTCATGAAAATCGGCATATCGACGCGCAGACCGAACGTCAGCGAGAAACGGTTGCTGGGCGTCCACTTGTCCTGCACGTAGAAGCCGAGTTGCAGCACGTCGATCTCGGCGAAGGGGAAGCCCTCCATAAGCGAATACTTCTGCAAGTAATGCGTCTGCCCCGTACCGGCGCTGTTGGCAAGACCGCCGTTGACCACGCCCGTCAGACCGAAATCCGAGGGTTTGTACTTGGTAATGTCGAAGCCCGTCATATTGCCGTGCGAAGCCATGTAATCCTTCGCGGCCAGCACGTTGAACTTGAAGTCGTCGATCGACGAAAAGACCCACGAGCCCGGATAGTTCTGCGCGAAGCCGTTGCTGAAACTGCGATAGTCCGACTGCGTGCCGACGGTGATCTGGTGACGGCCGTAGTTCATCGTGAAGTTGTCCTGAATCTGGAAGATGTCGGTATCGAGCTGATTGTTGTAGGAGTTGGCCTCGGTACCGAAGACCGTATAGCTCGATCCGTCTTTGAGGATGTCGACCTGCGGGAAGAAACCGCCGTCCATGTCGCGATAGTCGCGCAGACGCGAGTACCCCACCTTCAACGTGTTGGACATATGGTCGTTGATCGTCGAGTTCCAGTCGGCCATGACGATGTTGAAATCGTTGTTCGTGCGGTAGTAGCTCGACGAGAAGGGCATGGCATAGGCGTTGGGGCCGCGTCCGTTGGCAGGAGCGCCCGACGTCGAAGGTGCGTTCGTATTATAGGATTTCAGGTAGTAGTACTTCAACGAGAAGGTATTCCGATCGTTGATATTCCAGTCGATACGCGCCGTAAGACGATCGGCCCGCGTCTCGGTCTTCGACAGATCGTAACCGCCCGGATTGTAGTTGAACTGATCGCCGAGAAACTTGGCCAGATCGTCCAGATCGGCGGCCGAGACACGCGAATCGGCCAGACGGTTCGAGATCGGTTCGTCCTGACGGTCCAGCTCGCCGTTGACGAAGAAGAAGAGCTTGTTCTTCACGATCGGGCCGCTCAGGCTCACACCGTACTGACGATTGGAGAACTCCGACACCTGACCGACATAGTCGCGCACGCGGTGGCCCTGCAACTCGGGACTCTTGGTATACATATAGGCCGAAGCGTGCCACTCGTTGGTACCCGACTTGGTCACCGAGTTGATACCGCCGCCCGTGAAGCCGCCGTTGCGCACGTCGTAGGGAGCGATCATCACCTGCACCTGCTCGATCGATTCGAGCGAGATGGGCTCCGTACCCTGGGCGCCCAGCGCCGACGACAGGCCGAACGAGTTGTTGAACGACGCACCGTCGACGGTCACGTTGTTGAAACGATACGACGTACCGGCGAAATTCTTACCGCTCGACATGGGCGTCAGTTTGACGAATTCATCAAGCGAACGGCTCGTCGTAGGCAGTTTCTCCATCATTTCGAGCGTCACGACCTCCTGCGCGCCCGTGCGGTTGGCATTGAAGACCGGATTGGCCTTGCCTACGACCACCACTTCGCCGATCGACTGCGAGTCTTCGCGCAACACGAAGTCCAACGTAGCCTCCTCGCCGATGGTCAGATAGATTCCCTCGATCTTTTCCGTATTGCAGCCGATAAAGCTGACCTCCACATCGTAAGGACCTCCCACACGCATACCGCCCAAGTTGAACTGGCCGTTGCGTGTCGATGCCGTAGCATACTGCGTACCCGTCGGCGTATGCACGGCGACGATCGTCGCACCGATGATCGGCTGGCCGTCGGTGTCGGCGACGCGACCGCTCATGCTCGACGTCGTCACCTGTGCCGAAGCCGTACAGAATGCGAACAGCGACAAAAATAAAAAGGCAAGTTTCCTCATAAGTATAAGTTTAGATTAATAAAAAGGGAGATTTCCATTCGTCTACGGCATCCGGCTCCGAAAAACAGAGTCGCCATGCCACCCGTTACCCGTTGTCTTTTCGGATCGATCCGTAACATAAATCTGCTGCAAAGATAACGCTTTCCTACAAATTAAAAACGTTTACCTATGTATTTATGAAAATCCGGCCGCTTTTACCTCCGAAACGCAAGTGGTCGGACTCACGACGTGAGTCCGACCACTTTACGAATCGGGTGTTTTCGTCAGAAATAACGGCCGCTCAAATCCTTCATCTCGGCCATCTCCTGCAAAGCCGGCAGGAGGCGCTGCTGCATCATTCCCTCGGCCATCGCTTCGGCACGCACCTTCTCGTCCTCGGCCGTCTGCTGCCGCTCGGCCGGATCGATCGCAGTCACCTCGAAGAGGTAAACGCCCGAAATGCCCTTGACCGGAGCCGAAACCTTGCCTTTCTCGGTCGTCTCGGTGATCGCACCCACGAGCGCCGGCTCGACACCCGCACCGTCGATGTAGAACGACCCGAAGGTCACGTCCTTGAAATCGGTCACCTCGCTGCCGAAGCTCTCGGCGGCGCCTGCGAGCGACGCATCGGAGAGGTTCTTCACGATATAGTCGTATTTCTTGTCGCGCAGCAGGCGGTTTTGAATCTGCGGGGCAGCCTTCTTCACCGAAGCGTACTCGTCGTCGTCGATCTCCGTGAGCAGCGCCACGACATAGTCCTTGCCGACCTTGAAAATCTCCGACAGGTCGCCCTTGTCCGCGCCGTAGGCCCAGCGGGCCACTTCACGCGAACCTTCCAGACCGCGAACCGAGCGGTCACCCATGTTGAGCGTCGCTATGCGCGGCGTCACGGCAGCCTTCGAGGCGGCCTCGTTGAACGCGGCGGCGGAACCTTTGGCGTTCACGGCGAAGGTGCTGGCCTGATTGTGAACGTCGCGCAGCGTTGCGGCCGAAGCCTCCACGGGATAACTTACCGTCGCCACCTTGTAATGTTTCGAGGGTTTGTCGGCACGGTAAACGTTGACGAGCTGGATGGCGTCGCCGCTCATCACCTTCACCACGTCGCCCTTTCTGGCGTCCGAAAGCGCTTCGGCCATTACGGTATTGAAGGCCGAGAAGGGGTAGACGCCCACCTCGCCGCCTGCGGCGGCCAACTCCTCGTTGGCCGAATACTGACGCGACAGATCGGCGAAATTCTCACTCGTCGCCACCGTTTTGAGACTGTCGGCCAGTTTCTCGGCGGTATACGGAAGCACTATCATTTTCAGACCGAGCGTATCGGGAGCCATGCGGCTCTCCACCACACGGGCCATCGTCCAGACGTTGTTCTTCAACTCAGGGCCGAACATCTTGCCCGCGACGAGCGCCTCGGCCTGTTCGCCCAGCTGCGCCGCCGTCACATAACGGTCGGCGATCTCGCCGTGGCGATCCTGACGCACGAAGAGTTTCACGTCCTCCGCGGCGTCGAACTTCTCTCCGACGGCGCGCACCTCCTTTTCGAGGTTCAGCATATCGTCGTCCGTAGCGTTCACCTCGAAGACCACGTACGACAGCGTGCGCGACGGCGACTGCTTGAACATCTCCTTATGGACGTTGTAGAACGACTTGATCTCGCCCGACGAGACGCTCACCAGCGAATCGGGCACCGACGAATAACGCTTGGCGACGTACTTCCCGCCGAAGACCTGGTTGGCCGCCTCGACACCGTCCTCGATTTCGAGTTTGTTGACATAGGCGCCCTTGCCGATCAGCGTGGCGTATTTCTGCACGGCGCGTTCCAGCCGGGCCTGCTCGTTCAGGTCGTTCCACGCCTGTTGCGCGCGGGCATCGGAAGCGGCCTGCGACAGGAACTGCGACACGGCGGCAGCGTTGTAAGCCCCCGTACGCGGATCGCCGAAAGCCGAATAGAAGGCCTGCGAAGGGATCTTGCCGCTGACCATGTCCAGACGCTCCTGCTCGGGAACCTCGATCCCCATCCGCTCGAAGCCGGGGACGAGCACGTGGTCGGCGAAAAGCGCCTGCCACGTCGCGGCGGCCAGCTGGTCGGACTCCTGGTCGGTCGAAGCCTCTACGCCGCCGTTGCGGTTCTTGATGGCGTCGTACTGATTCAGATACTCGGAGTAGCGGATCTTGTCGCCGTCGATCACGCCGACCTTCGGATCGTTGTCCGAGAAGCCCATGTCGGTCTTCAACGACAGAATGAATGCCAAGAGGGCGAGTGCGATAATCACCGACAGAAGCGCGCCGAACTTGGTCCGTAAAGTGTTCAAACTTGCCATAAAACTGTATTTATTTTTTCATTAGTTTGCTTTCCTGCGGACGTTTTTTCGCCTCGGCACAGCCCGAACGGGTGCGGCTCTGCATCCGGCTTATCGAAAACGTCCTTTTTTCGGGCCTCCAAAGATAGTAAATTATTCGTAATTAACCCGCTGATCGGCCGAAAAAAAGCTCACAACCGTCTGACCCGCGCCAGCTCGATGCGCGAACGGGTCGTGCGCAACACGCGGATTTCGAGGCCGTCGACCGTAAGCACCTGACCGGCAGAAGGAATCCCGTCCAGATGCGAGATGATGTAACCCGCCAGCGTGTCGTATTCGCGGCTCTCCTCGATGCCGAGCCCGTAGCGTTCGTTGAGGTATTTCACTTCGAGCCGGCACGAAAAGACGTACTCGTTCTCGTCGACCTGCTTCTCGATCATATCCTGCTCGTCGTGCTCGTCCTCGATCTCGCCGAAAATCTGTTCCAGCACGTCTTCGAGCGAGATGATGCCCGCCGTGCCGCCGAACTCGTCAATCACCACAGCGATGTAGGAGCGGTGCTTGATGAAGTGTTCCAGCAACGCCTGCAACGGCATGGTCTCCGGCACGAAATAGGCCGTCATCAGTACCTTCCTCAGATCGGCCGGCTGGCGGAACAGGCTCTTGGAGTTGACGTATCCCACGATATTGTCGATACTGCCCTCCCAGACGAAGATGCGCGAATATTTGCTCTCGACGAAGCGGCGCGTCAGCTCTTCGACGCTCGTCGACAGCTCGACGGCCTCGACATCGATGCGCGGCACCATGCAGTCGCGCACGCGCAGATCGGCGAAGTCCAGCGCGTTCTGGAATAGTTTGATCTCGTTCTCCTCGTCGTGCTGCACCTCCGTCGACCCCTCGATCAGACTTTCGAGATCGGTGCGGTTGAAGTCGGCCGCCGGCGCCTGCCTCTTCATCCGGCAGCCGAACAGCCGCAGGATGACATACGAAACGACGGTCGTAAGCCATACGATCGGATAGAGCAGGATGTAAAAGACGAAGAGCAGCGGCGCGAAGGCTCGGTAATAGAAATTGGGATTTCCCTTGACGATCGACTTGGGCAGATATTCCGCCACGAAGATGATGACGACCGTCGAGATGAGCGTTTCGGCCAGCACCGACCCGCCCTGCGCCACGGCATCCCAGCCTGCCAGCGCAGCCAGCGCGCGCAGCAGTGACGACATGTAGAGCGAGTAGACGACCAGCGCGATGTTGTTGCCCACCAGAATCGACGTGATGTACTGTCCCGGATGCCGCTCGAAGACCTTCGCCACGAAATCGAGCAGGCCGCTCTGCTTGCGGTCGATCTCCAGTTTGAGGCGGTTCTTGCTCACGAAGGCGATCTCCATGCCCGAAAAGAAGGCCGAGAGGAGCAGCATCACGAGGATCAGGATAACGGATACGGTCATCGCTACGCTTCGGTTTGCGGTTCGCCCGCCTGCGGCGAAAGGGCCGCAGGGGCAGGATCGCCGTTATCGGGAGTCTTCTCTCCGGTCGGGGGTTCACCGGGGACGGCAGCCCCCGATTCGGCGGCAGGCTTTTCGCCCGCCTCGGCGGCCCGTTTATGTTCGGCTGCGGCAGGCTGCCCTTTTTTAACAGTACCGGCGGGATTGCCTTCGGCAGCAGGATCCGAAACAATTGCGGCAGCCTCCGATCCGGCAGCAGGCTTTCCGCCCGTTTCAGTCGCCGGCTCGCGTCCGGCAACGGTCTGTTCCTTCCCGACCGAGCCGGCAGGGCCGCGTTCGCCCGCAGCGGCAGGCGCAGGTGCGGAACCGGCAGGCGGGCGGGTCGCGGACTGCGGCGTCTTTTCGCCGGCCGGCCGGTCTTCCCCGTCGGCAGCTTCCGATTCGGACGGTTCGTCGTCCTCCTGGCTCACATCGACATCCATTTTCCCCGTGAAGCGGCGGAAACGCCACTCCTTGAAGGCTTCGTCCGACTCGAAGCCCTCGCCCTGAAAGACGTTGCCGCCTTCGTTCTGGACGATCTTCGTATCGACGTTCGAATAGATGCGCTGCGTCTTGGCGTTCCAGAAGAGCTGCTGGGTGTAGAGTGTCTTGCCGTCGGACTTGACGACCACCACGTCGCCCTTGGCCTCCCACAGCTTCCGGTTCTCGTAATAGATCGCGTAGTTGGCCGTCAGCACGGCGTCGACCGTCGTCAGCGAGTCGTCCTGGTAGGTGGTGATCTCGATCCCCTTGCGGAACTCGCGGTACGGCTCCTTGACCAGCGTATATCCTTCGAGCAGCGGCGCCTTGAAGAAATAGGAGCGCCGCCCGTTCTCGGACATGATGACCGACAGGTGTTCGCTGTACTCGGTCATCAGCGCCTCGTCGCCGCCGCTCGCTGCGGCAGGAGGCTTGTCGCACGAGAATAGCAAGATAGCACTCCCCGCAACGAGGAGTGCTACCAGAACATATCGTCCGATCAGACGGGCCATCTTCGCAGGCGCCTGATTAGCGGATGCAGCGAACCGTCGTCGCAATGCCGTTGACGACATAGCGCTGACCGGCCTGCACTTCGTTGAAGAAGCACTCCTCCTTCGAGGGCCATGCGCTGCGGAAGGCGGCCATCATCTTGGTCGCGGTCTCTTTCAGATCGGCCTCTTCGAGCAGCTGAGCGGCCTTCTCCATCGTGTCGTAAGCCACCCAGTACATCGCCTGCGAAGTAAAGTTGGCACCCGAAGCCTGTGCGCCGTAGCACTGCGCCAGCACGAAATAGGTCATGCCGTCCTCGGGATTGAGCGCCTGCGCTTCGAGCGCGGCCTTGCGGGCCTCGGCATAGTTCTTCGTAGCCAGCTGTACGACGCCGATGCGCACCAGCAGCTTCTCCTTCTCGACATTGTCGGTCTCGACGGCCAGCGCCTCGGTCAGATACTTGATCGCCTTGTCGTACTCCTGCTTGTTCTGGAAAGCCTGCGCGAGGAACAACGCGGTTTCGGCCGACGGCTTCACTTCGTAATATTTCTCGGCGGTAGTCAGATAGAACTCGCTGTCGCATTTGGCGCGCGTCATCAGATCGACGGCCTGCGCCAGCACGTCGGGATCGTTGTTGCTGGCGGCGATCTTCTCCTTGAACATCGCTTCCAGATTCTCGCACGAAGCCACGCCCGACAGGCCGAAGCACTTGTCGAACTGATCCTTATACTCGGCAGCCTGCCCCGTAGCGCCGTCGAAGACAGGCGACAGACGGTCGTACTCGGCGATGATCTCTTCGGGCGAACCTTCGCCGTCGTCCTTATAGTAGTCGGTGAGCTGCTTGAAATAGATCGCTACCAACTCCGGATCGGGCTGTGCAGCGATCGCCTCGCGGAACAGCTCCAACACCCGTTCGTGGTCGAGCGGATTATAGATCAGAAAGTCGCGTGCCTTGCGGTCGAGGATGTAGGCCTTGCCGCGGGTCGCATGATCGCCGAAATTCTCGATACGCAGATCGTAGAGCAGCATCAGCGAGTCGATGTAGGTCTTCTTCTCGGCTACGCTCTTGGCACGCGCGATCTTGTTCTTCATCACCGTAGCGCCCTTGGCATAGATATTCTCCGAAGCCTTGGGACACTTGTCCAGCAGTTGTTTGAGGTACCCCGAAGCAGTCTGGAAATCCTGGTTGCCGACCGCCTCGTTGAAAAAGTTGAGCAAATAGATGTTGTCTTTCCGTTCCTCGGGCGTTGCGCCGTATTTGCCGTACTTCGCATCGTCGCTGAAATCCTGGGCCATCGCCACCACTCCGACGACGGCCAACGCTACAGAGAGCAGAATTTTTACGCTTTTCATCTTAACTATTCCCTTCTTATTTTTAGATTTTGTCAAGTTTAATCGTATTTGTAACGCACGAACCACGAATCCTCGCCGAAGAGCGTCAGACCGAGCGAGAATTTCACATAGCGCTGCCGTACCAGCCCGATCTGCCGGTTGTCGATCCGAAGCGGCGAATCGTTTCCGCGCTGGCCGAACTCCACGCCGAAATCGATGCTCGACCGGCCCAGAAAACGCACCGGCATACCGAATCCGGCCGTCACGGCATATTGCGACAAGGTCTTCCCCTCGAAGGTCTGGTAGTAGGTTCCGTACCGGAATCCCACGCGGTAAGACCAGCGTTTCAGGTAATTGCGGATATCCATCCGGTTGGGCGTATACTCGAATCCCAACTTGACGGTGTTCGTGTTCTTATAGGCGACGTTGACCGCTCCGGGAACGGACTTCGGCGACTCGTTGTTCTCCCAGTTCTGGTAGATGTAGTCGACGCCCGCCGCGATCTTGGCGTTCTGGTAGTAGAGCCCCACGCCCAACTGAACGGGCAATTTGAGTGCCATGCGCGTCGTATCGCCCCGCACCACGGTGCCGTAAATATCGCCGTTGACGACCGTCTGATTCACCGACGGACGCAGATTGCCGCCCATATCGTAGGTCGCGCCCAGCGTCAACACCTGCCGCTCGGACTGGATCAGATCGGCTTGCAGCCCCAGCTGCATCTTGATGCGCGAAATCCCGTAGGAGTCGGTGCCCGTCACCGTATTGACCGAACCGCCGTTGACGATGTTGTTCGAGACCACCGTCTGATACGTCCGCTCGATGTCGCCCCAATAGTATTGGGCGGCGACGCCGATCGAAACGCGCTTGACCACCTCCCAGCCGATGCCCAGCTTCACCTCCGTCAGGTCGCCCTCGCCGGCGTAAAGGTACTGCACGCGGCCGATATTGCCCCACACGTCGTCGCTCTGTTCATCGGCCGAAACACGGTAGCCGACGCTGCTGTACGGCGTCAGGCTGAATCCCAGTCCGAGCCGCCTAGCCAGCGGCAGCTGAAAGGCGATGTCGTGGAAATTGAACGTATTGTAGCTCGTGCGCGACGTGGTCTGCGCACCGTCGGCATACTTCTGCTGGCGGTTGTAAAAATTGACCCCCTCCACGCCGAAATCGAAGAGAAATCCCTGGCGGGGCGTCAGGCTGTACGCCGCAGGATTGAGCGGATTGACCATCACCGAGCTGCGCATCCCCAAGCCTACGCCTCCCATCGACCGCTGGGCCACCACGCCGGGCGTCTGCAATTCGCCGATGCCGTACATCGAATAGGGAGAAAAGGCATTGATACTGCTTGTCTGAGCCATTGCCGAAACCGGCACGACCAGCATCGCAGCGACAGCCAGTCTATACATTAATCTCTTCACTATCATTCGTTTTAGCATTCGGCATTAAACTCCAAAATCCGATTCAGACCCAAGAAGACGAGTTCACAGTCTGCAAATATCGCATTTTTAATTCTTTTCGCAAAGTTTTTTGCGGCGCCACCGGTAAAAATTATGCAAATATCCGCATTTTCCCGCCGGAAACGCGCGATGTATCCTTCGATTTCGAAGGCGATGCCGTTCATCACGCCCTGCTCGATGCAGGAGGTCGTAGTCGTCCCGTAAAGGCGCTCTTCGGCAGTCTCGCGGCACAACGGAAGCCTGGCCGTATAGCGGTGCAGCGCCTGAAAACGCATCCCCATTCCGGGCGAAATGGCCCCGCCGCGGTAGGTGCCGTCGCCCGACACGTAGTCGACGGTGATGGCCGTTCCGAAATCGACGACCAGCGCGTCGCGCCCTTCGGCCACGAGCGCCGCCCCCACCGCGGCGGCGAGGCGGTCGGCGCCGAGCGTTTCGGGCGTATCGTAGCCGTTGCGGATCGGCACGGGCGTCGCCGGTGTAAATTCCAGACACTTCACGGCACGCACCCGCAGCATCCGCGCCAGCGGTGCGGTACGGCCTCCGGTAGAGGCGATAATGGCCCGGTCGATCGCCGGCCAGCGCGCCAGCAGGCCGTCGAGCAATTTGGTGTCGCACTCCTCGGCGAGCAGTTTCTCGACGATTTCACCCCCGTCGAAAACCGCCATTTTTATCAGCGTATTGCCGATGTCGATCGTCAGGTTCACGCGTCTTGTTCTTTATACAACGATTTCAGTATCTCCCATGCCCCTGCGATGTCGGTTACCCCTCTAACGGTCATCGCCAAACGGTTATTGTGCTGTTTGAGCACAAATTTATCGGGCCGTCGGGTCACGCGGCGCAACAGCTCCGAGAAGACCTCGCTCTTGTAGAAGGGCGACGCCGCGTCGCCCACGAAGTGTACGATCATCAACCCGTTCTTGACCTTCACGCGCTCCATGCCCAGACGCACCGCCTCCCAACGCAGACGCACCACGTCGAGCAGCTCCCTGGCCGCCTGCGGCAGCGCCCCGAAACGATCGACGAGCCGCTGCTCGAACCGTTGCAGCTCCTCCTCGCTGCGCATCGCGTCGAGCTCGCGGTAAAGCCGCAGTTTTTCGGCCGTCTGGCTCACGTAGGAGTCGGGCAGCTCGGCCTCGACGTCGACCTCGACGGCCGCATCCTCCACATAGCGCAACTGCTCGACGACCTCCTGCTCGCGGTCGCTCAGCCCCGCCACGTCGAGTCCCTCGGCCCGCAGTTCGGCCACCGCTTCGCGCATGATCTTCTGATAGGTCTCGAACCCGATGTCGGCGATGAATCCGCTCTGCTCGGCCCCCAGCAGGTTGCCGGCGCCGCGGATGTCGAGGTCCTGCATGGCGATGTTGAACCCCGACCCCAGGTCGGAGAACTCCTCGATGGCACGCAGACGCCGCCGTGCATCGCTGCCGAGCAGTTCGTCGGGCGGCGACAACAGGTAGCAATAGGCCTTGCGATCCGACCTCCCCACACGGCCGCGCAACTGATGCAGGTCGCTCAGACCGTAGTTCTGGGCACCGTCGACGATGATCGTATTGGCGTTGGGGATGTCGATGCCGTTTTCGACGATGGTCGTCGAGACCAGCACGTCGAACTCGCCGTAGATGAAATCCATGACGAGCCGTTCGAGCTGCTCGGCCGGCATTTTGCCGTGACCGACCCCGACCCGCGCCTTGGGGCAGACGCGCGTAATCAGGCCCGCGACGGTTTGGAGATCCTCCACGCGGTTGTGGACGAAATAGACCTGCCCGCCGCGCGCCAGCTCCGCTTCGACGGCATCGCGGACGATCTCCTCCGAGAAGACGTGCGACTCCGTGACGATCGGCTGGCGGTTGGGCGGCGGCGTCGAGATGACCGACAGGTCGCGCGACCCCATGAGCGAAAACTGCAACGTACGCGGAATGGGCGTCGCCGTGAGCGTGAGCGTGTCGACATTGACGCTCAGCTGCGTGAGCTTCTCCTTGGCCGCCACGCCGAACTTCTGCTCCTCGTCGATGACCAGAAGCCCCAGATCGTGGAAGCGGACGTTCTTGCCCAGCATCTTGTGCGTGCCGATCAGAATGTCGATCCGCCCCGCTTCCAGATCGGCGAGAATCTGCTTGGTCTCCCTGGCCGATTTCGTACGGTTCAGGTATTCGATTTTCACCGGAAAGTCGCGCAGCCGCTCCATGAACGAACGGTAGTGCTGCAACGCCAGAATGGTCGTGGGAACCAGCACGGCGGTCTGCTTGCCGTCGCAGGCGGCCTTGAAGGCGGCGCGGATCGCCACCTCCGTCTTGCCGAAGCCCACGTCGCCGCAAACGAGCCGGTCCATCGGTTCGGCCGACTCCATGTCGCGCTTCACGGCCTCGATGGCCGCCTGCTGGTCGGGCGTCTCCTCGTAACGGAACGAGGCTTCGAGCTCGTGCTGCAAGTACCCGTCGGCCGAGAAGGCGAAGCCCTGCGATGCCTTGCGCTTGGCATAGAGCGCGATCAGCTCGCGCGAAATATCCTTGACGGCTTTCTTGGTAGCCGCTTTGAGCTTCTGCCAGGCGCCGCTGCCCAGCTTGTAGACCTTGGGCGGCTCGCCGTCGCCGCTCTTGTAACGCGAAATGCGGTGCAGCGAATGGACGTTGACGAAGAGTACGTCGCCGTCGCGGTAGACCAGCTTGATCGCCTCGTGCGTGCGCCCGTTCTCGTTGATCTTGACCAGACCGCCGAACCGCCCCACGCCGTGATCGATATGCACCACGTAATCGCCCGGTTTGAGCTGGTTCAGCTCGGCGACGGTCATCTGCTCGTCGCGCCGGATCTCGCCGTTGATGCGGTAACGCTGGTAACGGTCGAAGAGCTGGTGGTCGGTATAACAGCAGAGGCGGAGCGTATGGTCGACGAACCCCTCGTGCAGCGTGAGCGACACCGGCGTGAAGACCACCCCGCCGCGGCCGACCTGGTGGAAAATATTTTGCAGGCGTTCGACCTGAGCCTTGTTCTCCGATAATATATAGGTGCGATACCCTTTCTGCGTCGCGGCGGAAAGGTCGTCGGCCAGCAACTCGAAATTTTTGTTGAAGGAGGGTTGCGGCGCCGTACGGAACTCCACCGCGACCGTCGCCGGCCGCTCGGCCAGCGTATCGCGCGCCGCGAAGAGTCTCTTTCCGGCCAGCGCGTCGAGCAGCTGCCGGCGGCTGGTCAGCGCACGGTCCACGCCGGCGGGATCGTCCGCCTCGGCGAGCATCCGCCGCCGCAGATCGTCCACGCGCCGCAGGGCGTAATCCGCATCGAAAAACCAATAGCACACGTCGCCCGCCGCCTCGACGAGCGACACTCGTCCGCCTTCGCGCGCATTGAGGTTGGGAATGATCTCGGCCTGCTGCAACTTGTCCTGCGACAGCTGGCTCGAAATGTTGAACCGCCGGATCGAGTCGACCTCCTCGTCGAAAAAGTCGAACCGGTAGGGCAGGCTCTCGACGTAGGAGAAGACGTCGACGATGCCGCCGCGCTGAGAGTACTGCCCCGGCTCGTAAACGAAATCCACCCGCACGAATCCGCTCTCGTCGAGCCATTCGACCAGATCGGCGGGGCGCAGATGGTCGCCCGCCCGCACGGTCATCGTCTCGCGCCGCAGGGCCTCCGCGTCGACGACCCGTTCGGCCAGCGCTTCCGGATAGGTACAGAGCGCCAGGTATCCCGCCGGCGGCGTCCGCAGTGCATTGAGCGCCGCCGTGCGCTGCACGACGCCCTGCGCATCCTCGGCGCCGTAGACGATCGACCGCTTGTAGGACGACGGGAAAAAGAGGATGCGCCGCTCGTCCAGCAGCGCGTAGAGGTCGTTCAGGAGATAGGCGGCCGCATCGCGGTCTTCGGCGACGAAGACGTGCACGCCGCCCGTGCGGCGTATGGTCGCTGCGGCATACAACGAAAAAGCCCCGCCGACCAACTCTTTGAGATGGACGGTGACGCTTTCCGTTTCGTATTCGCGGCACAACCGCCGGAGGTTCTTCGACCCCTCGACGAGTGCCAGCATCTGCTCGCTCGCAGTCATAAAAAAGTAAGGCCGTTAGTACTCAATGCCCCGAGCCGTTCGCCCGGCTCCGCTTACAGCAGTTGTTTGCCCCGCTTGTCGAAGAAGCGCGTATCGACGATGCCGACGCTCTGGTCCGCGACGATGTGCAGCCACGTCTTGTAGCGCCACATCCAGCGCAGGCGCAGCGACCATACGCCCCGGTGAAGGAACGCCGAGACATAGGGGCTGACCTTCAATTTGAGGTATTTGTGCCCGCGGTCGATCGTCAGGTAGGAGATGTTGTTCTCGATCTTCTTGTCGAGCAGAATGGTCGGCTCGATCTTGCCCGTCCCGCCGCAGGTGGGGCAGACGTCCTTCACCTCTTCGACCGCCACGGGACGCACGCGCTGGCGCGTGATCTGCATCAGACCGAACTTCGTGAGCGGAAGAATCGTATGCTTGGCCTTGTCGGTGGCCATCAGCTTGGTCATCTCGTCGTAGAGCGTCTGCCGGTTGACCGCCTTGTGCAGATCGATGAAGTCGATGATGACGATGCCGCCCAGATCGCGCAGGCGAAGCTGGCGGGCGATTTCGCGCGCCGCAGCCAGATTGACGTCCAGAGCCGTCTGCTCCTGGTCGTCTTCGGCCTTGGTGCGGTTGCCCGAATTGACGTCGATGACGTTCATCGCCTCGGTATGTTCGATGATGAGGTAGGCGCCCCGTTTCAGCGACACGTACTTGGCGAAGAGCGACTTGATCTGCTTCGAGATGTCGAAATTGTCGAAAATGGGCACCTTGCCCCGATAGAGTTTGACGATCTTCTCCTTCTCGGGGGCGATGACGCGGATATAGTTGCGGATCTCGTTGAACATCGTCTCGTCGTCGACCGTAATCTGCGAGAACGACGAGTCGAGCGAGTCGCGGATGATGGTATTGGCGCGGTTCTGCTCGCTCAGGAGCAGCGCCGGAGCCGTCGATTTCTTGACGTTCTGCAAGGCCGTGTGCCACTTGTCGACCACCGAACGGATGTCGTGTTCCACGTCGGCGTCCGAAGCGTTCATCGCCGCCGTGCGGATAATGACGCCGAAATTCTTGGGCAGCACCCCCTGCGCGATGCGTTTGAGCCGCTTCTTCTCGTCGGCGGAGCGGATCTTCTGCGAAATGAAGACCTTCGACGAAAACGGCACCAGCACGACGTTGCGGCCGGCCAGCGAGATGTCGGCCGTCAGGCGCGGGCCTTTGGTCGAAATGGCCTCTTTGGCCACCTGCACCATGACCGTCTGCCCCACTTCGAGGTGGGCGCCGATCTTGCCGCTCTTTTCGAGCGCCGGTTCCAGCTTGATTCCTTCGAGACGGACGCCGCGCTTGCCGGGCTGTTGCGCCGCCACGAGCTTTTTGAGCGACGAAAACTGCGACCCCAGATCGAGGTAATGGATGAAAGCGTCCTTTTCGTGTCCGATGTTGACGAACGCGGCATTCAGACCGGGCATGATCTTGCGAACCTTGCCCAGATAGATATCTCCCACCGAGAAGCCCGTCTGACACTGTTCCTTGTTGAGCTCGACGAGCACCTTGTCTTCGGCCAGCGCAATGGAGATTTCAGTCGGGGTTACGTTGATGATTAATTCTCGATTCATATGGTTTTCCTGCAAAAAGGCACTCCTGCGAACCGGCCCGCCCTTCACGAACGGGCTCGGACCCGTTTCGCGGAAAGCGGCGGCGAACGCCTCTGCGACACCGCCGGCCGGCGAAGGATTTCCGCATTCGCTTCCGACCGCCGTTTCCGGAGCCGGAGACGCATACCGCCTCTTTTTCAGCCGGTTCCGGTCTGAAAACGAAACGACCGGCCGACCGGAAACGGAGCGGGGCGGAGTTGCCTACGAAAAAATAGTTAAAGCTAAAGGCTTTCGGACCTTTAGCTTTACTATCTGTCAATACATAAGAGTGCTACTTTTTCTTATGACGGTTCTTGCGCAGACGTTTCTTCCGCTTGTGCGTAGCCATCTTATGACGCTTATGCTTCTTTCCGTTCGGCATAGTTGTAAATTTAATGGTTTGACTTTAAGTTTGGATCCGGTTCGGCCCTATTTCACCTTCGCGGCGAAGCTCTTGGCGGGCTTGAACGCGGGGATGTCGTGTGCCGGAATCGTAATCGTGGTATTCTTCGAAATATTGCGGGCTACCTTCGTGGCGCGCTTCTTGACGATGAAGCTGCCGAAGCCGCGGAGATATACGTTGTTCTTCTTCTCCAGAGATCCCTTGATGCTCTCCATGAAAGCCTCGACAATGGCCTGTACCTGTACCTTCTCGGCACCGGTGCTTTTGGCGATCTCGTTTACGATATCTGCTTTTGTCATAGTTGTAAAAAATTAAGAGTTAATATGTTAATTCCTTTCTATCCCTGCTTCTGCCACACCTTCTACACCTTTCGCTCACCACGGCAACCGCCCGCCTGCGGGTCGGTCGTTCAGCCTCGGATTCCGGAAAAAATCGCTTTTTCAGGTGTGCAAATATACTATTTATTTGATTAATCCACAATTCGCTAACATTTTTTTTCATTTCCGGCATCCGCGCGGCACCCTCCCGCAGGAAAAAATCTATCCGTCAGTGTGTGAGTGCCATATAACAAATAACGCGCCAAGCAGGAGGAAATTGCATGGCGGCCGGCCGGCGATGCGGAAAAAACGTCCGGCACGCAATATTTTGCCCCGAAATTGCATTATCCTATGGAAAACGTTACTTTTGCACAACCTAACCGACAGCGACATTATGGTGAAAATCCTATGGGTGGACGACGAGATCGAACTGCTGAAACCCCACGTGCTCTTCCTGCGTCAGAAAGGGTATGAAGTCGACACCTGCAACAACGGGTACGACGCGATCGACATGGCCACCGAAGGCGGCTACGACCTGATCATCCTCGACGAGATGATGCCCGGCATGACCGGACTGGAAACCCTCCCCAAGATCAAGGAGGTACGCCCCACCACGCCCGTCATCATGGTGACCAAGAGCGAGGAGGAGAACATCATGGACAAGGCGATCGGCTCGAAGATCGCCGACTACATCATCAAGCCCGTCAACCCCAACCAGGTACTGCTGTCGATCAAGAAGAACGTCCACCAGCAGCAGCTCGTTACCGAGCAGACGACGGCCGACTACCGCGTCGAGTTCGGCCGCATCTCCAATGCGCTGCAAATGGCCGAGAACTTCTCCGACTGGTGCAACATCTACCGGCGCATCACCTCGTGGGACATCGAGTTGTCGGAGTCCAGCGACGCTTCGATCAAGGAGGTCATCCAGTTCCAGAAGTCGGAGGCCAACCAGGCCTTCTCGAAATTCGTGCGCCGCAACTATTTCGACTGGATCAACCGCCGCGACGACCTCACGCCCGTCATGTCGCATACGCTCATGCGTTCGCGCATCCTCCCCGTCGCCGACGAAAATTCCAAGACGACGCTGCTGCTGATCGACAATTTCCGCTACGACCAGTGGCGTTCGATCAACCCGCTGCTGCGCGGCTACTACGACGTGGCCGTCGACGACTTCTACTGCGCCATTCTCCCCACGGCGACGCAATACGCCCGCAACGCCATCTTCGCAGGACTGATGCCGCTGGCCATCGACCGTCTGATGCCCGAACGGTGGCTCAACGACAACGAGGAGGGCGGCAAAAACCAGTACGAGGAGGAGTTCCTGCGCCGCCAGTTGCAGAGCAACGGCAAGAACTACCGCTGGACGTTCGACAAACTGGTGCGCCCCGAAGCGGGCCGCAAGCTGGTGGACAACATCCAACGCATCTACGACGCCGATTTCTCGGTGATCGTCTACAACTTCCTCGACATCCTGTCGCACGCGCGCACCGAGACCGACATCATCCGCGAGCTGACCGAGGACGAGGCGTCGTTCCGCTCGCTGACGCGCTCGTGGTTCGAACACTCCGACCTCTTCACGCTGCTCAGACTCCTCTCGAAGCGGGGACACACGGTCATCATCACCTCCGACCACGGCACGATCCGCGTCGACAACCCGATCCGCGTGACGGGCGACCGCGAGACCTCGCCCAACCTGCGCTACAAGACGGGGCGCAACCTCTCCTACAACCCGCGCGAAGTCTACGAAATCACGCGGCCGGAAGACATCCAATTGCCGCGCATCAACCTCTCGTCGAGCTATATCTTCGCCTACAACACCGATTTTCTCGTCTATAACAATGACGCCAACCGCTTCATCCGCTACTACAAGAACACGTTCCAGCACGGCGGCATTTCGATGGAGGAGATGATCGTGCCCTATATCGTATTAAAACCCAAACAATAAGCATGAAAACGCTCGCTATCGATTCGCTCGACGACCTTCCCGACGCGGCCGAAGCCGTCATCGACGCCCTGGCAGGCCGCACGGTGGTCGCCTTTCGGGGCGAAATGGGCGCCGGCAAGACGACCCTCATCGGCGCGATCCTCGACCGTCTGGGTTCCGCCGACACGGTCACCAGCCCCACCTTCGCGCTGGTCAACCAGTACGACACGGCCGACGGACGCCCCGTCTTCCACTTCGACTTCTACCGCATCGACCGCATCGAGGAGGCCTACGACTTCGGCTACGAAGAGTATTTCTATTCGGGCAACCTCTGTCTGGTGGAGTGGCCCGAAAAAATCGAGGAGCTGCTCCCCGACGACACGATGACGGTTCGCATCCGCGTGGACGGCCCCGAGCAGCGCACGCTGTTCATCGACTGAGGCAGCCCGACGAACCGGCAGGGCGGCGCACTGCGACAGTGCGCCGCCGTGTCTTCGCCCCGCAGGAGTCAGATGCGCGGTTTCTGCACGAGGCGGATCACCAGCGAAAGCGCATAGATCATCATGCCGTACATCACGGGGATCAACGACACCTTGAACCCGTTCAACAGCAACCCGACCGAAGGCCACTCGCCGACCTCGGCGACGACACCGGCCGCCTGAAACAGCCCCGCAAACTGCCAAAAGCAGCCTGTGACCAACGCCAGCAGGCCGATTTCACGCACCCACGCGGGGGCTTTCCACGCCGCGAAAAAGAGACAGACCAACTCGACGGAGAGCAGCGACATCGCGCCCGGACCGCCTGCAATGAAAAGATCGAACATAACGCACGGATTTTTAAGGTTCAACAATTCGGGGAATCCCCGCTGCAAAGATAGGCCGAACGCCGCACGCAGCCAAACGATCGGGCCGTCGAATCCCCCTCTTGCCGTGCAGAATCCCGTCGTCGCGCTTTTCCGGCGCCGGCGCACGGCGGAATCGGCCGAAAATCGCTACCTTTGCGTTCGCAAACCGACCGTCCGCACATGAAACGACTCTTCCCGCTGTTTTCGGCCCTCGCCGCCGTGCCGTTCGTGGCGCTGCTGCTCGTCAGCCTCGGTTACACCCTCGGCGAAGCGTCGCTGCTGGCCGTCATGTTCCTGCCCGGTCTGTTCGCCTTCCGCCATTTCCTGCCGCAAATCCGGTTCGCCGAACGACGGCGCGGGGCCCTGCAACTGTTCTATCTGACGGGAGCCGTCCTCACCTTCGAGTACGTCGCCCTGATGCTGACGAATTTCTACCTGCGCTACAACGCCTCCGTCTGGCGCTACGACATCACGATGCCCGATCTGCTGCAAAACCCGCTCTTCATCCTGCTGCTGCTCGCCGCCTGCGCGCTGCCGATGCACTGGATCGAACTCCGCTGCAACACGCAGCCCGCCCGCGACCGCTACATCGAATTCATCTCCGACCGCCGCCGCGTCCGCCTCGAAACGGAGCGGATCTCCTACCTCGAATCCAACGATTCGGAGGTGTGGATCCACACCTCGACCGGCGAATCCCTACGCACCAAGACCAAGATTTCGCAGTGGGAGCAGCAGCTCGACGACCGCTTCCTGCGCATCCACCGCTCCTATATCGTCAACGCCGACCGCGTCGCAAGGCACACGGCCGGCGCGGTGGTCGTCGACGGACGAACGCTCGAGGTTTCGCGCAAATACCGCGACAGCGTCCGCGCGGCGATCCCCGAAAGCGCGCCGTCCGCCCGCGTCCGGCACATTTCGAACGACAAGCCCTCCTGAGCGGTGCGAAAGTTGGACGATTCCGGAAAAATCGTTATTTTTGCTCCTCCGAAAACAACTACGATCATGCAGGAATATACCTCCCGCCAACAGCAGATCCGCCGCTCGGCGCAGCAGATCTACGACGTCGTCAGCCGATTCGACAACCTCACCCCCGCCCTGGCCGACCGGGTCGAGGAGTGGCAGGCCGACGAAGACACCTGTTCGTTCAAGGCCAAAGGCTTCACCGTGAAGCTGCGCATCGCCGAAAAGGAGGCGCCCAAGACGATCAAGATCGTCGGCGGCGACGGCGGCGTACCGATGGATTTCGCCTTCTGGCTGCAACTCAAAGAGGTGGCACCCTACGACACGCGGATGCGGCTGGTGCTGCACATCGACCTGAACATGATGATGCGCATGATGATCGGCTCGAAGATTCAGGGTGCGATCGACCAGATCGCCGAGGCGCTCGCCAAGTCGTTCAACGCCGCCCCGCAGGTCTGAGCGGACGCCGCCCGCAGGGCGAGCGAGGAGGGCCGGAGGGCCTACACCGGAGGTGCGAAGGCCCTCACGGACGGATGAGCCTCGCTTTTCGCAAGAAAAGCCGTCCGCCATACCGCCACAGGCGAAACGGAGTCCGCAGGACGACGTAGCGCCGCCAATCCCGCAGCAATCGAAAGAGCAGGACGAGGAGGGCCTGCACCGGAGGTGCGAAGGCCCTCACGGACGGACGAACCTCGCTTTTCGCAAGAAAAGCCGTCCGCCATACCGCCACAGGCGAAACGGTGTTTGCAGGACGACCGACACCGCCCGGCAAACGTCACGGTCCGCATCGGCCGACGCTGCCGATCCTTTTTTCCGACGGCGGGATTTTGAAATCCCGCCGAAATACGTTATATTTGTAAGAACTATCAACCACCAATACTCGGCTCATGGCACACCACGTTTTCATCAGTTACGCAAGTAAAAACAAACAACTGGCCGATGCGCTCTGCCACACGTTGGAACAACACCGCATCTCCTGCTGGATCGCCCCGCGCGACGTCCTGCCCGGAGAGCCCTACGCCCGCGAAATCATCCGCGGCATCCGCGACTGCCAGATCATCGTGCTGATCTATACCAACGACTCCAACGCATCGGAGCACGTGCTCAACGAGATCGACAAGGCGTTCAACTACGGGAAGGTCATCATCCCCTTCATCGCCGACGATACGCGCATGAGCGACGAGTTCGACTACTACCTCAGCCGCAAGCACTGGCTCACGGCCTTTCCCAACCCCGAACAGCACTTCGCCAAATTGGTGGAATCGATCGCCCGGACGCTGAAACTCGACACGACGCCCGTCGTGACACCGCCTCCGACACCCACGCCGCCGCCCGCCACGACGACTCCGCCGCCCGCAGTGCCGCGCCCGACGATTACTCCCGTCGACGTTCCGCGCCCGCTGGCCGGACGCAATCGCACACGCGGCAAACAGAACTACGACAACGGCGACAGCTACGAAGGCGAACTCTTCGACAACAAACGCGACGGGCAGGGCACCTACACATGGAAAGACGGAGACAAATACGTCGGCGATTTCATCGATAACCAGCGCACCGGAAAGGGCACCTTCTACTGGGTCGACGGAGAGCGTTACGAAGGCGAGTTCCTCAACGGAAACCGGCACGGCCGCGGCATCTATTTCTTCAAGAACGGCAACCGCTACGAAGGCGATTTCCGCGAAGGGAAACGCACGGGCCGCGGCACGTTCCAATGGGCCGACGGAGACCGTTACGAAGGCGAGTTCATCGACGGCGACCGCACCGGCAAAGGCTCCTACTACTGGAAGAGCGGCTCCCACTACGACGGCGACTTCATCAAGGGTAGCCGTACGGGCAAGGGCTCCTACTACTGGGCCGACGGAGACCGCTACGTGGGCGATTTCGCCGACGACAAACTCCACGGCCAGGGCGTCTACTACTACAAGGACGGCACCCGCTACGAAGGCACCTTCGCGGAGGACAAGCGCACCGGCCGCGGTACGTTCTACTGGCCCGACGGAGACCGTTACGAGGGCGATTTCATCGACGGCGAACGCACGGGCAAGGGCTCCTACTACTGGGCCGACGGCGATCGCTACGAAGGGGATTTCGTCAAGGGGAAATGCCACGGGACGGGTACCTACTACTACAAGAGCGGGAACCGTTATACCGGCGCTTTCGTCGACGACAAGCGCACCGGCAAAGGTACGTTCTACTGGGCCGACGGCGATCGCTACGAAGGCGACTTCGTCGAGGGGAAATGCCACGGCAAGGGTACCTACCATTGGAATTCGGGCAACTATTACGTCGGCGACTGGGTCAACGACGAACGCACCGGCAAGGGCGTTTATTACTGGGTCGACGGCGACCGCTACGAAGGCGACTTCATCGAGGGCTCGCGCACGGGAAAAGGATGTTACTACTGGCCGGACGGCGACCGTTACGAGGGCGACTTCGTCGAGGGAAAGAGTCATGGCAAGGGTACCTACTACTGGGCCAACGGAAACAAATACGTCGGCGACTGGGTCGCCGACAAACGCACCGGCAAGGGTGTCTTCTACTGGACCAGCGGCGACCGCTACGAGGGAGATTTCGTCGAGGGAAAATTCAACGGCGAGGGCATCTACTACTGGGCCGACGGAGACCGTTACGAGGGAGAGTTCTCGGACGGCGATTTCCACGGTTACGGTATTAAATACCATGCCGACGGCACCCGCCAGGCCGGCCGGTGGGAACACGACAATTTCGTGGGATAAACGACCTTATCGAAAAAGCGGACGTCCGACGATTCAGACGCCCGCTTTTCCAATCCCTTCTGCCCGCCTACAATTTGGCGAAAACCCGCCGGATAGTCGGAAAAGTCTGCTGCAAATGCAGTTCTACCTCGTCAGGCGTACACCAGCATACGCGGTCGATCCCCTCTTCGGTCTGCGGCCGGAGCGTCGCGTCGGCCGCGGCCGCCATCTCGAACCAACGGGTGCGTTTCATCTCCCACTCCCCGCGCAACTGGTAACAATGGAGCGTGTCGCACAGGTGACGTCGGATCGAAGCCGCGACGCCCGTCTCCTCCCGAACCTCGCGCAGGGCGCACGCCTCGATCGTCTCGCCCCGCTCCCAATGTCCCTTGGGCAGATCCCAACGGCCGTTGCGGTAGATCATCAGCCGCTCGCCGCGGTCGTTGACGACCGCGCCTCCGGCCGCCTCGACGAGCCGGAACGCCGCGGCGAAAGCCGCGAAACAGCGGTCGGGGTCGGGAGTCACGACCGCCACGAAATTGAATGTTTCCAAAAAATTGAGTATCTTCGCCTGCGGAAGCGTCGTGCCGGCTTCGAGCGGAATCTCATGGTAAGGCTTTCCGACGGGACGCGATGAAAAAAGCAGAATCTTATCGGCGAAATAGATCGTTCGGCACATGAAGCATACGATTTGTTCCGGCAAAAGTACGAAGATTTGAACGAAATGAAGAAACCCAACTCGGCAAATATGAAAAAATTTTTCCTGCTTATGGCATGTACGGTTCTGGGACTCGGCTCCTGTACGGAGCGGCCCCGACCTCTCGAAATCGACAACGCGCTCACGGCCGAAGAGATCGCCGCGGGACGTTTCACCCCGGAGGTGATGTGGAAGATGGGAAGGCTCGGAGGGTCGCAGCTTTCGCCCGACGGCAAACGGCTCGTCTACACGGTCACCTATTACAATCTCGGCGAGAACCGCGGCGTGACAGCGCTTTACCTGCGCGACATGGCATCGGGCGAGGTGCGCCAGCTGACCGACCACACGTCGAACAACACGTCGCCGGCATGGTCGGCCGACGGGCGCACGCTCTATTTCCTGTCGGACCGCAGCGGCACGCAGCAGGTATGGCGCATGGCCGCCGCGGGCGGTGAGCCGCAGCAGGTGACCGCCTTCGACGCCGACGTCGAGGGCTTCGGCGTCAACAAGCCCGGCGATGCGATCTGGTACGTGCAGACGGTAGCCGTCCCCGGCGCCGAGAAGTGTTCGGCCGACCTCTATAAGGACATGCCCCGGTCGAAAGCGCACATCTACGACGATCTGATGGCCCGCCACTGGAACTATTGGGACGAGGGGCGCTACCGCCACCTCTTCATCGCCGCCCTCACCGACGGCAAAGCCGCCGAGGGCGTCGACATCGTAGGCGCCGACGCGGCGTGGGACGTACCCACGGCACCCTACTTCGACACGGCCGAGATCGCATGGAGCAACGCCGGCGACCGGCTGGCCTACACCTGCAAGCCCCTCGCCGGCACCGACTACGCCCTTTCGACCGATTCGGATATCTTCGTCTACGACCGCGCGAGCGGCCGCACGGTCAACATCTGCAAGCCGATGGAGAGCCGCGTCCGCTTCAACGCCATGGTACACCGCAATACACCCTTCCCCGGCTATGACAAATACCCCGTCTGGTCGCCCGACGACCGCTACATCGCCTTCCGCTCGATGGCCACGCCCGGCTACGAGGCCGACAAGGAGCGCCTGATGCGCTACGACTGCCGCACGGCGGAGATCACCGACCTCACGCCCTCCTTCGACTACCACGCCACCAACGTGGCGTGGGCCGACGACCGCACGCTGTGGTTCATCGCCCCGATGGAGGGAACCTACCAACTCTGCCGCCTCGCGCTGCCGGCCCCCGACGCCACGTGCGGCACCGTCGACCTGCCGACGGTCGTCACGTCGGGCGACCACGACATCAACGCCTTCACGATGGCCGGCGGACGCATCGTCGCCGAAGTGACGACGATGCGCATGGCCACCGAACAGTTCGAGGTCGACCCCGCCGACGGCAAGCTCACGCAACTCTCGGCCGTCAACAAGGAGATTTACGACCACATCCGCCTGGGAACGGTCGAAAAACGCTGGGTCGAGACCACCGACGGCAAGCGGATGCTGACGTGGGTCGTTCTGCCGCCCGACTTCGATCCGGCGAAGAAATACCCCACGCTGCTCTTCTGCGAGGGCGGCCCGCAGAGCGTCGTCTCGCAAGCGTGGAGCTACCGCTGGAACTTCGCGCTGATGGCCTCGCAGGGCTACGTCGTCGTGGCGCCCAACCGCCGCGGCGTACCCTCGTTCGGGCAGGAGTGGCTCGAACAGATTTCGGGCGACTATTCGGGACAGAACATCCGCGACTACCTCTCGGCCATCGACGACGTGGCGCGCGAACCGTGGTGCGACCGCGACCGGCTGGGCTGCGTGGGCGCCTCCTACGGCGGTTATTCGGTCTATTTCCTGGCCGGCTGCCACCAGAAGCGCTTCAAGGCCTTCATCGCCCACTGCGGCATCTTCAACTTCGAGTCGATGTACGGCCAGACCGAGGAGCTGTTCTTCATCAACCACGACTACGGCGGGGCCTACTGGGAAAAGGATAACCCCACGGCCATGCGTTCCTACGCCAATTCGCCGCACAAGTTCGTCGACCGCTGGGACACGCCCATCCTGATCGTCACGGGCGAATACGACTTCCGCATCCCCTACACGCAGTCGCTCGAAGCCTTCACAGCCGCCCGTCTGCACGGCATACCGGCACGGCTCGTGGCCTTCGAGGACGAGGCGCACCAAGTATTCAAGCCACAGAACTCGGTGGTCTGGAACCGCGAATTCTTCGGCTGGCTCGACAAATACGTCAAGGAGGCCCGGTAGCCTCTTCCGACGAGCCCCGCATCGGGAGCGCACCCCTCCGGACAGGGATGCGTTCCCGATGTCGTTTTACGATTACTCCGACCTGTTCATGATGAAAAACGGGGTGTTCGTTGAAATTTTTTCCTATATATTATCGAACCGGCTATTTTTGTACACAAATTGAAAGTTTGTTCAAACCGAAAAACGACGGCCGTCCCGCAGAAGGCCGCATCGAGATAACGAAGATGAAAAAGATCCTCCTGAGCGTTTCCATGTTGCTGGCACTGGCTTTCGCGCCGGTGTCGTGCGACCGCGAGAAGGCCGAATACGGCGACGGACAGCAGCCCGTCGGGACCGCCACGGGCACGTTGTCGCTCGCGGCGATGACCGTCGTCCTCTCCACCGAGACCGAAACGCACGACGCGGTCGTGCGCCCCGACGCCGCAGCCGCGACGAGCGCTCCGGCCGCCTCCGGCCGCCTGCAAACGGCCGCCCGTGCGGAAGCCGAGACCACCTATACATGTACCGTTACGGATGCGGCGGGCGCCGCCGTCGCGCAGTTCCCCTACGACCGACGCCCCGAGACGCTCACCCTACCCGCCGGAGCCTATACGCTGACGGTCGAGTCGGCCGAACCGAAAGCCGCGGTATGGGACGACCCCGTCTACGCCGCCCGTCAGGAGGTGCTGATCGACCGGAACGCGACCGTCGAAGTGGGCGAGGTGCTCTGCACGCCGGCCGCCGTCGGCGTCGCGCTGGTCTTCGACCCCGCATTCGGTACGCAGTCGACCGCCACGGTCGACTGCGGCGGCGAAGCGCTCGCCTTCACGACCACCGAGAGCCGCACGGGCTGGTTCGCAGTCGGGACGGCGCGGACGCTGACCCTGACCGTCGAAGGAACCGCGGGCGAGGGAACGCCCGTGTCGTTCACGCGACGCTACACGGACGTGCAGGCCGGACAACTCTACCGCTTCACCGTCAAGGGCGAATCGCTCTCGGCGCCCGACATCGAATGGGTCGGCCACGACACCTCCCAGCGCTACGAAGCCAACGACGAACTCGAAGCGCAGATCGTCGTCACCGCCGCAGCCGGCATCCGCGCCTTCACCGTGGAGATCATCTCCGAAGAGGTGCTGACGCCCGAAGTGCTCGACGCCGTGGGGCTCGCGCCGGAGCTCGATCTGGTCTCGCCGGGCGACTACAAAGAACCGCTCGAAGGGCTGGGATTCCCCACCGGAGAGAAGGTCGTCGGCCAGACCTCCGTATCGTTCGACATCTCGCCCTTCATGCCGCTCATTCCGCTGCTGGGTACGGGCGACAGCGATTTCCGTCTGACGGTCACCGACAACGAAGGGCAGACCACCGTCGCCTCGATCATGGTGCACAGCACCAACGGCGAAGCACCCGAACCCGAAGGCCCCGAAGAGGAGTATCCGGGCGGCGATGCCAAACCGCTGGAACCGCCCCACGCCGGACAACCCTATCCGGGCGGCGACGCCAAACCGATTCACAACACACAAAAAATAACCACAATCCGATGATTATGAAGCAGAACATTACGAATTTCGGGGGGGGGTCGAAGACCTATCTCCGTCCGGAAGTCACCGCAACGGAAGTTGTCGTGGAGACCGGCTTTGCAGCCAGCGAGGCATTCCCCGGCGGAAATGCCAAACCTTTCGACGCGTGGGGCGATCGAGTGTTCGATGCCTACGGCGATCCGATCGAAGAATAATAAAACAGACATCCATATGAAACACGCATTTACCAAAGGATTGTTCGTTGCAGCCACTGCAACGCTCATCGCGGCCTGCTCGACCGACGACGCAGCCGACCAGATGCCGGTAGCACCCGGCAAAATCGAGGTCAGCCTCAAAGCCGCGCTGCCCCAGAGCCGCGCGCAGATCGAGGTCGACGAGTCCAACGGCCGTTTCTCCGGTTCGTGGGAGGCGACCGACGAGCTGACGGTCTATGCCGAAGGCAGCACCTCCGGCGAGGAAACTCCGAAATTCACCTACGACGCCGACGCCAAAGTGTTCAAAGGCCAGCTGACCAACGCCACGCAGGACTGGACCTACCAGGCCGTCTACCCTGCCGTCGACGCTACGCCGCTCAACATCCCGTTCGGTGCGGAGCGTACGCAGAAGGGCAGCAATTTCAACGGCGCCTACGATCCCCTCGTGTCGGTACCCGTAACCCATGTCGGCGCCGAGCCGGGCAAGACCCCGCAGGGCGAAGCCGTGACCTTCGGTCTGAACCGTCTGACGGCCATTCTGGCGCTCACGTTCGAGACCGACGACGCCACGGTCAAGGCCGAAAAGGTGAAGTCGGTAGCACTGACCGCCGCCGGCAAGACGATCGCCGCCAAGTCGTTCGACATCACGCTTGGCGACCAGTCGGGCGCCCTCAACGCCTCCGAGCCGTCGGAGACGATCACGCTGAGCTACGAAGCCGGCAGCGAACCGACCGCCGCCTCGTTCAAGGCCTATTTCAACGTTCCGGCCGCCACCTACGGCAAGCTGTCGGTGGTCATCACCACCGAAGGCCACACCGCATCGCTCGACCTGACGACCGACGGCATCGAGCTGCTCCCCGGCGAGTTGGCCTACACGACCAAAGCCGTGAGCGGCTGGACTGCACTCGCTGCCGCTCCGACACTCGAATGGGTTGACAACCCCACCTTCGAGCCGCAGGAGATCAAGGCAGGCATGAGTGTAAAGGTCAATCTGCAAGCAGCAGCCGGTATCGAAGGATTTGTTATCAAGGTCGACTCAAAAGGACTGGCCACCATTCTCGGACAAATGCAAATGCCCGTAGTAGGAACCGTCACCACAATGGATATGATAAATGACCCTAACACGGAAGCGATCAAAAGCATGATTCCGGGATTTCCCGATCCGCTAGCCGGTCATACGGAGGCATTCCAGCTCGACCTTTCTACACTCGTTCCTCTCATTCTGGATTTGCCGAACATGGGAATAAAAGACATCTTCGGCAACCATAAATTTACGCTTATCATGAGCGACGCTCTCGGCCGTTCGATCGAAAAGACATTGGTCTTTTATGTTCCCGCACCCAACCCGACGATTACCTACGCAGCGGGAGCATGGAACGATATGGCAACTTTTACATTGCAGAATGTTCCTGCCGATGCGCAAACGGTCAAGGTACAATACAAAACGACCGACGAATCGCAATGGCACGATGCCGAGGTAAATTCCGAACGCACGGCTGCGATCGCACGTCCGGAATTTACATCGCATACATCAGCCGATTGGACGACACTCGAAGCCGCCAACGTCAAACCGTACAAGCGTAAAGTCGCCGGCACCGGTATTCTCGACGGAAAAACCTATCAGTATAAATTGATTGTCGACTCCTTCGAGTCCGAAGTCGCCGAATTCGATTCTGCCGCTGCCAATCTGACGAATCCCGCAATTCCGACGCTGGATCAGAAAGAATTATCCTGCTATACCACAGAGAACAACACGGATGCAACTTGGTGGGGTAGCGGAAACAACACTTTCGCAAAATCGTTATGTAAACACGACGCTACTTACAAAGGTGCACATTTAAAAGCCGAAAGTGGAGGATTAGTCTCCTTTGTAGGCTTGGCCCCTGGCAACCTATTCTCCGGTAAATTCTACCGCCCCAGCACTGATGGCACCGTCTATTTCGGGCAACCCTATCAATGGGCAAAACGTCCTTCGGGAGTAAAAGTACAATACGATGCGAAAACGGGCAATGTTAATAATGGAAAGCACGGATGGAAAATTGCAGAAGGGTCTCCGGATTACGCCCGTATTTTCGTAGCGATTGTTAATTGGGAAAAGACTCGAGATGTTACATCCGGTATGTCTACACCAAAAGGATGCTGGGACCCCGAAACCTCGAGCGATCCTTCGGGAGATAACTGTGGAGGAGGCCAAATCGTAGCCTATGCTTCGTTGTGGATCAGCCAAACAGCACTGAAAGGTTCGTTCAACGAAGTGACCTTGCCGTTCAACTGGTATGCAGAAGACGTGAATCCGGCAAATGCCAATTACAGCCTCGTTATTTCCTGCTCCACCAGCGCATACGGCGACTATCTGAACGGATACAAGAGCGCCGAAATGTACGTCGGCGACTTCGAGTGGGTATACTAATCCTCTGAAAACGACAACCCTGCAAATTTCCGGGCGGCCCGACGACCGCCCGGAGATTCGTTAGGGTCGGAAACGGCTGCGGGGAGGGCCGCCGAAAAACTCCCGCGATACGCAAAGAACCGATTAACGCACTTCGAAATGCGCAAACTCAAACTTCTGACACTGATTCTGCTGCTGGGGACGGCCGTCGCGGCCGCCGCCCCGCGGCCGGAATCGCCCGTCGACCGAACGGTCTCTGTACCCGATCCTATGGCAGCGGAAACGTCCGACATCGCCGACGCGGTGCAGCCGCTCACCGCCGCAATCCTTCCCGCGACCGACGTCGTTCCGGTATCGGAGGCACCCGACGGGCCGACTGCCACGACGCCGGCCGGCGACCGTGCAGCCGGACTCACGGCGATCGCGGACGGGGAACAGCCTCAGTCGGCGAAAACCGTCAACCAGCGGCGTGCCGAGCGCGGCATCAGCTCGCGGACCAGCCTCTTCGTCCCCAAGGGACAATGGGTCTTCGGCGGTACGGTCTCCTATTCGACCCACAACAACCGCGACTACGACGTGCTCGTAATCGACGACATCACCTCCGAAGGCTACACCTTCAAGGTCAGTCCGATGATCGGCTACGCGCTGGGCAACAACTCGACGCTCGGCGTGCGCTTCATCTACGGCCGCACGCTGCTCAAACTCGACGGGGCGAACGTCAGCTTCGGCAACGGCGACTCGTCGACAGACCTGAGCGTCGACTATTACTACGCGCTGCGCCACTCCTATTCGTTCGCTGCGGTCTACCGCCGCTACATCCCCTTCGGCGAGTCGAAGCGCTTCGGCATCTTCACCGACATCCAGCTGCTCTTCGGCGGCTCGCAGGGCAAGTTCGCGGCCGATTCGCCGATCAAGGGCACGTTCCAGCGGGGCTTCGACTTCGAACTGGGCCTCTCGCCCGGCCTGATCGCCTTCGCCACGAACAGCATGGCCGTCGAGGTCAATGTCGGCATGATGGGCATCGGGTACAGCCGCGTGCGGCAGGTACACAACCAGGTGACGACCGGCACGCGCCACCAGAGCGCCATGAATTTCAAAGTCAACCTGCTCTCCATCGGGCTGGGCATATCGTTCTACCTCTAAAACCGCACGGCAATGAAGAAATTCCTACTTTTGATGCTCCTCGCGCCGGCGGCACTGTCGGCCGCGGCCGACTCCGGCGCCGACGCCTCGGTCGTCGTGCGCAAAGACTCGGCCTTCGTCGAGAAACACCGTTTCCTGCCCACGGCCAAGCGCATCGACCGCCGCATCGACCGCAACAAATTCGCCTACAAAGGCGAGGTGGCGCTCGGCATCACGGCCTCCTACGGCACGATTTCGAGCGACGACACCGACATGATGCTCATCCTCGACCATATCAACCTCGACGGGACGATGGCGCAGGTCAACCCCTTCGTGGGCTATTTCTACCGCGACAACAACATGGTCGGACTGCGGCTCGGCTACCGCCATATCGGCATGGGACTGGGCAATCTGGAAGTCGATCTGGGTTCTCAGAACGATCTGGACATTTCGCTCGACAATATGGACTACTCGGGCAACGCCTACTCGTTCGGACTCTTCCACCGCTCCTATACGGGTATCGACCCCAAGGGCAGTTTCGGTCTGTTCGCCGAATTGGAGCTGTCGGGCATGATCGGCCGCTCGGACTTCTCCTACCTGTCGGGCGACACGCCGAAATCGACCCACAGCAAGTCGTTCAAGATGAACATTTCGTTCAATCCCGGCGTGGCGGTCTACATCTTTCCCAACGTCTGCGGAACCCTCTCGTTCGGACTGGGCGGCTTCCAGTATTCGAAGATCGACCAGACCGACCAGGACGGCAAAACCGGCAGCCGCACGGCGTCGAAAATGCGTTTTCGGCTCAACCTTGCCAATATCAACGTGGGTATGACCGTTCATTTGTGGAACAAAAAGAAAGAGTAACCATGAAACGACTCATCCTTTTCGGCGCACTGTGCCTTCCGGCGCTCCTCGCCGGCTGCATCCATAACGACCTGCCCTACCCCGTGGTGACGATCAACATCGAGGCGATCGAGGCCGAAGGGCTCGACGGCGCAGCCCAGATCAACGCCGCGCAGCAGACCGTCATCCTGCCGCTTTTGGAGACCACCGACATCCGCAACGTGCACATCACCTCGGTGACGCTCACCGAAGGCGGGCAGTCGTCGGTAGCCTTCCCCGGCACGTTCGACCTGCGCACGCCGCTCTACACGACGCTGTCGCTCTATCAGGAGTACGGGTGGAGCATCGCGGCCACGCAGACCATCGAACGCTATTTCCGCGTGAAGAAGCAGGTGGGCGCAGCCGAGATCGACCCTGCGAACCGTACGGCGACGGCCTACGTCTCGCGCAGCACCGACCTGCAAAACGTCCCGGTCAAGGAGCTCAAACTCGGCCCGGCCGGAATCACGACCTACTCGCCCGAAATCGAGGGAACGACCTCGTTCGAGACGGTACGGCTGGTCGACGTCACGGCGCACGGCCGCACGGAGCAGTGGCGGCTCCGCGTCGTGCCGACCGACGTCACGGTGAGCATCACGCAGTGCGACGCATGGGCGCGCATCGCATGGCTCGCGGCCGACGGTCTGAGCGACACCGAAATGGGCTTCGTCTACCGCCGCAAGGGCGACACGGAGTGGCTCGCGGTACCCGACGTCGAGATCGAGGGCGGAACCTTCCGCGCGAAACTCGCCGGCCTCGACCCCGAAACGACCTACGAACTGCGAGCCTTCTCCGACACGGACAGCTGCGACATGCGGGAATTCACCACCGAAGCGGCTCCGCAGCTGCCCAACGCCGGATTCGAGACGTGGAGCACCGACCGCAGCGACATCCTCTACCCCTACGCCGCCGACGCGCCGCTGGCCGAGCAGTTCTGGGGTTCGGGCAATCCCGGTTCGATGACGCTCAAAAAACTCGTCACCACCAACGAAAAAGACCCGCGTCCGGGTTCGGAGGGCCAATACTGCGCACAGCTCAAATCGCAGTACGTCGCCTTCCTCGGCGTCGGCAAGTTCGCCGCCGGAAACCTCTTCTCCGGCCACTACGCCGAAACGAAGGGCACCGACGGCATCGTGAATTTCAGCCAGCCCTTCACCTCGCGCCCCGTGGCGCTGCACGGCTGGGTGAAATACAACCGCGGCAAGATGGACTATATCAAAGGCAGCCCCGTGGGCATGAGCTTCGCCAAAGGCGACCCCGACGAAGGCATCATCTACATGGCGCTGGGGCGCTGGACGGCCGCCGAATACGGCGGAACGGAGCAGTCGCCCGTGCAGGTCTACACCCGCGACACGAAGACCTTCTTCGACCCCGAAGGCAAGGACGTCATCGCCTACGGCGAGATGGTCTTCACCACCAGCGTCGACGAGTGGCGCGAATTCACCGTCAAACTCGACTACACGGCCACGGACGTCGTACCCACGCATCTGATGATCGTCTGCTCGGCGTCGCGCTACGGCGACTACTTCACCGGCAGTTCCGACAGCGTGATGTGGGTCGACGACTTCGAACTGGTCTACGAATAACGGCCCGGAACA
>UMHH01035936.1_pt1 | contig 44656 bp, 31 predicted proteins | sample 1965491 | NCBI WGS metagenome assembly UMHH01 (sample SAMEA4836094, study PRJEB28245) | human gut metagenome | biome: gut microbiome; material: fecal sample | place: Denmark | collected 2008
GCTACCAATCATGCCCATATTAATTATTATCTGGACATGACCACCCTTAAGACAAGACTCAGTGAAGCACAGGAGGTTGCAAAGCACCTGGCAGAGCGGTTTTTATTTGACAAGGTAGTGGATACGATCGTGTGTCTGGAAGGAACCCAGGTGATCGGAGCTTATCTGGCAGAAGAGCTGACAAGGGCCGGTGTTCTTTCTACCAACGCCCACAAGACTATTTATGTGATCACTCCGGAATATAACAGCAACAGCCAGATGGTATTTCGTGAGAATATTTTACCGATGGTCCATGGGAAAAATGTGGTGATCCTTACAGCTGTTGTGACAACGGGACTGAGTCTAAATAAGAGTATTGAGGCGATCCAGTATTATGGCGGAAAACTGCAGAGCGCAGCGGCTGTGTTTAGTACACTGGATGAGTTAAACGGATGCCCGATCACATCCATCTACAGCCCGGAGGATGTGACCGATTATATTTATTATGATTACAGAAAATGCCCTCTTTGCGAAAAGGGAATAAAGCTGGATGCACTGGTAAATGCTTACGGCTATACTACACTTGGATAAAGTGAAACAGGATATTAAACGCTGTTCAGGATGTCTTTGGGGCGTCCTGGATAGCGTTTTTTGTATGCACGTAAAAAGGAGGAATAGTTCTGGAAACCGCAGAGGTAGCAGGCCTGTGTGGTGCAGGTGCCCTGGCTCATCAGGTCTCTTGCCTTGATCAGCCGCTTTTCCGTAATGTAATTTCCAACCGTATAGCCGGTTTCCTGTTTAAACAGGCGCATCATGTGATAGGAGCTTAAGCCGCTTAAAGCAGAAAGGGAAGCTACGTCCATAGGCTCTTCCAAATGGCTGTTGATATAGGCCAACAGGCCGGAAATGCGGTAATCCAGGGTGCTTTCTGTGAGAAATCCGGCTTTGGGGGAGAGGGTGATCCTGTTTAATTCAATGAGAAATTCCAGGCACAGGGCTTTTGCAAGTAAGGGAGCTGCAAAATCATCATTTCTGAAATTGGTGTTTGTTTCTAATTTCTGAAGCAGGACTTTAAAAGGAGCCAGCGTTTCCTGGGAAAGGCGCAGGACCTGGGAATGGCGGTACTGGGCAGTTTCAAAGCACCTGGTCAAAGGTGCTTCTTTTGTGCTGTATGTTTCCAGAAAAGTGGGAGAGAGATAGAGCAGGATGCGCTCATATGGATGGGCGGTATCTACTACCGGCCGGTGTATCTGCCCGCGGTCTACCAGGACCATGTCCCAGGGAGCCAGTGGATAAGAACGGCCTTCCACCACATAGGTCACATTTCCGGAAAGAAGGATCATTATCTTTAAAAAATCATGGTGATGGAAGCTGTAAGTCCTTGAAGTCTGATCTTTTAAATGGAAAAGGCGGAAATCTTCTAAAAGGTAGCCCTGGAGCGTGGATGGGGAATTTGTCATGGAAAATCTCCTGTATTCATTAAGTTCGTTATTATCATTTATAATAGCATTATTTGCAATATAATACAGCATTAAATGAATATATTTATGAAATAATGTGGCATATAATGAGTGTAGAAGAACAGGGGAGGTAAGGTCATGCGATTAAAATTAGAGAAATATCACGGTTTGGGAAATGATTATCTGGTATTTGATCCGGAACATAATGGGATGGAACTGACACCGGAGAGAGTAAAATTACTTTGCAACCGCAATCTTGGAGTAGGGGCAGATGGTATTCTGGAAGGTCCTGTTTTTAAAGAGGGAAAGATCCATATGATCATCTGGAATTCCGATGGAAGCCAGACAGAAAACAGCGGAAATGGGATCCGTATTTTTGCAAAGTACTTAAAAGACGCAGATTATGTCCAGAAGAAAGACATTACCATTTATACAGATGAAAAAGAGATCGAGATCCATTATTTAAACGAAGAGGGGACCCGCTTAAAAGCCTCTATGGGAAAAGCAAGTTTCTGGAGTGATGAGGTGCCGGTAGAAGGTCCCCGCAGGGAGATCATCAATGAGACCATGGTATTTGGCCACATTCCTTATCCGGTAACCTGTATTTCGGTTGGAAATCCCCATCTGGTGATCTTAATGGATGAGATCTCAAAGGATCTGGTATGCAGGATCGGTAAATATTCTGAGACAGCAAAGCAGTTTCCGGAAAAGATCAATACCCAGATCATCAAGGTGTTGGACCGCACTCATTTACAGACAGAAGTTTATGAAAGAGGTGCAGGTTATACATTGGCATCCGGAAGCGGCTGCTGTGCAGCAGCTGCGGCAGCTTACAGACTGGGACTTACAGATCCGAAAATGATCGTGCAGATGCCGGAAGGTACCATGGAAGTAGAGATCCGGGAAGACGGGGAGATCTTTCTTACCGGCGATGTAGGTTATGTGGGAAGCATCAGCCTGGGAAGTTATTTTACAGAACAGTTGAAGCTGGTATAGGCTGATATCGCCTGTTGACAAATAAAAATTCTACTGCTATATTTAAAAAAAAAGGGGCAGTTGCAAAATGAACGGTTCACTTTGCAGCTGCCTTTTTGTTGTTATACATCTGAAAGAAGCTGCCGGTGGCAGGTTCTGTAAGTGGTATAGATAAAGGCACAAAAGCCCCCAGGATTTTGTCAGATGCATGGGAAAACGGCTGCCAGAGAGGAAGAATGGATATGAGTAAATACAGTAGGGAAGACATTATTCGCATGGTAGAAGATGAAGACGTAGAATTTATCCGCCTTCAGTTTACAGACATTTTCGGTATCCTTAAAAATGTGGCTATTACAGCCAGTCAGCTTAATAAGGCATTAAATAATGATTGCATGTTTGATGGTTCTGCCATTGAGGGCTTTGTGCGCATTGATGAGTCCGATATGTACCTGCATCCGGACCTGGATACCTTTGAGATCTTTCCGTGGCGTCCTCAGCAGGGCAAAGTGGCAAGACTGATCTGTGATGTATACAATCCGGACGGAACCCCTTTTATCGGGGATCCAAGATATGTGTTAAAACGGGCTGTAAAGCGTGCTGCCGATATGGGATATACGTTCCAGGTTGGACCGGAGTGTGAATTTTTCCTGTTCCACACGGACGAAGAGGGAAGGCCTACTACCCAGTCTCATGAGAGAGCCAGCTATTTTGACGTTTCCCCTATTGATCTTGGGGAAAATGTGCGCAGAGATATTGTGCTCAATCTGGAAGATATGGGCTTTGAGGTGGAAGCAAGCCACCATGAGATTGCTCCGGCCCAGCATGAGATCGATCTGCAGTATACAGAAGGTCTTGAGGCAGCAGATCACATTATGACTTTTAAGATGGCAGCCAAGACCATTGCCAAGCGCCATGGACTTCACGCTACTTTTATGCCAAAGCCAAAGGAAGGAGTCAATGGCTCCGGTATGCATATTAACATGTCCCTGTCCGACAAGGACGGACACAACCTGTTTGCAGACGACAGTGATGAGCTGGGATTAAGCCAACTGGCTTACCGTTTTATGGCAGGTATTTTAGGACATATGAAGGAAATGACCATTCTGACCAACCCCCTTGTAAACTCTTATAAGCGTCTGGTACCGGGATATGACGCGCCGATCTATATTGCGTGGTCACCGACTTCCAACCGCAGTTCCCTGATTCGCATCCCGTCTCCAAGAGGAGAAGGAACCAGGATCGAACTTCGCTGCCCGGACTCTGCCATGAACCCTTATCTGGCACTGGCAGCCTGCCTTCAGGCCGGTCTTGACGGCATTGAGAAAGAGATGGAGCTGCCTCCATGTATCCAGGGCAACCTTTTTGGCATGGAGCCGGAAACATTAAAGAATAAGCATGTGGAACGGATCCCGGAAACACTGGGGGATGCTATTGAGGCATACCGGGATAATTCCTTTATCCGTGAGATATTAGGCGAGCATATTTATGTCAAATATCTGGAAGCAAAAGAAGAAGAGTGGAGAGATTTCAGGGCCCAGGTCACTGACTGGGAGGTAAATCAGTACCTGTATAAGTATTAAAGTTACAGTTCAGCCATGCGCTGGTTTGGATGAGAAAGCGTGTTGCAAGTTTACTTGCATAAGCACTTTTTCATCCAAATCAGCATATGGTGGACCCACCAAGCTTCTTGTTTTCATGAATATGGAAACAAGAAGATGCCATGGCTGAATTGTAAATAACAGTTACAAGCAGGAAAACTTGGTTTACCCGGAGGTGAGACATGTGGCTAATATAATCGTGGCATTTTCCAAACCGGAAGATGGAAAAAGCATAAAAGGTATTCTGGTAAGAAGCGGATATGAAGTGGCTGCTGTCTGCATGTCAGGGTCACAGGTTCTTTCAGCTGCGGAAGATCTGAGCGGTGGGATCGTAGTCTGCGGATACCGGTTTGAAGATATGATGTACGACGAACTGAGACAGTGCCTTTCTTCTAACTTTGAGATGCTGGTGCTGGCATCTCCTGCAAGGTGGAGCGGGATACAGATGTCCGGGGTGGTATGTCTTCCTATGCCCCTTAAGGTGCATGATCTGTTAAGTACGCTGGATATGATGCTCCAGGCGCAGCAGCGCATTCGCAGGAAACTGCGCAGCAGGCCAAGGGAGCGCAGCAAGGAAGAACAGGATCTGATCAATGAGGCAAAGGCGCTTTTGATGGACCGTAACAATATGACGGAGTCGGAAGCCCACAGATATATACAAAAATGCAGTATGGACAGTGGGACCAATCTGGTGGAAACGGCCCAGATGATCATCAGTCTGATCCACGTATAAGAGAATGCAGGATAATGTATGAGGTGTGAGATGGAATTTACAAAAATGCAGGGAATTGGCAATGACTACGTGTATGTAGATTGCTTTAAGGAAAAAGTGGAACATCCGGGGGAAGTGTCCAAATATGTCAGCGACCGCCATTTTGGCATTGGTTCTGATGGGCTGATCCTGATCTGCCCGTCTGATAAGGCAGACTGCCGTATGGATATGTACAATGCAGATGGTTCCCAGGGAATTATGTGTGGAAATGGTGTACGTTGTGTAGGAAAATACGTGTATGATCATGGGATCGTAGATAAGGACAGACGGACCATTACTGTGGAAACATTAGGCGGTATCAAGACATTGGATATCCAGGTAGAAGACGGAAAAGCAGTGATGCTGACTGTAGATATGGGAGAAGCAGAACTGACTTCCAAACTTCCGGAAAAGATCGTAATTGACGGTACAGAACAGGAATTTACAGGAATCAGTGTGGGAAATCCTCATGCAGTCTATTTTACAGAAGGGATCGATGACCTGGATCTGGAAAAGATCGGCCCGTCCTATGAAAATCATCCACGTTTCCAGCCGACCCGTGTAAATTCTGAATTTATCGAAGTAAAGAGCAGAGACCACATCCGCATGCGTGTGTGGGAGAGAGGCAGCGGGGAAACCTGGGCCTGCGGTACAGGAGCTACAGCCAGTGCCATGGCAGCTATCTTAAGAGGTTTTACAGATGATGAGGTGCGTGTATCTCTACGGGGCGGCGACCTGCTCATCCACTTTGACCGGGAAAGCAGGCATCTGTTTATGACAGGACCTGCAAAAGAAGTATTTCACGGAAGTATTGACATCCCGGAAGAAATATATTATGATTTATCCGAAAAATAAATATGCCTATATTCTTTCAGAGAATATAGTAAACCTGTAAAATATACACTCTCAGGCCTTGGATCTACGACGTTGTGGGTTCAAAGGTCCTGGGAGCGTTTGCGTTAATGGAGGATGAAAGTATGTTTAGAGTGAATGAAAATTATCTGAAACTGCCGGGAAGCTACCTGTTTTCAACCATTGCAAAAAAAGTAGCTGCTTACCAGAAAGAGAACCCGGATAAGAAACTGATCCGTCTGGGAATTGGTGATGTAACCCTTCCTATCGCACCGGCGATCATTGATGCTATGCATAAGGCAGTTGATGAAATGGGACATGCTGAAACCTTTCACGGATATGCACCTGATCTGGGATATGCATTTTTAAGAGAGACCATTGCAAAGAAGGACTTCCAGGAAAGAGGATGCCAGATCGAGGCAGATGAGATCTTCGTTTCTGACGGTGCAAAGAGCGATACCGGTAACATTCAGGAAATCTTCAGCGCAGACAGCAAGATTGCAGTTTGCGACCCGGTTTATCCTGTTTATGTGGATACCAATGTTATGGCCGGCCGTACCGGTGAGTATGATACAGAAAAGGGAACCTGGAGCAATGTGATCTACATGCCGTGTACTGCAGAGAACGGTTTTGTTCCGGAACTTCCAAAGGAAACACCGGATCTTATTTATCTTTGTGTTCCAAATAACCCAACAGGAACTACCCTTACAAAGGATCAGTTAAAGGTATGGGTTGATTACGCAAATGAAAAAGGTGTTGTAATTTTATATGATGCAGCGTATGAGGCTTATATTTCTGAGGATGATGTTCCTCACAGTATTTATGAGATCCCGGGAGCAAGAACCTGTGCCATTGAGTTCCGTTCTTTCTCAAAGAAGGCCGGATTTACAGGTGTCCGTTTAGGATATACCGTTATCCCGAAAGACTTAAAGAGCGGTGATGTAATGCTTCATTCTTTATGGGCAAGACGTCACGGAACCAAGTTCAACGGTGCTCCTTACATTGAGCAGAGAGCAGGAGAAGCTGTTTACTCAGAAGAAGGAAATAAACAGGTCATGGAGCAGGTTGCTTACTATAAGAGAAATGCAAAAGTGATCTATGACGGATTAAAGGAAGCAGGTTATACTGTATTTGGTGGTGTGAATTCCCCCTATGTATGGATGAAGGTCAATGAGGGAATGACCAGCTGGGAGTTCTTTGATTACCTCCTTTCTGAGGCAAATGTAGTTGGAACACCGGGAAGCGGCTTTGGACCAAGCGGAGAAGGATATTTCCGTCTGACTGCATTTAATACCTACGAAAATACAGTAGAAGCAGTAGAACGTATGAAAGCGCTGAAGAAGTAATACAATGTGCGCAGGGAAAAACAAGCGGCTGTGAAGCAGACATTTGTTTTTCACAAGCCATTAACGAACGAACCGCCTGCGAATGCAGGCAGATGAGCGCGTCAGCGCGGGTTCGTGAGTTTTGGAAAACATTTTAAAGCACAGGAGGAAGTCTTAATGCTCATGGATGATATCGACCGTAAAATATTAAAACTTTTGCAGGAAAATGCCAGGATGTCTTTAAAGACCATTGCAGAAAAAACCTTTCTGTCATCTCCGGCTGTCTCTGCAAGGATCGAAAAACTGGAAAAAGACGGGGTGATCGCCGGGTATCATGCCATGGTAGACCCCATGAAATTAGGGTATCACATTTTGGCATTTATCAACCTGGATGTGATACCGGAAGATAAACCAAAGTTTTACGCATTTGCGGAGTCTGTACCAAATGTACTGGAATGCAGCTGTGTAACAGGAGAGTATTCCATGTTAATGAAAGTTGCTTTTCACAGTACCATGGAGCTGGATATTTTTATTGGACAGCTTCAGAAATTTGGAAAGACCAGTACACAGATCGTATTCTCCACCCACGTAGGTCCAAGAGGCGTGGATGTGGATGAAGTGTAACATTCATAAGCTCCCTCACATATGGTATAGAGACAGACATATGTGAGGGAGCTTGTTTTATGACCGGAAATGAAAAGGTCATTCTGGATGCGGGACATGGCGGAGATGAGCCAGGTGCCATTTATAATGGAAGAAAGGAAAAAGATGATACCCTGCGCCTGACTCTTGCGGTAGGGCGTATTTTAGAGGAAAATGGAGTAAGCACATTGTATACAAGGACTACAGATGTATACGACCGACCTCAGGAAAAGGCAGAGATCGCCAACCGGTCCGGAGCGGATCTGTTTGTTTCCATTCACCGCAATGCCATGCCAGTGCCGGGAACAGGAAGCGGGGCATCTGTACTGGTATATGAGGACTCCGGGACAGCAGCAGTCCTGGCAGAAAACATTTTAAAAAATCTGGTGGAACTGGGATTGAAAGACCAGGGGATCGAGGAACGGCCGGGACTGGTAGTCCTTAGAAAGACCCAGATGCCGGCAGTGTTAGCAGAGGTGGGATTTATTGATAATCCTTCGGATAATGCTTTTTTTGACCGGAATTTTGACGCCATTGCAAGGGCAATCGCAGATGGGATACTGACTACTTTGCGGGAACAGAAAGAGCAGACGCCTCTTTATTACCAGGTCCAGACAGGTGCATTTAGAGATCGTGGAAGGGCCATGAGACTGGCGGGAGAGCTGCAGTCGGCAGGTTTTCCTGCGTTTATTGTATATGATGAGGGATTATACAAAGTCCGTGTGGGAGCATTTTTAGATATGGAAAACGGGATCCGCATGGAACAGAATGTAAAAAGAGCAGGTTATCCGGCATATCTGGTGCGGGAGGCTGCGATCTATTAAGAAAAGAGTTCCTGCCGTTGGATATTACACGGTAGGAACTCTGTTTTGTTCTCTGTAACGGGATGGGGAGATCCCATAAAATTTTTTAAAAGCACGGCTGAAGTAGTTGGGGGCAGAGTAGCCTACCTGATAGCCGATGGAAAGAGCCGTATCATCTGTATCTGTTAAAAGCCTGGCTGCCTGTTCTAAGCGCAGGCTGGTAATATAATGGCTGTAGTTTAAACCGGTCTTCTGTTTAAAAAGTGTGGAAAAATAGGAGCAGCTAAAACCAAGATAATGGCACAGGTCTGTAAGGGACAGTTCCGGGTCAGAATAGTTTTGTGCAAGATAGGCTCTGGCTTTCATAAAAGTTTCATCCATGTTAGAACACGCTCCTTTTTGCATGATGGCCTGTTTTCCTGTTGCAACAGTGTAGACAGGTAAGATACTTGTATTATATAATAAAAATAAGCAGTTTTCCTTGAATATATTGCTAAAAACAGGTAATATCCTGCGCGGAGGTCCTTATGCAGATCATAACCAATAAATCCCAGAAAGAGTTAAAAGAACATGGAAGTTTTCAGTTCCCTGTTTTAGTCAGCAGGGAGTGTCTTTCCGGCTATGAAACAGGGGCTTTTCTCTGGCACTGGCATCCGGAGGTGGAACTGACCCTTGTTACAGATGGGGTGATCGAATACCATGTAAACGGAAATACCTATATTTTAAAAGAGGGACAGGCGTTGTTTGGAAATGCAAACAGCCTTCATTCTGGTGGAATGGTGGAGGGACAGGACTGCCATTATATTTCTATTACTTTCGATCCAAAGCTGATCTATGGATATGAAAACAGTCTTATTTATGAGAAATATGTGATGCCTGTGGTCCGGGACGGAGCGCTTTGTGCCGTTGTTTTTGATGGGAGCCAGGAGTGGCATGGAGAGATGATTGAATTGATACGGGGGATCATTTCTGCCTATGACGGACAGGAAGATGGATATGAAATGGAACTGACTGGAAAGTTGTTGAAATTCTGGCAGCTTCTTGTGCTAAATGTGGACCGGAAAAAGGGAATTTCCGGAAAAGAACAGAAGGATTATGAACGGATCCGTGAGATCTTACGTTTTATCGAAAAAAATTATGATAAGAAACTGACTGTTGACCAGATCGCGGAAAATGTATATATGTGTACCAGCCAGTGCAGCCGTTTATTTAAGTAATATATGAAAAAGACATTGTTTGATTTTATTCTGGAATATCGGATCGAGCGCAGTCTGGCAGATTTGTTGGATCCTGGCTGTTCGATGGCAGAGGCAGCAGCCGGAGCCGGTTTTAATGACTCCAATTATTATTCAAAGGTATTTGTGCGGATCAAGGGATGTGCGCCATCGGTGTATCGGAAGAAGATGCGGGGAAGATAGGGCATAATTGCGCCAGTGCACATCCTAAGCCGCCCAGAGGGGCGGCAAAAAGGTGTGAAAGGCATGGTCAATACAGCTCTGCGATCCGTGTGATCCCCACATAGATATGGGAGATCTTATACCAGGTGGCAAAGTCGGTGACACCTGTCTGGGGCAGACCGAAGATATTCTGGAATTCCCGCACTGCAGCCGCTGTCTGCTGTCCGTAGATGCCGTCAGGCTGGATGCGGGGGATTGCTGTATATATCTGGGCAATGGCATCTAACTGCTCCTGAAGTTGGCGGACCTTATCACCGGAACTTCCCACTGTCAGGTCATAGCCCGGCCAGGAAGCAGGGATCCCGGCAATCTGTTCCGCTGTGTTGATATAGATGCTGTCACCGTAGTAATAGCGAAGGATCTCAATAGGGCTGTAGCCCTGCTGGCCTAAGGAGCAGGATCCCCATTGTGTCATCCACCGTGGACACTGAACCTGCCGTCCGTCACAGTACTGGGTCAATATGGGCTGGCGTACACCGGGTCTTGAAAGGAAGCTGTCAAAGATCTCATCGACTACCTGGGAGATGCTTTCAAAGATATTCCTGCCGTAGATCCATTTATGGTCAAAGGCAGTGGAAGAGGTAATGGTAAAATCATAGCCCTGGTTTCTGTACCACTCCGTGTATACACGATTTAAGGTAAAGGACATGATAGCCAGTACATTGGCAGTAATGGTACTTTGGGGCCAGGTGGAGTAGATTTCGCTGGAAGCCACATTTTTAATATAATCTCTGTATGGTACATAGTAATCCTTGGCGGTGGAGTCTGTAGGCGCTCCGTCGTGGACCACAATAGTCTGTGGGACCACCACACGGCTTAATACGATCTCACCGCTTTCGTTTACCGGTTTTACTTCGGCTTCAGCAATCTTTGGGGGATAATTTCCAAATAAAGTGTGGTCTGGGATGACTACTGGGTCTTCAGGAGGTGTGCCGCCTTCATCACCTGTAAGTGCTGCAGGCTGGATGGCCTGTGTTCCTGCAAGAATCTCGGTGCCGGAGATATTTAAGGGTTTAAAGCCTTCTGCTTCCACCAGCACATCATATTCAGAATAAGGCTGGTAGATACCAGGCTCTAAACTGTATTCCTCAGGAGGCGCAGGAAGAGAAATGTTTTCCGTCTGTCCAGAAGAGTCTGTAGTCAGCTGTTCCAGCACACGTTCCGGTTCTCCTTTGGAGCTGATGGAAACTTTTGCGTTTTGTATGGGAAAATTATTCCGGATGTTGATCACCTGGATCTGTAAATTGCCTCTGGATATAAAATCCTGTCCATTTGCCATAAAAAATGCCTTCTTTTTATACCGTCGTTTTCAGTATATGAGAAGGCACTTTTATTTTATGACAGCTTTTTTATCTGTATTTTTTAAATCTCAAATCCACGGACTTTCAGATAATTTTTAATGGTTTCCACAGCACCGTCTGTTCCAATGGCTGCTGTATTGATCATCAGGTCGTAATTTTCCGGAAATTCCCATTCTTTTCCTGTATAATAGCGGAAGTAATCACGGCGCTCCCTGTCGATGCGCTTGATATTTTTCTTTGCATCTTTTGCTGCGTAATATTCTTTTTCAATGGTGCGTTTTTCCCTGAAATCCATATCCGCATAGATAAATACACGTACCAGACCTTCCATGCCCTCTAAAACGTAATCTGCGCAGCGACCCATGATAATGCAGTCTTCTTCAGCTGCCAGTTTGCGGATCACCTCTGACTGGAAGCGGAACAGGTTGTCCGCAGATGTCAGGTCAGAACCAAAAGAGGGAGCTCCTTTTTCAGGAGTCAGGCTCTTGATGATCTTATAAAGCAGCTTATTTCCGGCTTTTTCGTCAGCCATATAGTAATAGCTTTCCTTGATGCCGCTTTCATCTGAGTTCATGCGCAGAATGTTCTTGTCATAAAAATCCAGTCCAAGTTCCTGGGCCAGTTTGGTTCCTACTTCGCAGCCGCCGCTGCCAAATTGTCTTCCGATGGTAATGACCAGTCTTTTTCCGTCTTTCATATGCCTGCCTCCCATTTTATTGTATTAGATGCATTTAGTATAGCATATGGAAGAGGCAAAAAACGTGTTTTTCTGTTAATTTGACAAAAAACTAATATTCTTAAGAAAACTTAGGCGTTATTTTTTGTATTTAATACCCCTGCTTCACATATTACAAAATCAATGGTCCGGTCGTGGGCCTCCATTGGGATCTCATCACACATAAGGGCAGTGCGGCAGAGGACTGCCTGGGTACCGGTGATCTGTTGTAAATACCGGTCATAATATCCGCCGCCGTATCCCAATCTTTCTCCTTTCATGCTGCAGGAAAGGCAGGGGATCAGTGCCAGATGGATGGCTTTCGGTGAGATTTTTTCACAGCCTTCTTTTGGCTCCAAAATTCCGTATTTTCCAGGTTCTAAGTCATCAAAAGAACGGATCTTATATACTTCCATAATGCCTTTGCTGATACATTTCGGTACACCCACCTGTTTTCCTCTTTTTAGAAGATCTTCCAGTACAGGCCTGGTATTGATCTCATCTTCTGTGCCTACAAAACAGAAAACAGTTTCAGCTTTTTGGTATACATCCCAGGAGGTGATGGCTTTAAAAATGGCAGTATCACTGGAACGGCAGGTATCCGGATCAAGAGCGTTCCTTTTTTCTTTTAATATTTTCCGGAGTTCTTTTTTCTGCAAGTCTAATGGTCTGTTCATAGTTGGTTTCCTTTCAGAATAGAATTTTTTAAAATGAAATTCAGTTATACAAAATAATCGCCATACTGTTCCCGTAAAAACCGGGTCAGTTCTCCTTCCGATTTTCCGGCTGCTTCCACAACAAAGCTGCTGGTCAGGAAACGGTGGGTCTGAGGAGAAAATCCTTTTTCCAGCAGGTGGTTAATGTCTGTATCCTTTACAAAAAAGTTCATACGGATCACAGGAAGTTTCCGGTTGTGAAGAATGTTGTAGATACGGGTGGAAAAGCAGAAAATATAATCGTATTCCAGCTGTTCCAACTGGTGGATCTCGTTGATATTTAAGGTGCTGATCCACTGAAAGGAGATATGTTCCCGCAGCTGTTCTAAAAAGAAGCTGACACGTTCAAAGTTAATGCTGGTCATAACAATGATCCGTTTTCTGTTTCTGGAAACGGTCTGGTTTCTTAAAATATGTTTCTGGAAAATAAGGGTCAACGTGGATAAATGTTCATCCAGAAACGTAAAGCCATAGGCAGCTTTAAAAATAATACTGTAACGCTTTAACTGCTCATATAAAACAGGAAAATGTCCTTTTGTATCCTCTACGGTCTTATCTACAAAAGTGCAGTGGAAATGGTCCAGATTGATCTCACGGTAGAAGTAGGCATATAGTTCCCTTAAAAATTCATCCTGGACCGGAAAGGGAGAAGGAAGTTCGCTTACGATCTGTTCTGTGAAATTTTCCGTTGCCTGCCAGAGCCTTGGATCAAAAGGAAGTTTTAAAGGCTGGGCGAAATTTAACATACTTAAGGCAACATTATAAAGCCGGTTCTGCCGGGGAGAGTCTGTAAAATGGATGTTTAAAGGAGCCAAAGGCAGTTTGTAAGAGTAGGCAGATGTATCTTTTACAGTCCGTGTTTTCATAATACAGATAAAAAGCAGCAGGAATTTTTTGGAGGGATAATTTAGGGACCAGCCTGTTTCTGAGAGAAAACGGGAAAGAATTTCGGTTGCTTCCTGAAAACTGCAGGAGAGATATTCCGTTGCCAGCTCATAGGTCTGCTTCTCCAGAGGCGTATTTGCAAAACGGGCAAGTACCTTATTTTCTGATGTAAATTCAAACAGAGGATGGAGGATGTCAATGACCAGAAAACGCAGCTGGAGCTCATCGCCCTGAATAGAAAGCCCTTTTTTCTTTTTTGTCACCAGTTCCAGGCCATAGCGCGTTAAAAATTGCCGCAGCAGTGCTGTGTCCTGTTTTTTCGTAGTAAGGGAAAGACCCCATTGTTCATAAAGCTTGGATGAGTTTACATAATTTTGAAAAAAGATGGCAGTGATCATCACCCGGATCCGTTCATCAGAGGAGCTGAGATAATCCTTTTGGTCCAGGTTGCGGATAAAGGAAACCAGGTCTTCATAGCTGATGCAGCTGTAGCAGATACTTTTTTCAATCCGGACCATAGGTTCACTGGAGTAAAGATTGATCTGTTCAATGGTACGGCGGATAGAACTTTCATTTTTCTGAAAATGCAGGGCTGTTTTGCTTAAGGGGATCATCTGCCGTTTCTGGATGTAGCGCAGCAGGGTCAGGTCATTATAACTTAAACTCATTTCATTCCTCCCAGAGTATATTCCCATGTTTTTGCAGGTACGTAATCTTAATACCATTATAAAATAAAGGTAAGTAAATGCAAGAATATATTGGATATTTTTTGCCTTGAAGCGTCTGTGTAAATCTGACATAATGAGGATAGTTCACAAGGTGCCTGAGAATAAAAAGTGACAAGTTATATCTTCTGTATGAAAGAAAAATTACAGATAATGCACAAAAGAATGTTTTGTGCGTGTATGGAGGGAAAACAGAATGAATAAGACAAAATCAAGTTGGAAGGATGGGATCCAGACCTTCGGACGTTCTCTGCTGCTGCCTATCGCTCTTCTTGCACCCATTGGTATGGTCATGGGTATCTGCAGTGCAATGACACAGTCCTATATGATCGCAAAATTTCCATTTTTAGGAAATGAAATAGTAAAGCTGATCTTTTCCAGTTTGCAGACGATCACCAATATCGTATTTAACAATATTCCCCTTCTGTTTGCTATGGGTGTTGCCCAGGGAATGGCAAAGAAGGAAAAAGGAATCGCTGTATTTGCAGCAACCGTTGGTTATCTGACGTTAAATGTTGTAATGAGCGTATATTTAAAAGCAACCGGTACTTTAGCTGATCCTGCTGTTGCAGCACAGGTAGGACAGGGTACAGTTCTTGGAATTCAGACTTTAAAGATCGAAGCTATGGGTGGTCTGATCGCCGGATTGGTAGCTGCTAAGGTTGCAGATAAGTTTTACCGTTTGGAACTTCCGTTGGCATTTGCATTCTTCGGCGGAAAGAAATCCATCCCGATCATCACATTTGCCTGCATGATCCCCATCGGCCTTGTTGTACCGATCATCTGGAATGCACTGACCAGCTTCCTGATCAGCATTTCTTTCATCTTCACAACACCATACATTGGAAGTGCTATTTATTATGCATTAAATCGTGCACTGATCCCATTTGGTCTGCACCATGTACTTGCTTCCCTGGTACGTTTCACAGAGGCAGGCGGTACTTATATGATCAATGGACAGGAATTTGTAGGTATCTTAAATGCAACCAATGAGATCCTGTTTAACTTAGGACCTGACAGCGAATACTGGAGCCAGCTGATGCCAACATTAACCAGCTACCTTGGCGGTGCCCAGATGTTAACCACTCTGTTCCGTGTTCCGGCCATCGGACTTGCTATGTATCACACTGCTTATGCTAAGAACAAAAAGATCGCAAAGGGTGTTATCCTTACCTGCTGCCTGACTGCATTTTTAGGAAATATCACAGAGCCTCTGGAATTCTCCTTCCTGTTTATTTCACCGGCACTGTTTGTACTTTACTGTGTAATGTGTGGTATTGGCCTGCTGCCTTACCAGCTGTTCCATATCTGTATCGGTTATATCCGCGGAACTATTTTTGATTTTGGTATTTTCGGACTTCTGTACGAACATACACAGTGGATCTACCTGGTTCTGTTAGGTGCTGTAAACTTTGTTGTATTCTATTTTGTATTCAAATGGTTTATTGTAAAATTCGGACTGGAGACTCCAGGAAGAGAGGAATTTGAAGTAGAAGAATCAGCAAGCCAGCTGTTAAAAGAAAAGAACTGGCCAGCCATCGCAGCTCTTGTAGTAGAAGGACTTGGCGGAAAAGAGAACATTGTAAATGTTGAGAACTGTATTTCACGTCTGAGAGTGGATCTGAAGGATCCGAAGAAGGTAGATCAGGTCAAGATCAAAGACTCCGGCTGTGCAGGTATTTTCTTCCCGTCAGAAAAGCATATCCATGTAGTATTTGGACCTCATGTAGAGTTTGTACGCCATGCTGTAGATGACCTGCTGAAAAAATAAGAGGTGAAAAAATGAGAGCTTTATATGATTCAAAAAGCAAGCTGGATGACAGAGGCATCAAATATCTTTTAAGCGAAGAGAACAAATATAAAACCTGGCTGAAAGTGGAAGGGGCGCTTGCCCTTTCCCAGGCCAAAGAAGGTTTTATCCCGAAAGAAGCAGCAGAAGAGATCGCGTCTGTTCCTTTTGAGACCCTTGATCTGGAAGAAATGGAAAAGATCAAGGCAAAGGTGGGACATGGTTTTGTTCCATTTGTGAAAGTGCTGGTAAAAGCCTGCAAGGGAGAGGGAAAGAAATACGTTCATTATGGTGTGACTACCCAGAATATCCAGCAGACCTCCCAGCTTTACATTACCAGACAGGTAACAGAGATCTATAAAAGTTTTCTGGCTGATATTTTAAAGAACCTGGCAGCCCTGGCAAGGGATAATGCAGATGCAGTTATGCCCGGAAGGACCCATGGAAAACATGCCATTCCTATTACCTATGGATACAAGGTGTCTGTATGGATCAGTGAACTGCTTACAGGCCTTGAAAGGCTGGAAGAAGCAGAAAAAAGGATCTTTACGGTTATGATGGGCGGTGCTGTAGGCGGCTTTAACGCTACCGGCCTTACAGGACGTAAAGTCCAGGATGATGTGGCAGAACTGCTTTCCATGAGTTCCATGGAAGTTCCAAGCCGCAATATGACCCAGATGAAGGTGGAATACCTGATGAACCTGTGCCTTTTATGCAATACCTTCCATAAAATGGCAGAGGAAGTGTATTACACTGGCATTGAGGAATTCGGGGAAGTCCATGAAGGATTTACACCTGGAACCATTGGAAGCTCTACCATGCCTCAGAAGATCAACCCGAAGTTAGCCAAGGGCATTATTGCCAATTCCCAGAAGCTTTATTCCCTTCCTGCAACCGGACTTTATTCCGGAGTCCGCATGTTTGAGGGAGACAGCAGTTCTTATATGCTTTTTGACGGACTGATGGAAGAGGGAATGGAACTGGCTACGGAAGTGATCATCCGCGCAGAGGAACTGACCCGTACTTTATATGTTAATAAAGAAAGACTTCTGAAAAATGCCAATATCAACAAGGGACTGGACAACAGCGAATACGTGATGATGAATGTAGCTGCAAAGTTAGGAAAAGACGCAGCCCATCAGCTTCTTTATGATAAGGCAATGAAAACAGAGCTGGAAGGAAAGAATTACCTTCAGGTGTTGTCAGATGATGAAGTTTTATCTTCTATGTTTACAAAGGAAGAGCTGGAAAAAATGATCGCTCCTTCCAGTTATACAGGAATTTGCAGCGTTCTTGCCAGGGAATTAGCAGATAAAGCGGAAGCCAAGGCAAAAATGATGACAGAGAAATAAAGAAATAAGATAAAGGAATAAAGATGGAATGCCGGATCTGACCGGCAGGATAGAAGGAGAAAAAATGGGATTATTTGGAAAAAAGAAAGTAGATTTTGTGTCCCCGGCAGGAGGCAGACTGATGAATATTACAGAAGTGGCAGATCCTGCCTTTTCTTCTAAAATGCTGGGTGATGGATTTGCTGTGGATCTGACAGACGGAGAGATCGGTGCGCCTTTTGACGGGGAAGTAACAGCTGCGTTTCCTACGGGACATGCTTTTGGCTTAAAGAGAAAAGACGGATTAGAGTGCCTGATCCATGTAGGAATGGACACAGTCCAGTTAAATGGCAAAGGCTTTGACGTTAAGGTAAAACAGGGCCAGATGGTAAAGAAGGGAGATACCCTGGTAGTTGTTGATCTGGATGAGGTACGTGCTGCCGGAAAATCACTGGTAACACCGGTTATCTTCACAGAGGGAACACCTGTGAAAATGTTAAAGAAGGATACACAGATCTCAAGGGGAGAAGAAGATATATTAAAGTTCTGATCAAAGAGAACCTATAAGCAGGAGGAGAAGTATGCGTAAACCACATATTATTACTATCGCGGGAGCAGGAAGCGCCCGCGTTCCTGCATTGGTGGGAACACTGGTGCAGTATAAAGAACGTTTTCCGGTATCTAAAATGATCTTTTATGATATTGACGGGGAACGTATGGGAAAGATGGAGGCCTATGACTGCCTGGTATTAAAATGTTTTTACCCGGAGTGTGATGTTGTATTTACAACGGATGAGGATGAAGCCTACAGCCATACAGATTTTATTTTCTGCCAGATGCGTGTAGGAAAAACAGAAATGCGCTCCCTGGATGAGAAAATTCCTCTTAAGTACGGTCTGATCGGACAGGAGACCTGCGGTCCGGGCGGATTTGCCTATGGAATGCGCTCTTTGGGAGCCATGAAACAGATGGTGGAAAAAGTACGTTCTTATTCCAAGGATACCTGGATCTTAAACTATACCAATCCGGCAGCTATCGTGGCCTTGGGACTGGACCAGATGTTCCCGGATGATAAGCGGATCTTAAATCTCTGCGATCAGCCATTTTCCATGATGAAAAGTTTTGCAAAGATCCTGGGAGTGCCTCAGGAGATCTTAAGGGCTAAATATTTTGGTTTAAACCATTTTGGATGGTTTACAGACCTGTATGGAACAGACGGAAAGAATTATTTTGACCAGTTAAGGACCTATCTGCGTGATCATGAATTTAAGCCTTATAATGCAGAGCAGAGATCCAAATCCTGGCTGGAGACCTATGTCCGTGTAAATAAATATATGCAGTATCTGGATGAGTACGTTCCAACTACCTATCTTCAGTATTACATGTTCCCGGATGAGATCGTAAAAGAAAGTGATCCTAACTATACCCGTGCAGATGAAGCAAAAGACTCCAGGGAAAAGGATGTATTTGAAACCTGCGCAAAGGCAGTAGGCAGAGATACCATGGATCCGTCAGAAATGCTTACAAACAGTGTGTTTGGAAATCTGATGGTGGAAGTGGCAGAGTCCATTGCCTATGACCTGAACAATGAATTTGTAGTCCTGGTGCGCAATGAAGGGATCATCCCCAACTTTGAAAGCAGGGCGATCATAGAAGTAGCGGGAACTATTGGAAAAGATGGTGCAAAGGGCTATCCTTATGGTGACATCGATCCTTATTATAAGGGACTGATGGAAGGACAGTATGCTTATGAACAGCTGACAGTAGAAGCATTCCGGGAAAAGAGTTATACGAAAGCCCTGAAAGCCCTGATCTTAAATCGATCTGTGATCGATCCTTCCAAGGCAGGAGCAGTTTTGGATGACCTGATGGAAGCCAACAAAGATTACTGGTATCTTACCTGATACAGAATGGAGTGACATGGTTCTTTATTCAAACTATATTGTACTGGAACACGGGATCTTTGAAGGGTTCCTGGAACTGGAAAATGGGAAGATAAAAGGGCTTTATGAAAAATGGCAGGGAGAATATAAAGATTATTCCGACAAGATCATTTTCCCCGGATTTATTGATATCCATGTTCACGGCTGGGCTACCGGTTCTTTTTGGTTTGAGAAAACACCCCAGTCTCTTCGGGAGATGTGTCGTACCCTGCCTTTTGCAGGTGTTACTTCTTATCTGGGAACCACAGGGGCAGATCCCATTGAGGAGATCAAGACCTGTATCCGGGCTGCTGATCAGGTCAACGAAGAAGATCCTGAGGGAGCGCAGCTTTTAGGGGTTCATCTGGAAGGACCATTTATCAATCCTGTATACAAGGGAATGCAGAAAGAAGAATGTTGTCTGCTTCCGGATGTGACAGTGATGGAGGACCTTTATAATACCTTTAAAAATAAAAAACTGTGCCGCCATATGACCATAGCGCCGGAACGGCCGGGAGCAGATGCTGTTCTTAGATTTTGCCAGGAACACCAGATCCAGACAGCTGTGGGACACAGTGCAGCTACTTTTGAAGAGATCAAGAAAATGCGGGCCTATGGTCTTGGTGGATTTACCCATACATTCAGCGGAATGAAGGGATTTCACCACAGGGAACTTGGAACTGCAGGAGCAGCTTTGTATTTTGATGATATGATCTGTGAGTTTGCAAAGCAGACAGGAATGACGGTGTCCCATGAAGCTTTTGAACTGGCTTACAGGATCAAGGGAAGCAGCCGTATTGTGCTGACAACAGACTGCTGTGGTCTTGCCCAGACCCAAAGCTGTTTTGATCATTACGTAAGAAAGATCCGGTTTGTAAAAGACGGGGATCAGGTGTGCTTAGAGCACTATGACGGAAAGAAAGAATGGATCGATCCAAGGGATTATCAGGCAGTAAAACAGGTGGAGATGAGTTATGCCCAGTCGGTGAAAAATATGGCAGATCACACAAAAGTGGGGCTTTACGATATCATGTTGATGACCAGCTTCAATCCGGCTCATTATATCCATGCAGATGACTGCAAAGGCAGCATCCGGCCTGGAATGGACGCAGATCTGACTATCATGGATCAGAACCTGGATCTGATCTGCGTTTACTGTCGAGGAAAGGAAATACGGGAATGAAATGTGCAGTCAGTGATTTTGACAGAACCTTATATGTGGAACGGATGATCAGTGAAGAGGATAAGAATGCGGTTTTAAACTGGCAGAAGTCCGGAAATCTCTTTGTGATCGCCACAGGAAGGAATTTAGGGACCATAAAGCCTATTTTTGAGTCTTATGGCTTTTCGCCGGATCTTTGGATCTTAAATAATGGTGCCATGATCGCAGACAGGGATGGAAAGATTCTGTTTACAAAGCTGATCCCAAGGGAAACGGCATTAGCAGTATTGCGCTATCTGCAAAGTGTAAATGATGATGGAAGCGGTGTATCCCTTACAGACCGGAAAGTATGCCTCCTTTCTGAAAAAGGGACCAGTACCCAGAAAGCTTGTGATGGCGGAACGATCACAGCCGATCAGTTGGAAAGTCTGGATAATATTGTACAGATCCACAGAAGAAATCTGGACCTGAAGCATATAAAAGATCTTTGTAAAGACATTGAAGAGCGTTTTCCGGAAGTTTCTGCCTATGCAAATCTGTGGAATGGTGATATTGTAGCCAGAGGCGTAGATAAGGCAGTTGCTGTAAAATGGCTGAAAGAACATTTTCCGAAGATCGAAAAGATCCGTTGTATTGGAGACAGTGTCAATGATCTGGGAATGGTACGGGCCTACCAGGGAGCAGTTCCGGATGTAGCAGATCCCGAAATCAAAAAAGAGGCAACGCAGATCGTAAAGAGTGTAGCAGAGTTTCTTGAGAATTTTTAAATAAAGATCCTGATCAGAATTTCAGATTAAAGTTTAAACTAAAAAGCCGTTTCCGGGTTTGAAAGTAAAACCAGGGAAACGGCTTTTTGCTATGTTGTTTGTTATATTAGGAATACGTCACCGCCAGGTGACAGCTCCGTTGGAAACAGATCTTTATTTCGCTAACAGATTTTCTGCAACGACTTCCAGGTTCTTTCTGATGGCAATGTGCTGCGGGCATACAGACTCACATTTACCACACTTAATACACTGGTCAGCAGCTTTGCGTCCATGACCGCCTACCAGCCACTGTTCCTGATGAGCTGCCATTCCCTTATCTTTGTACAGGGTCAGGTAGTTCATAGCAGTGAAGGAGCCGGAGATACCGATATCCATTGGACAGACTTTTGCGCAGTAGTTACAGGTAGTACATGGGATCAGAGGGATGCGGGCTAATTCTTCCTGAGCCTTTTTAAGGGTATCTTTCTGAGCGTCAGTTAAGCCGGTGAAACTCTTCATATAAGAAAGGTTGTCAGCCATCTGTTCTACATTGCTCATACCGGAAAGGACAGTGATCACACCTTCCAGGTTGGCAGCAAAACGTACAGCCCAGGATGCTACGGAAGAGTCAGGTTCAGCAGTCTTTAAGATATCTGCAACAGACTCTGGAGGATTTGCCAACATTCCGCCTTTTACAGGTTCCATGATGATCACTGGTTTTCCGTGTTTTCTTGCTACTTCATAACATCTTCTGGACTGAACAGCCGGATTTTCCCAGTCAGCGTAGTTGATCTGCAGCTGTACAAATTCCATTTCAGGATGCTCTGTCAAGTTTCCGGTTTCTTTATGATATTTTTACCGTCCGGTCACTGCATCCAGGGAATTATCTGTATTAGAAGAGATAAAACGGATGCTCAGTTTATGAGGCAGGCATACGATGGGTTCCGGGCCATGGGAGTGGATCCCCTGTTTGACGCAGATCTGGTCTCTGCAGTCTGCTTCAATCACACCGATCCCTTTTGGGGAGATCTGGATGGTATTCTGTTCTCCAGGTTCTCCAAGGGTAAAGGTTTCCGTTTCCTTTACCGTACTTAAATCTACGGTGCGGATATCTTTTCCCTGGTAAGTGATAACGGCAACTGCAGCATCATTCTTTTGGTTTTGCCGGGCTGTCCAAAAACTGGCAAAAGCGGCACAAAGCAAAAGGACAATGACCAGAATAAGAGTCTTTTTATGGGATGGGTTCATTTTCATTCCTGTATCACCTCAACATTTACGCCAGTAGTAACGCTGCAGTGGTCTGCAAGACCGGCGGTTACCATAACAGTACCATCATCTTTCATCATGATCGCATCAAAGGTGTCTCTGTGTTTTTTCCAGAAACTGGAAGCCTCTTCCGGCCCCATGATAAAAAGAGAGGTGGAAAGGGCATCTGCCAGAGTTCCGTCAGCGCTGATAATGGTAACGGAGATCAGTTCGTTTTCAGCAGGATATCCGGTCCGTGGGTCAATGATATGGTGGTAGGTCTGTCCATTTTCCTCAAAATAGCGCTGATAGCCGCCTGAGGTGATCACTGCCTGGTCAGCTACTTCCACTACAGCAAAGGTAGAGTTCAGATCATGTGGATCCTGAATGCCTACGCGCCACATATTTCCGTCCGGTTTGTGTCCTAAAGCTTGTACGTTTCCACCAAGGGAGATAATGCCGCTGGTAACACCATTTTCACGGAAAATATCCATTACACGGGAAGAAGTAAAACCTTTGGCAATACCTCCAAGATCCAGGCGGACATCTTCGGGAATGGTTACCGTAGAATTTTCCAGATTTACCTGTTTATAATCCACGTGGGATAAAAGTTCCTCCAGTTCTTCTTCAGAAGGGATACGGAAATTCTGGGTGGTAAAGCCCCAGGCTTCCATAACCGGTTCAATGGTACAGTCAAACAATCCGTTTGTCATCTGGGAAAGTTCCAGGGAACGACTAAGAAGAGCATTTACATCTTCTGAAACAGTTCCTTCTTTATCTGCATTGATCCGGTAGATCTCTCCCTTTTCACTGGAAATGGATAACAGACTGTCCAGGCGGTTGATCTCAGAGACAGAAGCCTCTAAGGCAGCAGAGGCGTTGGGACCATAGGCAGTCAGGTTCATAACGGTATCCATAGCATAAAGCTCGCGGGAAAGGCTTTCGTCTGCTGCCAGATCTTTGCTTTCCTCCTGTTTTGAAGCGGAAGCTTCAGAAACAGAAGTTTTGGAGCCGGAAGAGGGAGCAGAAGCAGGATGGCAGGCCGATAAAGCCAGGCAGACAGTTGTAAGCAGAATCAGATTTCGTTTTTTCACAGGTTGCACCTCATATCAGTATGTTAATTACATCTAAATCATAGATTTAACAAAGGTTAGAAAATGCTAATCTCTCTGTGTCACATCTTAACATTGAGCAAAATGGTTGTCAATTCATTACTTTGCAGGGACAGATACTTTTGGAGTCTTTAAAAACGGGAAAATCTGACTTTTTTTTTCAACAACTTTCTAATGAGAAAAAAATAACAATAAAGAGGGGCTGAAACGGGGACGAAAGATTGACTTGTATTAATAAAAAGTTTATTTTTTTGTAAGAAAGTTAGTGATAGCTAACTAAAACAGGCATGTTTTTATGCCGGGGAATGGAGGAACCTATGAAAAAGAACATTACGAAAAAAGCAGCCGTATTTCTGCTGTCTACCATCGTAGCAGCTCAGTCAGGACTGTCTGTACAGGCTGCAGCTTTAACAGAAGGAAGCTGGGAACAGACCAGTTCCGGATGGAAGTTTTTAAATCGTGACCGTCAGCCATATACAGGCTGGATCCACACAGCATCAGGCTGGTATTATCTGAATATGGAAGACGGAAGTCTGGTAACAGGCTGGAAGAATATCAATGGTCTGGATTATTATTTTACTCCGGCAAATGAGGGGATCGAAGGCCAGATGAAGGTAGGCTGGTATCAGTCACCACAGGGAGACTGGTATTTCTTCGATAATACCACAGATACTCATGAAGAAGGAAGCGCTGTCACAGGATGGAATTGGATCGACGGCTATTGCTATTATTTTGCCCGTACAGAAGCTGGAAAAGGAGCAAAAATGGCAGCCAACACTACTACACCAGACGGCTACAAAGTAAATGCAGATGGTCAGTGGGTAAATGAAGACGGCGTTGCACAGTACCGTCAGTCTGGCGGATACCGCACGAAAGCAAACAGTACAACCACGGTTACTTCCAAGAGTTCCGGATCAGGTTCCGGCTCCGGTTCAGGTTCCGACAGTGACTCCGGTTCTACTACGCCTGCTACACCGTCCACTCCGGATACCCCATCTACTCCAGACACCCCATCAACCCCGGATACTCCAGATGTAACAGAAGAATATCAGTATCTGTTGATGAACATTCCTTATGCAGACTTTTATGACAGTGAAGTAAAAGGAAACGATGAGGATGTAGATGCCGTTTCTTCTGCAACTTTAAATAAAACAAGAACAGGAAGCCTGGTTGGTGGTTCCTATCATGAAGACCCAGAAGGAAGCGAGATTCGCGGCGTTACATTCCCTGTAAGAGTAAAGAAAGGAACCGATCTTTCAAGTTTTAAGAAAGTAACGGATGAAGACTCTGTAGATATTACTGTTACAAACCGTGGACAGACAAACACTACAACTTACAAAGGAAAAGATGCTTTATTTGAAAACGAGGATTTTGCTTACTATGAATTAAATGAGGTTCCTTCCTATTACAAAGAACTGACAGTTTCCGGTGCTGTACTGACATTCAGCGAAGTAAAGGGTACGGCTAAAAATGTAAGCGGTGTAAGTGCAACTGTATCAGCCAGCAGCTCTTATGGCGATTATCAGCTGTATATGACCGGACTTCCGGAGTCTCTGTCTAATGACAGCACAACTGTATATGGCGTAGTGATCCATACAAAAGAAGGTACTGATTATGGTATGCGTCATCTGGAAAATATCTGGCGTAAGACCAATATTGCCTGGGCAAGCGGTTTTACAGAGACAACTCATGGCAATGAACTGTCACCATATCACTATGAGTCTATGATGGGACAGAACATTACAGGTGTTACATATTATACCAGTGAAGGAACAATGGAGATCACATTTACAGATGCTGTGTATGTACCTGTAAAATTTGAACAGGAAATCTCTGTAGCAGAAGGCGCAAAAACAGATGATATTGATGTAGCTGTAAATGGACTGGATGCCCTTCCTGTGGACTATGACGCAAGATATACTGTTTCCGGACAGGACAATGATGACAGTGTCATGTTTACAGTAGTAAATGGAAAGATGACATGGACCGGCAGCCCGGTTGCAGGAAAGTATACTTTGAAGATTGAAGATCAGTCCGGAAAATATGCATCTGTAGAAGTTTCTTTTGTTTTAAGCACAAGCAATGTTCCGGTTCAGGTTCAGGCAAATGAAGATGGAAGCTATCAGCTGGCTGCAACAGAAAATGTAAGTGAAAATCAGGTTAAAGCATATGTAAAATCGATTACAGCCGTGAAGGTAGGAGATACTACCTATGCAGCGACCGGAAGAGGAGCTGTTAAGATCATCAAAGATGACGGTACCATTGATCTGTCTGCAAAAGCAAATGGTAAATATATCTTTGAAAGTGAAAAAAATACCAACATTTCCATTACAGCAACAGGTTATCCACAGGTTGACGGAACGGTAACAGCGCCGATCCGTTATCAGTATGTACTGATGAACATTCCATATGCTGAGTTCTATGCAAATGAGTCAGAGAACAATACTATTGAGGCAGATGCAGTATCTTCTGCAACAAAGAAAAAGCCTTTAAATAAGAGTATGACAGCAGGAACCTACCATACAGAACTGGATGGAAGCGTTATAAGCGGCGTTACCTATCCTGTAAAGATCAATGAGAAAGCACTTGAGTCCTTTACAAAGGCTAACAACGAAGATGACTTGTATGGAAATGCAGATCATGCATATTATGTACTGGACCAGGAGCCATCTTATTATAAAGAAGCAACAGTTGAAAATGGTAATGTTTCCTTTGGAAAGAATGTAAATGAAAAAGAAGTAAAAGAATATACTTCTGATGCAAATGTAAGCATGACACTGTTAGAAGGTAATCACAATATGCATGGAGATTACGAAATGCGTTTCAGTGATCTGCCAGATGACTGCATTTTAAGAGATACCAATACAGTTGTATATGGTGCTGTTCTCCATACTTCTTTAAATGGTATAAGTAAAGATTATGGCCTGCGTTATCAGGAGAATATTTTCCATCATAAGAAAAATAATTTTGAGATCGCTTGGGCAACAGGAAGCGGTGATGGTTTCCAGACAACTGTTAAAGGGGCAGAACTTTCTTATGAGCCTTATGCAGATATGATGGGACGCAGCTTAACCGGTCTTACTGTATATACCGATCAGGGAATTATTGAGATCACTCTTCAGAATGAGAAATATGTACCGATTAAACAGAATTACGATATTACAGTAACTGCTCCGGAAGTGAATGCAACAGAAACCACATATGCAGGAACAGAGCCGTTTGCAAATGCACAGATTACAGTAACGGATGCTGATGATCAGGAAGTAGAAGGAATTACAGTAGATACAGTTAATAAAAAGATCAGTTGGACAGAAGATCTGGCAGCAGGAACTTATAAGCTGGTATTTACAGATCCAAGTGGAAAATATGCGTCTATCTCTGTTCCGTTTACCGTTAAGTTCAGCACTGTATATGTACTGATGAACATTCCTTATGCAGACTTTTATGATAGTGAGATAAATGGAAATGATGAAGATGTAGATGCCGTTTCTTCTGCAACTCATGCTAAACCTAGAACGGGAAGCCTGGTTGGCGGTTCTTATCATGTAAATTCAGATGGAAGTGATATAAGCGGTATTACATTCCCTGTAAAAGTATCAGATGCTGCAGAACTTGCAGGTCTTAAGAAAGTAACAGATGAGGACTCTGTAACGATCACTGTAACAAATCGTGGACAGACCAATACTACAACTTATACAGGAAAAGATGCTTTATTTGAGAATGAAAACTTTGCTTATTATGAATTAAGTGAAACTCCTTCCTATTATAAAGAACTGACAGTTTCCGATGGTGAACTGACTTTCAGCGAAGTAAAGGGTGCAAAAGAAGATGCGGATAATGTAACTGCCCGCTTATTAACAGACAGCTCATATGGTGATTATCAGTTATCTATGTCAGGACTTCCGGATTCTTTATCTGAGGATAGTACAACCGTATATGGAGTAGTACTGCATACAGAAGAAGGCAGTGACTATGGTATGCGTCATCTGGAAAATATCTGGCGCAAGACAAATATTGCCTGGGCAAGTGGATTTACAGAAACCGTTCACGGCTGCCCGTTAGCACCGGATCATTATAAGTCCATGATGGGCAAGCATCTTACGGGTGCTACTTATTATACCAACGAAGGTATGATAGAGATTTCATTTGAAGAAAAGGTATATGTACCGGTAAAATTTGAACCGGTTATTGAAGTGCCGGAGGTTAAGGCAAGCAGCAAGGAAGCAAAGATCAATGGACTGGAAACTCTTCCTGAGGGTTATGTTCCGGAATATGTTGTAACAGATGCTAATGGTGAAGAGGTCTCTGAATTTAAGGTAGATAATGATACGATCACCTGGACAGACGGCATAGCAGCAGGAAGCTATACTTTAAATGTAAGCGACCAAAGCGGTAAGTATGCATCCTTTGAAAAAGATTTTGTATTATCCAGTTCCGTTGAGAGCGTTACGATCAAAGGAAATAAGATCGTAATAGACGAAGATGAATTAGATGCTTACCGTAATGCTGTTTCCACTGTTATTGTGGATGGAAATACAGTAGCAGGAGTCAAGGGAACAGAGCTTATCAATGAAGATGGATCTATCAATTTTGATGTAAAGGCAGGTACTCATGGAAAACCTTCAGCAGTATTTGCAGAGGGAGCAGAGGACAATTACAAACTGGAGATCAAGGCTAATGGATATCCGGATGTAGAAGCAACAGATGTTGGCAAAGATTATGGACCAGATGTGGAAATTGAAGCCAGCGCAGAAGTAGAAGACTTTGAGTATACTGCAAAAGTAAAAGTAACTGTAAATTCCAGAGGCGAAGTTGTATCTGTAGAAGATAATGATACAGACACAGATGGAAATGATTCATTCTGGAAGAGAGCAAAGAAAAAATTTGATATCTTTAAGGGTGCAACCAAGGATACGATCAGTGATGTGGATGTAGATATCAAGAGTGGTGCTACATATTCACTTACAGCAGTAAAGAAGACAGTAGCAAATGCTCTGGGTGCAGATATTGATACACAGCTGGCAGCAATCAATATTTCCGCTGCTCCTGCAGAAGTTAAGTTCTACAAGAACGAAGAAGTTGTAAAGACCGTAGAAGTAGATGCAGATGAGTTAGATGCACTGGGAAGCCTTGAGATCCTGGATGTAGCTCTGGATCCTAAGTACGAGAAAGACTGGAATGAATTTACAGTAGTTGTTGTAGATGAAGAAGGCAACGAACTGGAGAACGAAGCAACTGTTGTAGATGATACATTTACAGTAATCTTTGCAGACGGAAGAGAGATCGTCATCAGCTTTAACTTCGACACAGAAGAAAAGGAAGCAGAAGAAGTTCCTGCAGCTGACAAGGCAGAAGAAGTTTCTGACTCAGAGGTTTCTGATCCGAAAGATCCTGAAAATGAAGTAAAAGAGGAAGAAAAGGCAGATGATCCTTCTTCTGATGAAGAAAATGAGGATGCTGACGCAGCAGATGATCAGGATACCGAAGAGAAGGAAGATACTGAGGAAGCAGAAGACAAGTCCGAGGAAACTGAGGATCCTGCAGAGGATGTAGCAGAAGAGGATAAGTCTGAAGAAACTGAGGATTCTACAGAAGATGCAGCTTCTGATGATAAGGAAGATGCACCTGAGGTTCCGAAAGTAGGAGAGTCCACAGAAGGCACCGCTGTAGAAGAGACAGAAACTCTTTCTAAAGATGGCGAATAATCAAACTGCGATAAAAGAATAGTAATTTTATACAGGGCTTTTGGAAAAAAATTCCGGAAGCCCTGTATTTGCAGGAGGAATCATATGAGGAAAAATCTGAAAAAACAGACAGCTGTACTGATCGTATCCGCGGCATTGGCAGCTCAGACAAGCCTGGCAGGTTATGGCGCACCCCTGACACCAGGAGACTGGAAACAGGAAGATGGAGCGTGGAGATTCTGTGATCCTGAGCAGAACGCATATGCAGGCTGGGTCCTTACATCTTCTGGATGGTACTATATGGATCCATCAGACGGGAAAATGGTCACTGGCTGGAAACAGATCAACGGATCCCGGTATTATTTTGAGACCCAGCAGGGAAAAACAGAAGGAAAGATGCATACCGGCTGGTATCAGGATGAGCAGGGAAAATGGTATTTCTTCAATAACAAGTCAGGTGAAAAGACAGAAGGAACCATGGTCACCGGCTGGAAGTGGATCGATGGCAAATGTTATTACTTCTCAGAAAATGAAGATGCAGGAGTTCTGTATGTAAACACAGTTACACCGGATGGATTTTCTGTAAATGATCAGGGACAGTGGGTAGATGAAAATGGAAATGTTAAGACCCGCAGCGAGTCTGACTTTACTACGATCCAGAAATCAACCACGACGGTAACCAGATCTTCAGGATCAGGCGGCGGAAGTAGCCATAGTAGTTCCAGCAGTTCAGGAAACTCTGGCAGCTCAGATAACTCAGGCAATAGCAGTAATTCCGGTAAGGATGACACTGGCAAGGATGACACCGGCAAGGATGACACTGGCAAAGATGATTCTGGCAAGGATGATTCTGGAAAAGATGACACCGGCAAGGATGATTCTGGAAAAGATGATACCGGCAAGGATGACTCTGGAAAAGATGATACTGGAAATGGCGGAGACTCCGGAAAAGATGACTCCGGTAACACAGACAAACCAGATGATAAGCCAGAAGAAACAAAGATCCTGACAGGAGAAGCAGAGGTAGCAAGCAATGAATATGGAAGTGTAAGCGGCACTTATCAGGTTAAGGTTAAAGTAACTGTAGATAAAGATGGAAATATCATTTCCGTAGAAGATGACGGAACTGAGCCGGGAAAAAGAAATTCATCATTCTGGGAAGATGCTCTGGAGTTATTTGAAGAATTTGGCGGTGAAGAGGGAGCAAAGACAATAGAAGAAGTAGATCAGGTCGAAGCTGTATCAGGAGCAACGATCTCTTCCAACGCTATTAAGGCAGCTGTAAAGAAAGCGCTTCAAAGTGAAGATCCAACAGAAAAGCCAGATGCACCTGCTATAAAAACTGCAGATCAGAGGACCCGTTTTGTTTTCAGCGCAGCAGAGCCGGCAGACCTGCTGATCACAGCACCGGAAGGCACACAGATCCGTTATACAACAGATGGAAGTGATCCGGCAGGAAACTCCCAGGCATTTGTTGCAGAAGGAACCGGAGCAGAAACAGCTGTTTCCGTTTCAGCAGCGGAAAATGCAACGGGCACTATGATATTAAAGGCAGTGGCAGTAAAAGATGGTCAGGCATCTGATGTGACAGAAAAAGAACTTTCCTTTATCCAGATTCCGGAAGTACAGGAAAAAGGTATAAAAGTCTATGAAGCAAGTGGAATGATCACATCCAAGACCAATAAACCATATGAAGGCAAGATCCGTATTACCGTTGTAAACGGAAAAATAGCCAAGATCGTTGATAACGGAACTGTACCGGTAGCTCTTCAGGATGAAGTATACTGGGGTTACCTTTTCCCAAGCAGCAGCTTTACAGGTATTTCAACGAAATTTGCCGGCAAAGACCTGTCTGATCTGATCAATGCAAAGACCACCCCAGGTGGAGGCGATGAATATGCTGCAGACGCAGTAAGCCGTGCGACTATTTCCACAGATGTGATGAAATATGCTGCGATCCAGGCACTTCAGGGTGAGCCGGTAGAGTCAAGTGATGAAGAAGTTCTCGCTCCAAAGATCACCAGCAGATATAGATTTTACAGCAGCCCAAGTTCTACGATTTATATGAGCATTGATAAGGCAGAGAATACAACTGTCCGCTACACAGAGGATGGAACAGATCCGGATGTCTCCAGTACAAAGGCGGAAACCAATTCTGTATCATTTTACAGCAATACTCCGGAATTCAAAGAAGTACGTTTTGCAGCCTTTGATGAAGAAGGAAACCGCAGCAAGGTAGTGACTGTATGGTGCTGCTTTATGAAGAAAGGACCGGCTGTATTAGAGCGTGGAAGTTATTCAGCAGAAGTGGATGGAATTACAGCATCTGTTGATGTAAATTATTCCGGTTATATCTCATCAATTCAGTTAGATGAGGCATCACAGGAAAAATACAGTGAATTCCTTACAGAGCTGCTGGCGCATGTATATTATGAGCAGTCAGCAGATATTGAAATACTGTCGCAGTATGAGGAAGAAGGCAAGAAGGAAGTACTTTCTGCTGTGGGGGCAGCTATTAAAAAGGCAATCAGCGCAACTCCTGTATTTACAGTAGACCCGGTAAAGGGAACTTCCAGTACAAGATATGGAACCTATGAATATGAGGAGAAGCCGGTGGCAACCATCAGCTGCCTGGCAGAAGGCACAGAGATCTATTATTACATAACAGATACTTCCTCTACTGTAAAACCGGATAAGGATACCTGGACAAAATACGAAGGACCCGTGTCTGTTTTATTTGATAACGAAAAGGGCGGCTCTAAATATCTCTGGGCAGCAACGACCACAGATGACGGTGAAACCTGGCTGAAAACTTCCAAGATCCAGTTTGTATACAGCAAGAAACCAGTGGAAGATGCAGTTGTGATCGGGGATCAGGCTTATACAAGCTTTGAAAAGGCCCTGGCTGCAGCACAGGACGGTGATACACTTATTTTAAATGATGATGTAGAGCTTACAGACGAAGTGACAATGCCGGAAGCTTCTATTTCTATCCAGTCAGGTGAAAAAGGCCCTTATCTGATCAAGTCAACCAAGCCATTAAACTTAAATGGTGACCTGACCATATCCGATGTCAGCTGGAATGCAACCACTTATGCAAACGGCTATAATTTCACAGCAGGAGAAAATGTAACCTGCTCTTCTACAAAAGACATTTATGCCGGGTCTGCATCTGGAACAGCGCAGGCAAAGGGAGAAGATAACACCTGCTATATCACTCTATCATCAGGCAAGTTCTATGTATATGGAACAGGCGCAGCTGGCAGCACAATGGAAGGTGATGTAGAAGTCCTTGCAGAGAAAGAAGCACAGCTTCAGTTTGCAGGAACAAAGGGCAAGTCTGAATTAAATGGTGATTTTACAGTTACGGTTGACGCTACAGAGGGAAATGCAGCTTTAAGTTCTTCCTATGGACGTACTTCATCAGGAACTGTTTCAGGAGAGTTCACTCTGACTATCAAAGGAGCTCCGAAGCTTTCAGGAACTATTTATGCAGTTCAGTATAATTCTTCTGCAAGCTGGGGTACTCTGGACGTAACAGAGGCAGAACTTGAGGAGCTGGAACTGGATACTCTTGAGAAACTGAACAAGAAGTTCCAGGGCTTTGAGACCGTAAACAGCGAATTTGATGAGGAAGACGAAAAGACAGAGGAAGAAGTTGCTGCAGAACTTTTGTCAAAAGTGAAAGAAGATGAGCAGGAAAACAGCCAGGAGAAAAAGGAAACAGAGACTGTGATCCCGGCAGAAGATCCTGAGACAGAAGACAAAGAAGAGGCTGAGGATAAGTCTGAAAATGAGCTTGAAGATAAGTCCAATGAAGATAGATCCGATGCAGCAGAAGATGTAAAAGAAGAGGAAAACTCTGACGAAGAGGATAAATCTGCAGAAGAGGAGGATCCTGAAGAAACAGAAGATGCAGATTCAAAAGAGGATGAGGAAGAAGATGCACCGGAAGTTCTGGACGCAGATGAAACCACAGAGGATACTTCTTCAGAAGAGGCAGAAACCATTTCTCAGGATGAAGAATAAAAAATTATCTGAAAAAACGGTTTAAACATGGAGGGCGGGGCCGATTGGCCCCGCTCTTTTGTCATAAATCTGCCTAGCAAGTTTGATGCCAAAAAAGATTAGTATAAGGCAAAAAAATTTAGTCTTCAAATCCATTGAAAATTTATGCAAGGTATATTATAATGCTATCAATTTGGGCTGAGGTCTATAGCAGCGCACACATTTGGAAGCGCAATCGGATGTCAAGCTTGCTTGTAAATCTCCCCCTACACAACATAAGAAAGGACAGGTATTCCCCCTATGAAAGCATACCTTATATTGGAAGACGGCACTGTGTTCACTGGTACCAGTATTGGTTCCCAGCGTGAAGTGATCAGCGAGATCGTTTTTAACACATCTATGACCGGTTATCTGGAAGTATTAACTGATCCGTCATACGCAGGACAGGCCGTTGTTATGACCTATCCTCTGATCGGTAATTATGGAATCTGTCGTCAGGATATGGAGTCTTTAAAGCCCTGGCCAGATGGTTATATTGTAAGAGAATTATCAAGGATCCCAAGCAACTTCCGTTGCGAAGACACAATTCAGAATTTCTTAGAAGAAAATGATATTCCTGGTATCTGTGGTATCGATACAAGAGCCCTCACAAAGTTATTAAGAGAAAAAGGTACAATGAACGGTATGATCACGACAAAAGAGTATTCAGACCTGTCTGAGCCTATCAGCCGTATGAAAGCCTATACAGTAGCCGGTGTTGTTATGGCTACTACAACCAAAGAAAAATACGTTCTTCCAGGAAATGGAAAGAAAGTAGCTTTAATGGATTTCGGCGCAAAGAAGAACATTGCCCGTTCCTTAAATGAAAGAGGCTGCGAAGTTACCGTATATCCGGCAGATACACCTGCAGAAGAAGTGCTGGCAGCAAATCCGGACGGCATCATGCTTTCCAATGGCCCTGGTGATCCAAAGGAAAATGTTGAGATCATCAAAGAGATCAAAAAAATGTATGACTCCAATGTACCGATCTTTGCAATCTGCCTGGGACATCAGTTAATGGCACTGGCAAACGGTATGGATACCTACAAATTAAAATACGGCCACAGAGGCGGAAATCATCCTGTAAAAGATCTGGAGACCGGAAGAGTTTACATTTCTTCCCAGAACCATGGTTACGCAGTAGATACCAACACTGTAAAGCCTGAGATCGCAGTTCCTGCATTTGTCAATGTAAATGACGGAACCAACGAAGGTTTAAAATACACAGGAAAGAACATTTTCACGGTACAGTATCACCCGGAAGCATGCCCTGGACCACAGGACTCCGGATACTTATTTGACCGTTTCCTTAAAATGATGGAGGTAAATGACTGATGCCAAAGAATCCTGAAATTAAAAAAGTACTGGTTTTAGGCTCCGGCCCGATCGTAATCGGACAGGCAGCAGAATTTGACTATGCAGGTACACAGGCCTGCCGTTCTTTAAAAGAAGAAGGAATCGAAGTTGTCCTTTTAAACTCCAACCCGGCTACCATCATGACCGACAAGGACATTGCAGACCGTGTATACATTGAGCCATTAACCGTAGAAGTAGTAGAACAGCTGATCTTAAAAGAAAAGCCGGACAGCATTCTGCCAACCCTTGGCGGACAGGCCGGATTAAACCTTGCAATGGAACTGGAAGACGCAGGATTCTTAGAGAAGCACAATGTGCGCCTCATCGGTACCACTGCTCTTACCATTAAAAAAGCAGAAGACCGTGAGATGTTCAAGGAGACCATGGAAAAGATCGGTGAGCCGGTTGCACCTTCTGACATTGTAGAAGATGTAAAACATGGTCTGGAAGTAGCAGCACAGATCGGTTACCCGGTAGTTCTTCGTCCTGCTTATACACTGGGCGGTTCCGGCGGCGGTATTGCACAGAATCCGGAGCAGTGTGCTGAGATCCTGGAAAATGGTCTCCGTTTATCCCGTGTAGGACAGGTTTTAGTAGAGCGCTGCATCGCAGGCTGGAAAGAGATCGAATACGAAGTAATGCGTGACGGTGCAGGAAACGTGATCACCGTCTGCAACATGGAAAACCTGGACCCGGTTGGCGTTCATACAGGTGACAGTATTGTTGTGGCTCCTTCCCAGACATTAGGGGATAAAGAGTACCAGATGCTGCGTACTTCTGCATTAAATATCATCAGCGAACTGGGTATCACCGGCGGCTGCAACGTACAGTATGCTTTAAATCCAGACAGCTTTGAATACTGCGTAATTGAGGTAAATCCTCGTGTAAGCCGTTCTTCCGCACTGGCATCTAAGGCAACTGGATATCCGATCGCAAAAGTAGCTGCAAAGATCGCTTTAGGATATACTCTGGATGAGATCAAAAATGCAGTAACAAAGAAAACTTATGCAAGTTTTGAGCCAATGCTTGACTACTGCGTAGTAAAGATGCCAAGACTTCCATTTGATAAGTTTATAAGCGCCAAGAGAGCCTTAGGAACCCAGATGAAGGCAACTGGTGAGGTCATGAGTATCTGCACCAACTTTGAGGGCGCCCTGATGAAGGCCATCCGTTCCCTGGAGCAGCATGTAGACTGCCTGATGTCCTATGACTTTACCGGACTTTCCTATACAGGACTGGTAAAAGAGCTGGAGATCGTAGACGATATGCGTATCTGGAGAATTGCAGAGGCTCTGCGCCGCGGCTTCCCATATGAGCTGATCCATGAGATCACCCGTATCGATATCTGGTTTATTGACAAGCTGGCTATCCTGGTAGAAATGGAGAAAGAATTAAAGGCAGTAGGAGAAGGAAAGAAAGAGCTTACTACAGAGCTCCTTGCAGAAGCAAAACGCATTGAGTTCCCTGATAATGTAATTTCCCGTCTTACCGGTATTCCTCAGGAAGAGATCAAGAAGCAGCGTTATGACAATGGCATCCGCGCTGCATACAAAATGGTTGATACCTGTGCAGCTGAGTTTGCTGCAGAGACACCATATTATTACTCCTGTTTTGGAAGCTTCAATGAGGCTGAAAAGACAGAAGGAAGAAAGAAAGTCCTGGTTCTTGGTTCCGGCCCGATCCGTATTGGACAGGGAATCGAGTTTGACTTCTGCTCCGTACACAGTACCTGGGCCTTCAGCAAAGAAGGATATGAGACCATTATCATCAACAATAACCCGGAGACTGTAAGTACAGACTTCGATATTGCAGATAAGCTGTATTTCGAGCCTTTAACACCAGAAGATGTAGAGAGCATTGTAGATATTGAAAAGCCAGACGGAGCAGTAGTACAGTTTGGTGGGCAGACTGCGATCAAGCTGACTGAAGCTCTGATGAAAATGGGCGTAACCATCCTTGGTACAGCGGCAGAAGATGTAGATGCAGCAGAGGATAGGGAACGCTTTGATGAGATCCTGGAGCAGTGCCATATCCCGAGACCTGCAGGACATACTGTATTTACCGCAGAAGAGGCAAAGAAGGCTGCAAATGACCTTGGCTATCCTGTTTTAGTACGTCCTTCCTATGTACTGGGTGGACAGGGCATGCAGATCGCTATCTGTGATGAAGATATTGACGAATTTATCGGCATCATCAACCAGATCGCCCAGGAGCATCCGATCCTGGTAGATAAGTACATTATGGGTAAGGAAATCGAGGTAGACGCCATCTGCGACGGAACAGACATCCTGATCCCTGGTATCATGCAGCATATTGAGCGTACCGGTATCCACTCCGGAGACAGTATCTCCGTATATCCGGCACAGGATATTACACAGCATAATATCGACACCATTGTAGAGTATACTGAGAAACTGGCTAAGGCTCTTCATGTAAAGGGCATGATCAATATCCAGTTTATCGTAGACGGGGATGACGTATACATCATCGAGGTAAACCCACGTTCTTCCCGTACCGTACCATATATCAGCAAGGTAACCGGTATCCCGATCGTTCCTCTTGCAACCCAGATCATCTGCGGCCATACCATTAAGGAACTGGGCTACAATCCGGGACTGCAGCCGGCAGCTGATTATATCGCTGTTAAGATGCCTGTATTCTCCTTTGAAAAGATCCGCGGCGCAGATATCAGCCTTGGACCGGAAATGAAGTCTACCGGTGAGTGCCTTGGTATTGCTAAGACCTTTAACGAGGCTCTTTACAAGGCATTTGAGGGCGCTGGCATCCGTCTGCCGAAGTACAAGAAGATGATCATGACCATCAGAAAGAATGAGCAGGAAGAGGCAGTGGATATTGCCCGCAGATTTGCAAATGTAGGCTACCAGATCTTTGCTACCAAGGGAACTGCAAGAACCTTAAATGAGCATGGAGTAAAGGCCTTTGAGATCCGCAAACTGGAGCAGGAGTCCCCGAATATCCTTGACCTGGTATTAGGACATCAGATCGACCTGATCATCGATATCCCGGCACAGGGCGCAGAAAGAAGCCATGACGGCTTTGTGATCCGCCGTAATGCCATTGAGACAGGTGTAAATGTACTTACAGCCCTTGACACAGCAAGAGCTCTTGTAACAAGCCTTGAGAACCGTGCAAAAGAGCTGACACTGGTGGATATTGCAACTGTGAAGAATGCATAAAGGTGTATAAATATAAGCCCCGCCGAAGCGACGGGGTTTGTATGCTGACGATAAAAACAAGTGAGAGAGGACCCGCGCCAGGCGCGGGTTCACTTGTGCAGACGTGCAGTGGAAGAAAAACTGCCGGTGACAGGTTCTTTAAACGAAAGAAAAGCACATGGAAGCAGGTTTTAAATGCCTGTTTTCATGTGCTTTTTGTGCTTTTGCTGTTGTTGTAATGCACGTTTACAAATCCTGCGTTTTTGCCCGTGGCTGCCTGCAGCAGCAGGCGGTTTGTCGGTTAATAGTTTGAGAAAATTATGCCACAGAAACGTCACTTGCATACTTCTCCGGATGATTGACCGGATAAGTCACTTTGCGGCCTTCTAACACCTCTGTAATGCCCAGAGCGGCCTGATAAGACAGCCGTTCCATAGCCTGCTTGCTTAAACCTGCAATATGTGGCGTTGCAATTACCTGATCCATGTGCAGCAGCGGGTCGTCTGCATCTAGGATCTCACCTTCAAATACATCCAGTGCAGCCCCTGCCAGACGGTTGGAAAGCAGCAGTTCCCTTAAAGCAGCCTGGTCGACTACTTCACCACGACCAAGGTTTAAAAGATACGCATCTGGTTTCATAAGTTCCAGCTTTTCACGGCTTACCAGATGGAAGGTATCTTTTGTATATGGCAGATGAATAGAAAGAAAATCGGAATTTCGGATCACTTTGTCCAGATCACTTGTAAGAATGCCATAATCCGCGCAGATATCTCCTGGAAGGTTTCTGCGGTATCCTAACACTTTCATTCCAAAGCCATAGGAAGCTTTTCTGGCAACTGCAGTGCCGATCCGTCCCATTCCAAGTACCCCTAAGGTCTTTCCTTCCAGATCAAAGGTAGTAATCTGTGGGCGGATGCTCCAGCCTTCTTTGCGTAAGCCGTCACGGCTTTGTGGAAGCTTCTTTGCAAGGCTTAAGATCAGTCCAAGGGTAAATTCTGCAACAGAACCGCTGTTGGCGTCAGCTGCGTTTGTTACCTGGATGCCCAGCCGTTCGGCAGCTTCTACATCAATACAGTCTACACCGGCACCATGCATGCCGATAACATGCAGCTTCGGGCAGGAATTTAAAACACGTTCTGTAAAATGACCATTTCTTGTAAGAACGCCATCTGCGTCATGTGCCTCTCTCATAAGGGTCTCTTCGTCATATCCGGTGCCCATGACCACCTGGTATCCATGGTCCTGAAGCAGAGTAATGCCTGCAGGGTCTACAGCTTCTGTGATTAAAATTTTTTTGCTCATATACATTACCTCCTACCGGAAAAATCTTCTGAAAACAATGACCAGAACTGGCCGATCAACTTCATTTGCCAATAGTCTAGCGAAAAGTTAGTTCTAAAACAAGTTGCAAACTGTACACCAAATGCGTATAATAATGGACATATTGTATATATTGCTGTTTTCACATGGACACATTTCAACTTGCAGGTATCCGGAAAGGAGCACACTATGGCATTTCTTGTAAAAGACCTGGTGGACCGGCAGATCTTCGGCGGAGTCAGGCTGGTAGCAGGCGTTTTAAATGTTTCAAACCCTATTTTATGGGTCAATGTAATGGAAATACTGGACACTCCCAGATCTTTAAATGAGGGTGAGTTAGTGGTGTCTACCGGGTATAGCCTGGAGGATCAGTCTCTTCATAAGGACCTGATCCACCAGCTGAAAAAAAGAGGGGTCAGCGGTCTGGCGATCCAGCCGGGCTATTATATCGATCAGATACCGGAATACATTATAGAAGACGCAAACAAAGAAGAGCTGCCGGTGCTGGAGCTGCCGGAACGGCTGTCATTTTCAGAGATCCTTCATGTGCTTATGGATCAGATCACGGAAAACAATCTTATTTCCAGAAAGCTGGTCCAGGGACTGGACACACTGCGCATTGCACTTGGAAAAAAATTAAATATCAGTGAAAAGAAACTATTTGAAAAAGAACAGCAGGTATATCTTTTTCTCATCTGCCTTACAGGAAAAAACAGCCGGGACGAGGAAAGTCTCCGGCAGGGAATGGGAAAAGTAGGCTCTTTTCTTTCTTCTATGTCAAAAACCTGTATTGGTGAGACCTTGCCAGATGGAACCGGTATGTTTCTGGCGCCCTTTTCCGATGGAGAAGCATTTACAGATGCCATGTATGATTTCAGCATTTTCCTTACCTTTCTTTCGGAAAATGAAGAGATCAACTTTTATGTAGGTGCCCAGCCTTTAAAAGAAAGCAGGGATCTGCCTGACTGCGTAAAAGAAGCCTACGATCATATCTGTTTGCTGGACCGGATCGGGGCAAAACGGGGGATCTGTACCTTTGATAACCGACTTTTAGTGGAACTTCTTGGGACGCTTCATCAAAATGAGTATTCTATTGTATTGGGAAACCAGGCATTACAGAAACTCTTGGACCATGACCGGTATAATCACACAGGCTATGTACATACCATCCGTATCTATCTGGCACACAACTGCAATGCTACGAAAACAGCGGAACATCTGTACATCCACCGCCATACACTGATGAAGCGGCTGCAGAATATTTCCGCTCTCTGCGGCATTAATTTTACGGATTATTACATGCGTGTATACATGTCTTTAGCCATTCTGATCCATGATTATTTTACTTATTGATCCATAGGGGCTACAAAATATTTCAGAGGGTGAAACGAATTTTTTTACCAAAACTTTAGTAAAAAAACTTGACATCACCTAAAAACTGGTGTATCATTCGACACATCAAAAATAAATAAGCAAACGGAGCCGAAAAGGCATAAATGATTTCAAAGAGGAAATTCAGAACAATAGTCTGAGTTTCCTCTTTTGTTTTACCTGAAATCTTCCCGGCGGACCGCCGGGAGCGGTAGTTATCATTTGTTTTCAAGGCTCTGGGCAAGGAGGAAATGATTATGAAAAAAGGTTATGTGTATGCAATGATGGCTGCAGTTGCAGCAATGACAGTTTCCGGGTGTTCTTCCTCTTCTTCCGCACCGGCTTCTACAGCAGCGGAAAGCAAAACTGAAGCAGCAGCTTCTTCAGAAAGCGGCACTACTGCAGCGGACACATCTGATGTAAAGGCAGCGGTGGATACCATTAAATTCGGTCTGGTAGCTCCTCTTTCCGGTGATAACGGTGCTTATGGTACCAAGCAGGAAAAAGGTTATGAGCTGGCAATGGAAGAGATCAACGCAGCTGGCGGTGTGTTGGGAGCCAAGTTAGAGCTGGAAACATACGATGACGGCGGTGATGCTTCTACAGCAGCCAACGGAGCACAGAAGTTTGCAGATGATGACTCCATTCTGGCAATCGGCGGTTCCTGCCTTACCTCCTGTACAGCAGCCATGCTTCCTATTACAGGGGATGCAGAGATGCCTCAGTTGGTAGTAAGCTCCAGTGCAAAATCTTTAACAGGCATCAGTGATTATTTCTTCCGTATGGCGGTTCAGGATGCGGCAGTTGGTCCTCAGATCGTAAACCAGTTTACAAAAATGGGCAAGACCAAAGCAGTTACCCTTTACTGCAACAACGATTACGGCTCTGGTTTAAAGGACAGCTTCAATGCACAGTTTGAAGCAAACGGCGGACAGGTTCTTGACTCCGTACCTTATCAGGCAACTGACCAGGATTTCGCAGCGATCCTTACTACTGTAAAGAGCCTTGATCCTGACTGTATCGCTCTTTGCGGAACCACAACAGACGGCGCACTGATCATTAAACAGGCAAGACAGATGGGAATTGAAGCACCGATCATGGGACAGCCTGGACTTTACAGCCAGAATGTCATCGACATCGCAGGAGATGCTTCTGAAGGCCTTCTTTGCAGCGGCGTATTCGTAGCAGCAGGCGCAGATGAAAAGGGACAGGAATTCGTAACCAAGTACGGCGAAAAGTACAGCGGTGAAGTTCCGGACGGATTTGCAGCATTAGCTTATGACCAGATGTATGTACTGGCAGATGCAGCAGAAAGAGCCATGAAGGAAAACGGCGGTGAACTTACAAGACAGACTCTTGCAGAAGCATTAAAGGCAACTGAGTATGAAGGCGTTACCGGTACCGTTACCTTTGATGACAACGGTGACTGGGTAAGAGATTACCTGACACTGACTGTAAAAGACGGAAAGTATGTATTATATGAAGAGTAATTCTTCAGGAAAATAGATCAAAACAGTACAGGTGGTGACAATATGTTGGTATTTTTGCAGCAGGTTATAAATGGTCTGGCACAGGGAGGTATCTACTCCCTGATCGCCATAGGCTGGACAACGGTATTTGGAATTGTAGGAGTCATTAACTGGACCCACGGTGAGATCTATATGCTGGGTGCATATACAGGTTATTTTGTAACAACTTATCTGGGACTTCCGCTGATCCCTGCGCTTCTCATTTCCATGGCAGCCGGAGCACTGATCGCAATGGCAGTAGACCAGTTTGGCTATAAGCCATTAAGAAAGAAAGGGGTTCTGGCAGCAACCGGATTTATTACCGCTTTAGGTATTTCCACGATCCTGCGCTATACTGCCAACGCTGTATTTACAGTCAACCCCAAAGCGTATCCACAGCTGGTAGACCAGAAACTGATCACCATCTGTACTATTTCAGGTCAGCCATTAACCATCAGCTCCCTTCATTTATATATCCTCATTGGAACAATTATCATCATGGTATGTCTGGAGCTGTTTATCAAGCATACTCTTACAGGAAAGGCTATGTTGGCTGCTTCTCAGGATATGCAGACCTTAGGCCTTATGGGTGTTAATGCAGAAAAGCTGATCAAAGTTACCTTTGCGATCAGCGGTGCCCTTGGAGCAGCAGCCGGTTTCTTTATTGGTACCATCTACGCCATTAACCCAACCATGGGTGCTTTAGCAGGTCTTAAAGGCTGGTCCTGTGCCATCCTTGGAGGAATCGGAAGCATCACAGGCTCCCTGGTAGGCGGTATTATCCTTGGAATTGTAGAAAACCTGACAGCAGGCTTTATTTCCACTGGTTATAAGGATGCCATTGGATTTGCGGTAATGATCCTGGTACTTCTCATTAAGCCTTCAGGACTTATGGGATATAAATTTGAAGAGAAAGTTTAAGGAGGCAGCATATGAAAAAAGAACGTTTTTTCGGAAAAAACGGACAGACTGCCTTTCTTGGAGCAGCAGTTCTGGTCTTACTGATCTGTTATATTGACAATTTCCATGGTGGAAGCGCCTGGATCCCTACTTATTTTCAGCATGTGGCAGTTAACTGTCTGATTGCAGCCATCCTGGCATTAGGATTAAACTTTGTATCCGGCTATTTAGGCCAGACTTCCTTAGGCCATGCAGCATTTTATGGCATTGGCGCTTATACAACAGCCGTATTATTAAAATATACCAACATCAGTTTCTGGATCACCATTCCTGTGGGATTTCTTCTGGCAGCTCTTGTATCTATTCCACTGGCAATGGCTTCCCTTCGTGTAAAGGGACAGTTTTTGATCGTTATCACCTATGCATTTTGCGAGATCTTACGTTTCATCGCCATTAATACAGCAGCTTTAGGTGGAACAGCCGGTATACCGGGACTTAAATCCCCGGAGATCTTTGGTATTAAGATCACCAAGCTGGCAGCTTCCAGCAAAGGCGGTTACATCCTGATCCTGTTCTTGATCGTAGCAGCAGTAGCATTTTTCGCATGGAAAACAGAACATTCCAGGATCGGCTATGCTTTTTCAGCCATCAGGGAAGATGAGATCGCAGCTGTTGCCATGGGTATTAACACTAAGTATTACAAGGTACTTGCCATGGTGATCTCAGCAGTGATCTGCAGCATTGCAGGAAGTTTTCAGGCAGTGTTTGCAAGCATGGTCAGCCCGGAGCTTTTAAACTCTACCAAGTCCATTTCTATTCTTACTATGGTAGTTATCGGTGGACGCAGAAGCATCAAAGGTATGATCTTAGGAGGTATCCTTCTTACCATTCTTCCTGAGTTATTCCATTCCGTAAAAGACATTGCAGGACTTCCATTTGACCCATGGATGATCCTTTACGGCTTCCTTCTTGTATTTATGATGCGTTTCAGACCGCAGGGCATCTGGGGCGTGACTAAAAAGGAAACAGCAGAAGTGGAAGAGGGGTGATGGATATGCTGCTTGAGACAAAAAAAGTAACGAAAATATTCGGCGGACTTCACGCCAATAGTGATATTGATTTTTCCATTGATGAAGGCGAGATCGTAGCCATCATCGGACCAAACGGTTCAGGCAAGACTACATTTTATAATGTACTTACAGGAATTTCCCCTGCAACCAGAGGCCAGATCATTTTCAAGGGCAAAAGCATAGAAAAAATGCAGCCGGAAGCTATTACCCGCCTTGGCATGGCCCGTACTTTCCAGAATATCCGTCTTTTTGGAAATATGACAGTAGCGGAAAATATCATTATTGCCCGCCACTGCAGAAGAAAGACCGGTATCTGGGACTCTTTAATAGGAAGTCCAAGACTTAAAAAAGAAGAGGCGGAAAACCAGGAATACATTAAGAAATGTCTGGAATACGTAGGTATTTATGATAAAAAAGACTGGCTGGCTAAAAATCTTCCATACGGCATGCAGCGCCGACTGGAGATCGCCAGAGTCCTGGCAACAGAGCCAAGCCTGATCCTACTTGATGAGCCGGCAGCAGGCATGAACCCACATGAAAAGGATGAGCTGGTGGAGATCATCAACCGCCTGAAAGCAGAGAAATATTCCATTATCCTCATTGAACATGCCATGCGTATGGTCATGAATATTGCAGACCGGGTGGTAGTATTTGACCACGGACAGAAGATCGCAGAAGGACTGCCACAGGATGTAAAAAATGATCCTGTTGTGATTGAGTCTTATCTGGGAAA
>UMHH01032334.1_pt1 | contig 35713 bp, 32 predicted proteins | sample 1965491 | NCBI WGS metagenome assembly UMHH01 (sample SAMEA4836094, study PRJEB28245) | human gut metagenome | biome: gut microbiome; material: fecal sample | place: Denmark | collected 2008
TGACCTGTACTAATATGTCGAGGGCTTGACTTAAATCGGGCCGTTGACGGAGGTTGTTCAGGGATGGACGACCCACGAACAACGAAAATAAAGACGTCTCTTCATGAAGTTTTGAGGGCTCATGCCTTCAGCAATATAATCCGGTGGCGATAGCTAAGGGGATCCACCTGTTCCCATGCCGAACACAGCAGTTAAGCCCTTATACGCCGAAAGTACTCGACTGGAAACGGTCCGGGAGGATAGGGAGCTGCCGGTTAAGAAAAGACGCCTGCATCGAAAGATGCAGGCGTCTTTTAGTTGCACTCTTTCTTGGAACATGATATGATATTTTTTATGGACTGACAGAAGTCAATTGACAAAGGAGCATCGTATAACTCATGCAGCATAAAATCGTTTTGCCCTCAGGCTTTTCTCTGGATGTGACCAATATGCTGGGAGAGAACAGGATCCAGCCGGAGGAACTGGAAGCCTTAGCGCCCCGGGCTGAAAAGGCCGCTCAGGCAGTCCGGAAAATCCGGATAGAAGGAAAGGCCAAGCATCATCTTTCTAAGGATGGGACACCGGAACCGGTTTATTTTACTAGACTTCCTTATGTAAAAAAAGACTTCCCCAATACTCCTGAACTTCTCCAAGAATTGAAGGCTTTTGGGGAGAAGGTACGGATCCAGGAAGATGCGGTGATTTTCTGCGGGGTTGGAGGCTCCTATCTGGGAGGAAAGGTCCTCTATGACTGCTATACCAGTGAATATTGGCCCAAGAGGCATCGGGAACGACTGCCTCAGATTTTTTTCAGCGGCAATAACCTGGATGCGGAGGACATGGATGGGGTGAAGAACCACTTGATGGTGCTGGCCCAGCAGAGCAAAGCCCTTCAGCAGCGTCCTCTCCGGGTTTTGCTGGTTCCCATCTCCAAATCTGGTACAACACTGGAACCGACGGCAGCATTCCTTCATTTTTACAGCTATCTCCAGGAACAGGATCACTTGTTCCAGGTCAACGGTGCAGTGGTTACGGACAAACAGCAGGAAAAAGGTCCTTTGAATCGTCTGGCAAGGGAATATTCCTGGCCTGTTTTCGATATTCCGGTGGGTGTGGGCGGACGTTTCAGCGTCTTTTCTACCCCGGGGCTGGTGGTAGCTGCTGTCCTGGGGATGGACTTGGAAGATCTGCTCCGAGGAGCCAGGGAAATGGATGAGGCCTGCAGAGGCAGTCAGCTGGATCAGAATCCGGCACTGTTCAATGCAGTGTTGAAATATGCAGGAGCTGTGAACCATGGGGCTGTGACAGAAATCTTCATGCCTTATGCCATGCGGATGAAGGCACTGGGAGAATGGTATGTGCAGCTGCTGGCAGAGTCTCTGGGAAAACGGAAAAATCGGGAAGGAGAAACCGTATTTTACGGACGGACGCCGGTGGTGGCCATCGGGACCACGGACATGCATGCACAGACCCAGCTCCATCAGGATGGACGGCGGGACAAGGTGGTCCAGTTCCTTTTCATCGACAACATGAAGAACCGGATCCATATCCACAATCCTTTCCAGGAAATCGAGGAATATACCCAGTATGAAGGGCTGGATATCGGCCATGCCCTGAAAGTAGCCATGGAGGCCAATGAAGAGGCGCTGGCCAGTGATTTTCGGCTGAATGCCCTGTATACCCTGCCGGAACTGAACGAGTATTATCTGGGCCAGATGTTCTACTTCCTGATGCTGAGCATTGCCTACGAAGGGGAACTGGCCGATGTAGATGCCTATGATCAGCCAGGAGTGGAAATCTACAAGCGGCTGATGCGGGAAAAATTGAAAAAAGGATAGGAAAATAGGGAGTGCTGCACAGAACGTGCAGCACTCCCTATTTTCCTATCCCTAAAGGACTGTCCAGGGCATCTTCCAGCTGTTCCGGGGTAATCATTTCTTGCTCTGCCATCCGGTTCAGCACCAGGTTCCGTCTCTTTTTGCAGCCCTGCCAATTGTTGTAGGGATTCAAAGCGGTGGGTGCATAGGGGAGACCGGCTAGAGTGGCGGATTGGGGCAGGCTCAGGTCCTTAGGCTTTTTGCCGAAATACACTTGGGAGGCTTGTTTGACGCCCGTGGCGCCAGCTCCCAAGAAGGTGGTATTTAGGTACATTTCCAGGATCTCCTGTTTGCTGCATCGGGCTTCTACCAAGATAGCCAACCCCGCTTCCGTAAATTTCCGCCGAAGAGACGGGTCTGCCTCCAGCAGCAGATTCTTTACCAGCTGTTGGGTGATGGTGCTGGCTCCTTCTACCACTTCATCATTTTGGATATTGACCAGGGTGGCTCGGATGATGCCATCCGGATCCACTCCATGGTGGGAGTAGAAGCGTTTGTCTTCCACAGCTACCTGAGCTTTGGGCAGCCAGGGAGACATGTCTTTGAGGGATACCCAGTCTTCCCGGGGAATCCGGCTGCGGGCGATTTCCCGGATATGCCATCCCTGCCAGGCCAGCTGGAGAGGACGGGGGAGATCACGGACAAAACAGTCCTGGGGCACTCCTCTTGGCAGGGTCTGCAGGACGGCTCTTTCTGCTGGGGCTCCGACTTTTTCATGGATGGTGGAAGGACGGGTCATATAGTAGCATAGGGCTCCTGCGAGCAGGACCAGGATGCATAACAATTTACGCATAAGTTTTCTCCCCCTTTTCTTCTCCATTGTACTTGAAACCAGGAGAAAAATCCATGGGCAACCCGTTGCTGGGCCGGCATTTCTCCATAACCTGCAGAAATTCTGGGAGCAGGTCACAAAATTGTCCTGTTCTTTTCGGAAAAATGGTAGATGGAACCCGTTCTTTCGTACTATAATGAAGGCATCTATCAGGATGTGACTTCCCCTGGGAAAAACAAAAAAATAGTTGCATTGTTATGCATATGAGCGTATAATAATGCAACATAAAGGAGGGACGGCGGCTTGGTGAGAAGTTGGAAGGGGAAAGCCGTTTTCTGCTTTGCCAACTGTTTGGAAAGCGAGAAGAAAGTCATGGACTGATCAAGCGTATTCTATATGGTTCCGATTTTCGGAAGCAAAATCCCAAACACGAGGAATTGGATTAGGAGGAAATGCAATGCAGATCAAAAATAATGAAATGAATATATTAGTCGAAGCACTGCCATATTTAAGCGCTTTCAAAGGGAAAACGGTGGTCGTAAAATACGGCGGCAATGCCATGCTCAACGATGCTCTCAAAAATAAAGTCCTGGAGGACATTGTATTCCTTCGCTGCGCCGGCATGCGCCCGGTGGTGGTCCACGGCGGCGGGCCGGAAATCACTGCCATGCTGAAAGCGGCTGGAAAGAAATCCGAATTCATCAGCGGTCTGCGGGTCACGGACAAAGAGACGGTGGAGATTGCAGAACTGGCCTTAGTGGGAAAGACCAATACGGATCTGGTGCGCCGGCTGAACATGCTGGGCGGCAAGGCCATCGGCCTCAACGGCAAGGACGCCAAACTCATCGAAGCCCGGAAGCATCTGGCGGATGTGTACGAAAACGGACAGGTGAACCTGGTGGACATCGGATATGTGGGAACGGTGGAAAAAGTCAACACGGATCTGATCAACCTGCTGCTGGCCAACGATTATATCCCGGTGATCGCTCCGACTGGAATCGGTCCTGACGGAGAAACCTACAACATCAATGCTGACAGCGTGGCTGGGGAAGTGGCCGGTGCCCTGAAGGCGGAAAAGCTCCTGATGCTTACCGATGTGAAGGGCATTTACGAGGATCACACTGATGAAAGCACTTTCCTGTCCACCCTGACCTTTGAAAAAGCCCAGGAACTGATCGTAAAGGGCAGTATCGACGGGGGAATGATCCCCAAGGTGAAAGCCTGCATTTCCGCTTTGTCCGGGGGTGCCGTCAAGACCCATATCATCGATGGGCGCCAGGAACACTCCATCCTCCAGGAAATATTCTCCGACGAGGGTGTGGGTACGGAAGTTGTCAGAGACTGAATCAAGAAACCAGTGAAAAGAGGACGCACGATGGATACAAAAGAAATCATGGATACCACGGAGAAATATTATCTCCCGGTCTTTGGACGGAGCCCCATTGCTCTGGACCACGGAGAAGGACCGTACCTGTATGATGCGGATGGGAATAAATATACGGATTTCCTGGCCGGCATCGCGGTCAATGCCCTGGGGTATGCCTATCCGCCTCTGGTGAAGGCTGTGAGCGAACAGGCTGGCAAGATCATGCACGGTTCCAACCTATTCTATTATGAAATCCAGGCTAAAGCGGCCAAACAGCTGTGTGAGGTGACCACTTTCGACCGGGTGTTCTTCTGCAACAGCGGGGCGGAAGCTAATGAAGGGGCTATCAAGTTGGCTCGGAAATACGGCCACAGCAAGGATCCGAAGAAATTCAAGATCATCACTGCCAAAGATTCCTTCCATGGCCGGACCATGGAAACCCTGACAGCTACTGGCCAAGATCATTACCATGAAGGCTTGAGCCCCCTGCCGGAAGGTTTCGTCTACGTTCCCTTTGGGGATCTGGCTGCCATGGAAGAGGCCATGGATGATGATGTGTGCGGCGTCCTCCTGGAACCGATCCAGGGGGAAGGCGGGGTCCACGTGCCGCCGGACGGCTATCTGGAAAAGGTCCAGGCCCTGTGCAAAGCCCATGATGCCCTGCTGATCTTCGATGAAATCCAGACCGGGGTATGCCGGACCGGATATTGGTTCGCCTGGATGCACAGTGGGGTGAAGCCGGATGTCCTGACCTTAGCCAAAGCCATTGGAGGCGGCTTCCCCATGGGAGCGTTCCTGGTGCAGGAACGGCTGGCCCATGTATTCGCTCCCGGGGACCATGGTTCCACTTTCGGGGGAAATGCTCTTTCCTGTGCTTCCTGCTATGCGGCCATCAAGGCCATGAAAGAATTGGAACTGGATAAGAAGGCTGCGGAAACCGGAGCTTACTTCAAGAAAGGGTTGGAAACCCTGAAAACCAAGTATCCGGGCAAGGTAAAAGATGTCCGGGGCATGGGGCTGATCCTGGGAATGGAATTGGCCAAACCAGGTGCTTCCCTGGTCCAGGGAGCCCTGCAGAAAGGGTTCATCATCAACTGCACGGCGGGGAATGTGCTGCGGTTCGTACCGCCGCTGATCATCGGCGAAAAGGATATTGATGCACTGCTGAAAGGACTGGACGAGCTTTTGGCAGAATTTTAACGAAGAAGAGGGAATACTATGGCTTTAAGAAATAAGGATTTGATTTCCATCCATGATCTGTCAGTGGGCGAAGTTGCCACCATCCTGGACGTAAGCAGAAAACTGAAGAAGAAGCAGAAGCTGGGAGAACCCCATGAATACCTGAAGGGGAAAACACTGGCCATGATCTTTTCCAAAGCTTCTACCCGTACCCGGGTCTCATTTGAAACGGGGTTCCACCAACTGGGCGGACATCCCATTTACATGAGTGAAGCCACTTCCCAAATCGGCCGAGGTGAACCAGTCAAAGATACAGCACGGGTCCTCTCCCGTTTCGTAGACGGCATCATGATCCGGACCTTCTCCCATGAAGCGGTGAAGGAATTGGCAGATTATGCTACGGTCCCGGTGATCAACGGACTGACGGATCTGCTCCATCCCTGTCAGGCACTGACGGATATGTTCACCATCTTGGAATACAAAGATGTGCTGAAGGGACGGAAGCTGGTCTATGTAGGAGATGGGAACAACATGGCCCATTCCCTGATGTTCGCTTGTGCCAAAGTGGGGATGAATATGGTCTGCGCCAGCCCCAAAGGGTACCAGCCGGATCCCCATATCGTGGCCCAGGCAAAAATGGATGCGGCCATCACCGGCTGCACCATCACCGTCCAGGAAGACATGGAAGATGCGGCCAAGGGGGCCGATGTTCTCTATACGGATGTTTGGGCCAGCATGGGAGAAGAAGCCCAGCGGGAAGAACGGAAAAAAGCCCTCCATGAATATCAGATCAACCAGCATCTGCTGGATCTGGCCCGTCCGGACGCTATGGTGCTCCACTGCCTGCCGGCTCACCGGGGAGAAGAAATCACCGATGAAGTGATCGAAGGCCCCCAGTCAGCGGTGTTCGACGAAGCGGAAAACCGGCTCCACGTACAGAAAGCCATCATGGCCTTGCTGATGAGTGACGCGGTGCTGTAAAATAAAAAGAAGGGCTGTGGAGAATCCACCGCTGTCAAGCGGCGTATGACCTATGACACGCCCATAAAGGAGAGACGTACAATGGATAAAAAAGACATCAAAAAAGTCGTCCTGGCTTATTCAGGCGGGCTGGATACTTCCTGCATCATTCCTTGGCTGAAGGAAAACTACAACAATTGTGAAGTGATTACCGTAACGGCGGATATCGGTCAGGGGGAAGAAGTGGCTCCTGTCCATGACAAGGCCATCAAATCCGGGGCCAGCAAGGCGTATATCCTGGATCTGCGGGATGAATTCCTCCGGGAATATGCTTGGCCCATGGTGAAATCCGGTGCCGTCTACGAAAAGAAATATCTTCTGGGGACTTCCATTGCACGGCCCATCATTGCCAAATACCTGGTGAAGATCGCTTTGGAAGAAGGGGCGGATGCCATTGCCCACGGAGCGACCGGAAAGGGCAACGACCAGGTCCGGTTCGAACTGGGAATCAAGGCGCTGGCTCCCCAGCTGAAGGTGATCGCTCCTTGGAGAGAATGGCAGATCAAATCTCGGGATGACGCCATCGACTATGCAGCGGCCCACAATATCCCGGTTCCTGTGACCAAGAAGAAAGATTACAGCATGGACCGGAATATCTGGCACCTGTCCCACGAAGGCAGCGATCTGGAAGATCCTTCCAATGAACCCAAATCGGAAATCTATATCATGAGCCAGACACCGGAAGCAGCCCCTGATCAAGACGAATACATTACCCTGGATTTTGAACAGGGAGTGCCGGTGGCCGTGAACGGGAAAAAGATGGATCCTGTGGAAATGATGGAAACACTGAATGCAATCGGCAAACGGAACGGCATCGGCATTGCTGACATGGTGGAAAACCGCTTGGTGGGGATGAAGGACCGGGGCGTTTACGAGACCCCTGGGGGCGCCATCATCTATTATGCCCACAATGAACTGGAAAACCTGTGCCTGGACCGGGCCACTTATAATTATAAGGAACAGATCGGCATCCGGTATGCGGAACTGGTCTACGATGGCATGTGGTTCTCTCCTCTGCGGGAAGCTCTCCAAGCTTTTGTGGATGAAACCCAGAAAACCGTCACCGGTACGGTGAAGATGAAACTGTACAAGGGCAATATCATTTCGGCCGGCACCACCAGCCCATATTCCCTGTACAGCAAGGAATATGTCACTTTCGGAGAAGATGAGGTGTACAACCAGGCAGATGCCCAGGGCTTCATCAATCTGTTCGGCCTGCCGCTCACTGTAAGAGCTCTGATGAAACAAGGGAAGTTGAAATAATGGCAAAGACAAAATTATGGGGTGGACGGTTCAGCAAAGACACCAACGCACTGGTAGATGCTTTCAATGCGTCCATCGATTATGACAAGAGACTGTATCACGAAGATATCCGGGGGAGCATGGCCCATGCCCATATGCTGGCCAGCACCGGGATCATCAGCCAGGAAGATGGTGCGGCCATTGAAAAGGGCCTGAAAGAGATCCTGGCAGAGATCCAGGAAGGAAAATTCCAGTTCAAGACAGAACTGGAAGACATCCATATGAACATCGAGGCAGCCCTGACAGAAAAAATCGGGGATGCAGGAGCCCGTCTCCATACAGCCCGGAGCCGGAACGACCAAGTAGCCCTGGACATGCATATGTACATGAAGCGGGAAGTCACGGAAATCATGGAGCTGCTGATCCGGTTCGAAGAAGCACTCTTGACCATGGCGGAAAAACACCTGAAGACCCTGATGCCCGGCTATACCCATCTCCAGCGGGCCCAGCCCATTACCTTTGCCCACCATATGCTGGCTTATTTCAACATGTTCCGGCGGGATTTCCGCCGTCTCCAGGGCGTTTGGGACGGGGCGGACATCATGCCGCTGGGGGCCGGTGCCGTGGCAGGTACTACCCTGCCCATCGACCGGTTCCAGGTAGCGGAGGAACTGCACTTCTCCCAGGTGTATGGGAACAGCATGGATGCAGTCAGCGACCGGGATTATGTGCTGGAATTCCTCGGCTTTGCATCCCTTCTCATGATGCATCTGTCCCGGTTCAGTGAAGAAATGTGCCTGTGGTCTTCTACGGAATTCGGTTTCATCGAGCTGGACGATGCTTTTGCTACCGGATCTTCCATGATGCCTCAGAAAAAGAATCCGGATATCTCTGAGTTGGTCCGGGGCAAGACTGGCCGGGTGTATGGGAACCTGATGGCTCTCCTGACCACCCTGAAAGGACTGCCGCTGGCTTATAACAAAGACCTCCAGGAAGATAAGGAAGGATTCTTCGACACCATCGATACGGTGAAATTCTCTCTCCAGGTGTATCGGGATATGATCCTGACCACCAAGGTCAATGAAGCACGGATGGCGGAAGCGGTCCATAAAGATTATTCCAATGCCACGGATCTAGCGGATTATCTGGTACGGAAAGGGATGCCTTTCCGGAAGGCCCATGCCGTAGTGGGACAGGCTGTGGCCAAGGCCATCGCTGAGCACAAACTGCTGGGTCAGCTGACCATGGAGGAATATAAGGCCATGTGCCCGCTGTTCGAAGCGGATCTCTTGGAATGCCTGAAACCGGAGAACTGCGTGGCAGCCCGGACCAGCTACGGCGGTCCCGCTCCCCAGAACAACGCTGAACAGGTGAAGCTGGGAAAAGAAACTGTGGAAAAACAGAAGAAAAAGCTGGAAGAATTGAAGGAACGGATATGAAAAGAGGGGCTGTTGCTGATGCAACAGCCCCTCTTTTCACCCAAATACCGTCTGGACCAGGAACATGTACAGCACTGTGCCCCCAGCAATGGAAAGGAGCATCTGACCTTTCCATTGCTGGAGGGCCAGGGTGACCGCCAGACCTAGGGCTTCCGGGATGCCGTGGCTGCCGGAGAGAAGTTTCACATCCTTCAGGCAGTACACCACCAGCATAGCGAAGACTGCACAGGGCAGGGCCTTGCCCAGATATTGGATGAGGGGCGGGGTGGCCTTTTTCCCAGAGAACAGGAGAAAGGGCAGGAAGCGGGTGAGCATGGTCCCTAAGGCACAGAGAGCGATGGTGATGACCTGCTGGTCAAAGGGCATATCTGTCATATCAGATCCCCTCCTTTTCCAGTTTGTTCCGCAGGAGCAGCAGTACGGCCAGGATGGAAACCATGGTAGGGATCATGAAGGAATCCGGACCGAACAGCAGCAGGCAGACCAGGGAACACCCCAGCCCCACAGCAGCCGTTGTTTTCTGTTTTTCTTTTTTCAGCTGTTCCTGGAAAATCACGGTGAACATGGCGGTCATGACAAAGGAAAGCCCTTTGGTATTGAACTGGAGCAGCCCGCCTGCCAGACCACCTAAGGTGGCCCCGCTGACCCAATAGAACTGGTTCAGCAGGGTGACGAACACCATGAACCAGCCCCGGTCCACATCCGGGGGGATATCTGCGGTGTAGTTGATGGAAAAAGTTTCATCACACATACCGAAGATCAGATAGGGCTTTTTCCACCCCATTCCCCGGAACCGGTCCAGCATGGCAATGCCGTAGAACAGGTGGCGAGCCTGGACCAGCAGACTGACGACCAGGGTCTGGAGGGGTGCAAAGGGAGAAAGGAGCAGACGCACAGCGATGAATTCCAGCGAACCGCCGAAGATGGTCATGCTCATGAACATGGGGTACCAAAAGGAGAATCCAGCAGAATGCATCAGGATCCCATAAGCCAGCCCTAGGAACCAGAACCCGGCGAAAATGGGCAGGGTATGGGGAAAAGCAGCCAGAAAAGCTTTGCGTTTCAAGATGGACAAAAACCTCCCATAAGATTTGTCAATGAATCATTATACGTAGAAAATGGATGCACAGTCAATGAGGGAAATCCTATGTGGCAGACTTTCAGATCTTTAAAGTGGATTCAGCATATAGTACAGCATAGCCGGCCATTGCGATGCGCCCGTTTTCCAAATGGCAGTACAGTTCACCGCCCCGTTTGGAGGCCTGATAAGAAATAAGGTCATGCTTGCCAAGTTTGGAAGCCATCACGGGAATGATATGGCAGTGACCGCTTCCGCAGACAGGATCTTCAGCGACAGAAAGTTTGGGGGCAAAAGAACGGCTGACCGTATCATATTTGGTTCCTATGGCCGTTATGTGGCAGAGCAGACCATCCAGCTGTTTTATTTTTTCCAGATTGGGCTGGCAATGGATCACTTGGGATTCATCGGCCAGGACGCAGACCAGGTCCCGTGCCAGATAGGCTTCCACAGGCTTTACACCCAGAGCTTTTTCCATGGCCTCGGTTACAGGGATAGGTTTCATAGTGTAAGCCGGGAAATCCATGGAGAACTGGTCGCCGTTGCGGGTAACGGTCAGCTTGCCGTTGCGGGTCTGGAAGATGTAACGGCTGGCAGCAGGATCGATGAAATTGGCCAGGACGAAGGCGGTGCCCAGAGTCGCGTGACCGCAGAAATCGATTTCTCCACCTGGAGTGAACCAGCGCAGGTGCCAGTGGTCATTTTCTCTGACGGTAAAAGCAGTTTCGGACAGGCTGTTTTCCATTGCAATCTGTTCCATCAGTCCATCAGGAAGCCAATGATCCAGAATGCACACGGCAGCCGGATTTCCCTTGAACAATTCTTTTGTAAAAGCATCAACGATGTAACATTTCATTTCTATGCACCTCCAAGTTTCCCTCAATCCATCGACCGCTGACAAAAAGGGGATGTTGCACGTGAAAAATATATGTGCAACATTCCCTTTTTACACATTTCGTTTTGCCAACCGGTCCACTGGTTCCGGGTTGGGGGTGAATTTTGGATCGAAGTCGGTGTTCAGGAAGGCCAGGGCGTAGGCTACCCCCATGGCGGCGCCGGTCATAAGGCCTGTTTCATCCATGTCGAATTCCGGGGTGTGGTGGTTGGCTCCGCAGCCCTTTTCTGGATTGGCAATGCCGGTAAAGGCCAGGACTCCAGGGTATTCCTGCAGGAACAAGGCGAAGGATTCTGAGGCCATCCAGGGCTGGGGGTCCTGGAGCGCATCGCTGCCCAGGGCGTCCGCAACCGCCTTCCGTCCCAGCTGGGCACAGGCGGTATTGTTCCGAGCCTCGAATAGGGCTTCAGGCATATGCTGGATCTCCGCCTCACAGCCGTAAATCGCTGCATTGCCCGCCAGGGCCCTTTTCAGGAAATCCTCAAAAGGCTTCCCGGCCTTTTCGTAATTGAAGAACCGGGCGGTGCCGCCGAAGGTCAGGTCTTCCGGGATCACATTGTACTTTTCCCCGCTGCGGACGAAGCCCAGAGAGAAGGTCAAACATTCAAACGGATCCACCTTCCGTTGGCGGAATTCGTTCAGCTGCTGGTACAGGGCGGCAAAGCAGTCCATGGGGTTGTTGGCCAGGTCCGGCCGGGCCCCGTGGCCGAAGGTCCCCTTCAGCCGGATCACAAAGGAACAGCCCCCTCCCATGACAGCTCCGGGGGTGATAGAAACTTTCCCGGCCGGCAAATCCCACCGCACATGGGTGGCGTAGCAGCCGTCGATCTTCAGTCCGGATTCCTTCACGATATAGGGCAGCAGGTTCTGGATGTCCCCGCTTTCTTCTTCTCCCCGTTCAAAGCACAGCACCACTTTCCCGGTAAATGCTTCCTTGTGGGCTGCCAGGATCCGAGCGGCAGTGAGCAGCATGGCCATGTGGCCGTCGTGGCCGCAGGCATGGGAGACTCCGGGCACGTGGGAGATGCAGACTTTCTTTTTCTTCAGGTTTTCCGGGTTTTCGGCAATGGGGAGGGCATCGGTATCCGCCCGCATGAGCAGGGTCTTCCCGGGTTTGCCGCTGTCGATGATCCCCAAAAGGCCTCCATCGGGAACATTGATGGTAGGAATCCCCAATTCCTTCAGGTAGGCTTCCAGAAAGGTGATGGTATGCACTTCTCGGCAGCTCAGTTCTGGGTTTTCATGGAAATGACGGCGCAGTCGCACCGTTTCAGGATATTCCGCTTTTGCCAGCGCAAGGATATTCATAAGCAGGTTCCTTTCTCTGTGGAAATTGCGATTTTCTCCTAGTATACCACGGATGATTGTCATTTTTTCGACTTCAGCGTATAATTATAATATTATATGTATGGGATTTTCTGTATTGGAATGAACTAGATAGAAGAATACCATATAATGAAGGAGGCTGAAGTATGGGAGGACATGTCCTTGGTTTGATCCATACCGTGACCATGCTGGATGTGATCGATATCCTGGTGGTGGCGTTTTTCCTGAATAAACTGTATCAGATGCTGAAGAATACCCGGGCGGCATCCCTGGTGAAAGGGCTCCTGATGCTGCTGGTGATCATGCTGATCAGCAAATGGCTGAACCTGTATGTGATCAACTGGATCCTGGAAAAATTCATGACGGTGGTCATGATCGCCCTGCCGGTGGTGTTCCAGCCGGAACTCCGCCGGGCCTTGGAACAGATCGGCCGGGGGAAGCTCTTCCGCCGGAGCACGGTGCTCAATGAAATCCAGGTGGAAAATATGCTGGAAGCAGTGGCTACCACGGCAGACGACCTGAGCCGGAACAAGATCGGCGCGCTGATGGTCTTTGAACGGGAGACCGGTCTGGATGATTACATCGAAACAGGGATCCCTATCGATGGATTGATCAGTACCGCTCTTTTCGAAAATATCTTCATCCCCAACACACCTCTCCATGACGGAGCTGTGATCATCCGGGGGGATCGGATCGCTGCAGCCAGCTGTCTCCTGCCCCTGACAGAAGCCCGGAACTTGAGCCAGGAACTGGGAACCCGGCATCGGGCGGCCATCGGCCTTTCCGAACAGACCGATGCCCTGGTGCTGGTGGTCAGTGAAGAGACTGGGACCATTTCCCTGGCTCGGGGAGGGGCGCTCCAGCGCTATCTGACCCATCGAGACGTGAAGGATCTGCTGCGGCCGGTGATGAAGACGCCTATGCTGAACTGGAAGGATACCATCCTGGCCAAACTGGGAAAGAAACACTCCACTTCCGATGACCAGAAAGGAGGCGGCAGCCATGGTGAAAGATAACCAGACGCCCAACCGGAATTCCTGGCTGGTGCGGATCATGTCCGTGGTCTGTGCCTGCATCCTGTGGGTCTATGTGATGAATGAACAGAACCCCATTACTACCAAGACTTTCCAGGTACCTCTTACGGCCCAGAACTTGGCAGAAGACATGGTGGTGAAAGACCTGCCGGAAACCGTCAATGTGAAGGTCAGCGGCACCCGGTCTCAGATTGCCGTGCTCCGGGAAGGGGATATCAAAGCGTTCATCGACTTTACAGATGCTCCTAAGGGGCGGAATACCTATAACGTCCAGGCTTCTGTCCGTCTGGGAGAAGTGGCGGAAGTGACGCCCAGCCTGCTCCAATTGGAAACAGATTCTCTGGCGGAAAAGACCATGACCCTGGAACCTCGGATCGTAGGCGTTCCCAACAGCGGGGTCACCGTCAGCCAGATGGATCTGGCTCCTACTCAGGTGACCATCAAGGGAGCCAGCGGTCGGATTTCTCAGGTAGACAAGGTGCTGGTGATGGTTGACATCAGCCACCATGACCGGAACTTCTCTGCGGAAGCCACGGCTGTAGCTGTGGACCGGACGGGACGGGAAATGTACGATGTGAAGGTGGTGCCGGGCAAGATCAAGACCACAGTGACCATTGTCCGTCAGCTGGGGACCAATGACTTCCCTGTAAAAGCCAACATGTCCGGGAAGCTGCCGGATGGCGTTTCCATCAAGAATGTGAAGATTACACCGGACAGTGTCCGGCTGACCGCTGAACCCAAGGTCCTGGGCGGCATCCGGGAAATCCTCACGGCTCCCATTGTCCTGAACAACATCACCAGTGATGTGGAACTGAAGATGCCTCTCCAGATCCCGGATCAGGTACTGGCTGACCAGCACAGCGTCATTGTGGAGATCACTTTGCAGAAAGGAACGGAACAGCAGGATGCCAATAAAGCCGGTGGAAATCAGAATCAATAACCTGCGGGTAGGGCTGGACAGCCACCACACGCTGAAACAGATCATCAGTCGGAAATACCGTCTGCCGGAAAAATCCCTCCGGCAGGTGGTCTTGGTCCGGAAGGCCGTGGACGCCCGGCGGAAAAGCAATATCTGTCTGGTTTGCCATGTCCGGGCGGAAGTAGAGGTACCCCCTGCGGTACTCCAAAAGCTTCTCCGGGATTCCCAGGTGACCCTGTGGGAAGAAAAACCAGAACCGGCGGCTGTACTGGGGACAGAAAAGCTCCAGGGCCGCCCGGTGGTGATCGGCTTGGGGCCGGCGGGCCTTGTGGCAGCCCTGGAACTGGCCCGGCACGGGTATGCTCCTTTGGTGGTGGAACGGGGACGGGACCTATCCCACCGGGTAAAGGATGTAGAACAGTTCTGGAAAACCGGGAAACTGGATCCAGTGAGCAATGTACAGTTCGGAGCCGGCGGTGCTGGGACTTTTTCCGACGGCAAGCTGACCACTCGGGTGAACGACCCCATTATGGGCCATCTGCTCCGGACTTTTGTAGAAGCGGGGGCTCCCAAAGAGATCCTTACGGAACAGAAACCCCATGTAGGCACGGACAAGCTCCGGCTCATGGTCACCGGGCTCATCAGCCGGATTAAAAAGGCCGGAGGCGAGATCCGATACGAAACCCAGGTGACGGATTTCCAGGTGGACCCGGAACGGGGCCTTACGGCCGTGAAACTGAACGGCGGGGAGTGGGTGGCTACCAACGGAGTGATCCTGGCCTGCGGCCACAGTGCCCGGGACACTTATGCAGCCCTGCTGAAACGGTCCGTACACCTGGAGGCCAAGGCCTTTGCAGTGGGGGTGCGGATCGAGCACGAACAGGCCCTCATCAACCGGGCCCAGTACGGGAAGTTCGCCAACCATCCCCAGCTGGGAGCGGCGGATTATGCCCTGATTTATCACGACAAGGAAACGGGCCGGGCGGTGTATTCCTTCTGTATGTGCCCGGGAGGACAGGTGGTGGCATCTGCTTCTGAACAGGGAGGTTTGGTGGTGAACGGCATGAGTCCTTTCAAACGGGATACGGGACTGGCCAACAGTGCCCTGGTGGTGAGTGTGGATCCGGCGGACTTCCCTTCTGGGCCCCTGGGAGGGATGGAATTCCAGAGGAAGTATGAACGGCTGGCCTGGAGCGTCAGCCGGGATTATCGGGCACCGGCCCAGACCAGCCGGAGCTTTATGGAAAAAGAGATGCCAGATCTGGAGATTCCATTCCAGCCCAGTTATCGACCGGGATTGGTCCCGGCAGACTTGCGGAAGATCCTGCCAGACTTTGTGGCGGAATCCCTGGAGCACGGGCTGCGGGATTTTGAACGGAAGCTCCCCGGATTCAGCACCCAGGGGCTGATGATCGGGGTGGAGACCCGGACTTCTGCACCAGTACGGATCCTGCGGGGGGAAGACGGTCAGTCGGTAAACTGCCGGGGCCTGTATCCCACCGGAGAAGGTGCCGGGTATGCCGGCGGCATCATGAGTGCCGCCATGGACGGATACCATCAGGCCAGAAGGCTGATGGGGAGGTTTGCACCGGAGAAATAGGGGACGGCTGCGGGTTCCTTTGCAGGGGAACGAAGCCAAATACCAGGGGCGTTTGGCTTTCATGGGCTTTCAAAACTGTGCTATAATATATTGATTGACAGTAAAAAATAAGGAGATGCTTGTATGGAAAACATCATCATTACCGGGCACAAGAACCCGGATACGGACTCCATCTGCTCTGCTCTGAGCTATACCTGGATCAAGACCCAGCTGGGGGAAAAGGTCACTGCCTGCCGGGCCGGGAAGGTGAACCCGGAAACCCAGTTTGTGCTGGACCACTGGAAGGTGGCGGCTCCGGAACTGGTGGAAAAGGTGGAAGAAGGCCAGAAGATCATCCTGGTGGACCACAATGAAATGAGCCAGGCTGTGGACGGTCTGGATAAGGCCAATCTGCTGGAAATCATCGATCATCACCGTCTGGGCGGCATCGTTACCGCCAATCCCCTGTTTGTCCGGATGCAGCCGGTAGGGTGCACCGCCACCATCCTGTACAATGTGGCTGTGGAAAATGGGCTGGACCTGCCCAAAGAAATCGCTGGGCTGCTGTTCTCCGCCATCAGCTCCGACACCCTGTACTTCAAGTCCCCCACCACCACGGAAAAGGACAAGGAAGCCGCCGGTGCCCTGGCTAAGATCGCTGAAATCGCTGATCCCCAGGCCTATGCCCTGGAAATGCTCCAGGCCGGTTCCGCCATCAACTCCATGAGCGCGGAAGAAATCTGCCATGGGGATATGAAGGAATTCGACTTCCCCCAGGGGAAAGTCACCGTGGCTCAGGTGAACGTGATGAACGGAGAAGCCGCCAAAGCCAAATGGCCGGAACTCCAAAAAGCCCTCCAGGCTATGGTAGATGGCGGAGAATCCGATACCAGCCTGCTGATGGTCACCGACATCATGGACGAAGTGACCGAGCTGCTGTGGGCTGGGAAGAACAAGGATATCCTGGACAAGGCCTTCGGAAAAGCCGAGGCCGACGGTCATTATCATCTGCCCAAGGTGCTGTCCCGGAAAAAACAGATTGTACCGCCTCTGACGGATGCGTTCAAGGGATAAGAAAAAAAGAGGGGTTGCTGCATGCGCAGCAGCTCCTTTTTTGTACGGCTGAAGGAGAACCGATGCAGGGCATCTGGTTTAGAATGTAAAAGACGTCGGACCGGCCCTTACGGTTGGGTGCACCTGTCCGCCTGATCACTTCACCACCTTACTGCCATCAGTTTATCCGATAGCTGCCTCTGCTTTTTTCGTATTTTTCCCTTTTTCGTATCTGTGGTATGATAAGTACAGTATATACTGCTGTCTTTGTTTGAGAAGGGAGAGAGTGGCATGGCGGATAAAATCAAAATGACGACCCCTCTGGTGGAAATGGATGGGGATGAAATGACCCGGATCCTTTGGCAGATGATCAAAGATATCCTGATCGTTCCTTATGTGGACTTGAAAACGGAATATTACGACCTAGGCATGAAGCATCGGGACGATACGGACGACCAGGTGACTGTCGATTCAGCCCTGGCCACCAAAAAATACGGGGTGGCGGTGAAATGTGCCACCATTACGGCCAACGCGGCCCGGGTGAAGGAATACGGACTGAAGAAAATGTGGGCCAGTCCCAACGGTACCATCCGGGCCATCCTGGACGGGACGGTGTTCCGGAAACCCATTATGGTGAAGGGCATCCGTCCCCTGATCCCTACCTGGGAAAAGCCCATTACCATTGCCCGGCATGCCTATGGGGATATTTATAAGAACGCGGAGCTCCGGGTGAATGGGCCTGCCAAGGCGGAACTGGTGGTCACCGGGGCGGATGGAAAGGAAATCCGCCGGACCATTATGGACTTCCAGGATGCTGGAATCGTCCAGGGAGTCTACAACACGGACCAGTCCATCAGCAATTTTGCTCGCTCCTGCTTCAATTTTGCTATGGAACAGAAGGAAGACCTGTGGTTTGCCACCAAGGACACGGTGTCCAAAATCTATGACCACCGGTTCAAGGACATTTTCCAGGATATTTATGATGCCGAATACAAAGAAAAGTTCGAAGCAGCGGGCATCGAATATTTCTACACCCTCATCGACGACGTGGTGGCTCGGGTGGTCCGGTCCAAGGGGGGCATGATCTGGGCCTGCAAGAACTATGATGGGGACGTGATGAGCGATATGATGGCTACCGCCTTTGGGAGCCTGGCCATGATGACTTCCGTGCTGGTGTCTCCGGATGGCTGCTATGAATACGAAGCAGCCCACGGTACGGTCCAGCGCCACTACTACCGGTACTTGAAGGGGGAAAAGACATCCACCAACCCGGTGGCCACCCTGTTTGCCTGGACGGGAGCCATGAGGAAACGGGGGCAGCTGGACCAGCTGCCGGACCTGGTGGATTTTGCGGGCCGGTTGGAAAACGCCACCCTCCAGACCTTGGAAGAAGGGATCATGACAGGGGACTTGGTGGCCGTATCCAGCCTGCCAGATAAAAAGAAGGTCAACAGCGAGGAATTCCTGGAAGCCATCCGGGAGAGGATGTAAGGGGAGGGGGATGCTGCACGCAATGTGCAGCATCCCCCCTTTTTTCAATAAGCCCTTTTTCCGTACACCGGGTGAGAGGTGGGTTTCAGGGTCAGGCGCTTGGCCAGCTCTACGGCCTCTTCCAGATGCAAATCGGTTTTGTTCCCATGCTCTTCGAAGATGCACATGGGATTGTCGCTGCCAATTTCACTGCCGGGCATGTACAGGTACTGTTCATTGTCTTTGTCTCCTAAAATGAGACCGGACTGTAGTTCTTCAGCCATGATGACGGACATGATGGTGTCCTCCTTTCAGGATAACCGAGTGAAGAGTGCAGAGGGGGAGAGCTGATCGGGCGGCCGGGCCTGCGCCCCCTACGGATGGTGCACTTAACCACTATATTTGCATCTCCTCATTCTATCAGCCCCATCATTCCCTGACAAGGGAATCTTTGGTATAATGGAGAAGCAGAATTTTGTAGGAAAGGGATGGAACCATGAACAGACCCATTGCCAGTATCGATGTAGGACGTGCAGCGCTGTGGATGGCCTTGACGGCTACCCGGGAAGATGAGGATCGGCTGAAGGAGAAATTGAAGGAACAGGGCTTTCGGGCTGCGGCCGTGGATTTCGGAGGGGAATTCCTTCCCTCCATCAAGAAAATCGTAGAACGGGCCGTGGTAGCTGCGGAACGGCAGAATATCGTCACAGATTCCCATGTAGGAGCAGGGACGGTAGCCGGTGCAGCCCATGAAGCCCTGGAGCAGATGATGACCAAGGCTACAGGCTTCAATGTAGGAGGAAAAATCGGCGTAGCCCGCTATGGGGAACATCTTTGCGTGGCGGTGTATATGAGTGTGGGAGTACTGAACCTGAATGAACTGGGGGTGGGGCTGGCACACCGAAGCCTGGCCGGGATTGATTGATCCATCTTTTTCTTAGAAAAAAAGAAAAAAGCCTTGACACTTTTCACGTGTCTATGCTAGAATAACTAAGTCGTCGGATGGCGATAAAGAAATATGGTGGATATGGTGAAGCGGTTAACACACCGGATTGTGGCTCCGGCACGCGTGGGTTCGATCCCCACTATCCACCCCATATTTTTTTTATCTTTTTTTGGGGCATAGCCAAGTCGGTAAGGCACGGGACTTTGACTCCCGCATGCGTTGGTTCGAGTCCAGCTGCCCCAGCCAAGTGATTCACTAGCTCAGTTGGTAGAGCACCTGACTTTTAATCAGGGTGTCCCGGGTTCGAGTCCCGGGTGGATCACCATTTTTTTGTATCTGAAAAGCGGCTGTGGCGGAATTGGCAGACGCGCCAGACTTAGGATCTGGTGTCTTCGACGTGCAGGTTCAAGTCCTGTCAGCCGCACCAATTCCATAATCAAAGAGGGTGTTGCATATTTTGTGCAGCACCCTCTTTTTCCATTACAGCACCACAAACATGTTGTACAGCTTCAGCAGTCGGATGTCTTCTTTGGAGATGGCCAATTCCTGGGCCAGATCCCTGGTCTTTGCCAGCCGGCTTTTGCTCAAGAGAAGTTTGGCGGAAGTGGGCATCAGGGGATGGGAGGAGATCCCGAAGGCCAGGGCCCATTTCTTTTCGCCGTCGATATAGGGAGAAGGGACGGAAATCATGTACTGTTCCAGCCGGACGTTGTAGTTCTGGAACACCATATTGGTCAGGGCACCATAATGGGTGATCCGGCCGGTATAGGTATGTTCACAGATTTGGATGTTCTCCTCGTCCAAGATATCCATATACATCCGGATGTCAAAATGCTTTTCTCCGGGAGCGCTGCCCTTTTTCTGTTCTTCCAATCCCGGCAGCACTGCCCGCTCTTCCTCTGCGGTTGCTCCCACCAGGTCGATGATGCTTTCACAGATTTTTTTCCGCCGTCCGTCATAATAGTAGGCATACAGCCGGTTCAGATCCACAAAGAAGGCCGGTACAGCCTGGAGGCCTGGATCGTCACGGGTCATAGGCGGCTGGTACAGCAGATGGTCCACCGGTACTTCCAATACTTCTGCCAGGTCATACAGCACATTGATGTCCATGATGATCTGGCCGTTTTCATATTTGTACATGGTAGCCCGGCTCTTGCACACAGCGTCTGCCAGTTCCTGGATACTCAGATTCTTCCGTGTCCGGTAATGTTTGATGTTGTTCCCGATTTGTCTGGCAATATCCATAATCCCGATTCCTATAAATAGAATAATCCGCCAAAAAACTTTCGATAAATTAATTGTAAAAGATTTAACAGGAAAAAACAATGGTTTTTCTTTTCTCAAGAGATAAAAAACGAAAAAGTATCTCGTTAAATGAGAATGACAGCATTTTCAAAAAAATGCAAATGGTCGTACAATAAGGCCATCGAAAGGAGGCAAAACCTCCTGAATAGACAGAAAAGGAGATCATTGAACCATGAACAAAGAAGTTGCTTCCAAGAAGGCTCCTGCAGCCATTGGACCTTATTCCCAGGCCATCCAGGCAGGCAATACCATCTATGTATCCGGCCAGCTGCCCATCGATGCCAAGACTGGCGCTTTCCCGGCCGATGACATTGCCGCCCAGACCCGCCAATCTCTGGAAAATATCAAGGTGATCCTGGAAGAAGCTGGATATACCATGGCAGACGTGGTGAAAAGCACCGTGCTGCTGAAGGACATCGCTGATTTCGGTGCCATGAATGAAGTGTACGGGGAATACTTCTCCAAACCCTTCCCGGCCCGGGCTGCTTTCCAGGTGGGAGCCCTGCCCAAAGACGCCAAAGTGGAAATCGAAGTTGTTGCCGTAAAATAAATGGGATGGAGAGGCAGCGCCTCTCCGCCATCTGACAGACAAGGGGAGAAAAAAATGAAATACAATTTTGATGAAGTGATCGACCGTTCCAACAACCGTTCTTCCAAATACGATGAACGGAAAAAAGTCTTCGGCACTGACGATGTGATCCCTCTGTGGGTTGCGGATATGGATTTCCGGACTGCCCAGCCCATCATCGATGCTTGTGTGAAAAAAGCCCAGGAAGGGATTTGGGGCTACACTTCCCGGCCGGCCAGCTATTTTGAAGCCGTCCAGGAATGGGAAGAAAAACATAACCACTACAAACCGGATACGGCTCTCATGAGCTGGACCATCGGTGTGGTTTCCGCCATGGCTTCCCTCATCAAACTGTGTTCCAAACCCGGGGACAAGGTGTTGTTCCTGACCCCTGTCTACGCGGAATTCTACGACATTACCGAAAACACTGGCCGTTCCGTAGCGGAAAGCGAAATGGTCCGGAAGGGCGAGGAATGGGAAGTAGATTTCGCGGACTTCGAAAAGAAAGCCAAAGAATCCAAGATCTTCCTGCTGTGCAACCCTCATAACCCTCTGGGGAAGGTGTGGAAACCGGAAGAATTGAAAAAGATGATCGATATCTGTCTGGCCAATGATGTGCTGGTGATTTCCGACGAAATCCACTCCGATCTGATTTTCCACGGCAAACATCATACGGCAGCCATTACGGTGGATCCCAGCTACAAGGACAAGGTGATCACCTGCGTATCCGCCACCAAGACCTTCAACCTGGCCGGTCTCCAAGCCGCTACGGTGATCTTCCCCAACAAGGAACTGAAGGACACTTTCGATCATTACTGGTTCAGCATGGATATCCACCGGAACAATGCCTTCAGCTCCGTGGCCATGGAAGCCGCTTATCGGTATGGCCAGGAATGGCTGGACCAGATGCTGGCCTATGTATCTGCCAACTTCGATTATGTGATCGACTTCTGTAAGAAGCACATTCCTCAGATCAAACCCAACTGCCCGGATGCTACCTATCTCATGTGGCTGGACTGCCGGGAATTGGGACTGGGCAATGAAGAATTGGTGGATTTCTTCGTCCACAAGGCTCATCTGGGCCTGAACCCCGGCCATTCCTTCGGCCGCTCCCTCCACGGCTACATGAGACTGAACGTGGCCTGCCCGAGAGCTACCTTGGAAAAAGCCATGCAGCAGCTGAAAGAAGCCGTAGACGGTCTGAAAAAGTAAGGGGGAACCTGTCATGACCAAGAAGGAGTTGTGGGAAAGCTACCGGTTTCCGCTGATCCTCCTGGGCGGTATCGTCCTGGGAGCCATCATCGGGATTGTCTTCGGGAAACAGGCAACGGTCCTGAAACCCCTGGGGGATATTTTCATCAACCTGATGTTCACCATTGTGGTGCCCATGGTCTTTGTATCCATTGCTACTGCCGTGGGGAGCATGCTGAACCTGAAACGTCTTGGCAAGATCCTGAGCAGCCTGGTATTCACCTTCATCGTCACCGGTATGTTTGCCGCCGCCCTGGTACTGGTGGTGGTCAATATCTGGCCGCCGGCTGCCAACACCACCGTGCAGCTCTCTGCCGGGAAAGTGGGCAAAGCCCTGTCTGCCGGGCAGATGTTCGTCCAGACCCTGACCGTGGATGACTTTGTAGGCCTGTTCAGCCGGAAGAACATGCTGCCCAACATCGTGGCGGCTATCGCCATGGGGATTGCCATGAGCATGTGCGGTGGGGCTGAATCTCCTGTAGGGAAATTCATGGCCAACCTGAATGACATCATCATGAAGCTGGTGAACATGATCATGAAGCTGGCCCCCATCGGCCTGGGTGCCTACTTCGCCAACCTGGTGGGGGAATACGGTCCCCAGCTGATCGGCGATTATGGCCGGACCATGGCTATCTATTATCCCATGTGCGTTGTCTACGCCATCATCTTCTTCACTGCCTACGCCTATTATGCGGGAGGCAGCCGGGGGGTCAAAGCCTTCTGGGGCCACATCCTGAAACCGGCAGTCACTGCCTTCGGTACCCAGAGCTCCTGTGCCGCCATTCCGGCCAACATGGAAGCCTGTGACGAAATCGGGGTCCCTGAAGACATCTACGACATCGTCCTGCCCCTGGGTGCCACCATGCACATGGATGGTTCTGTGCTCAGCTCCATTGTGAAGATTGCCTTCCTGTTTGAAATCTTCGGCATGCCCTTCACTGGCATCGATGTGTACGCCAAAGCCATCGCTGTATCCATCCTCAGTGCCTTCGTCCTGTCCGGGGCTCCCGGAGGCGGCATGGTAGGCGAAATGCTCATCGTCAGCCTGTTCGGCTTCCCCCAGGAAGCATTCCCCATCATCGTGACCATCGGTTACCTGGTTGACCCCATGGCTACCTGCCTGAACTCTTCCGGGGATACCGTGGCTTCCATGATGATCAGCCGGATGGTGGAAGGCAAGGGCTGGATGGATAAGAAGTCCGACCGGAAGACCGATCCGGAAAAAGCAGCCATTGCCGCCCAGATCAGTGGATGCGACTGCGGGAACAAATAAAATCTGGTATAATACCTGTGAAACAGTGTACAACAAAAGGAGAGATGACTTATGCAGATCAAAGTAATCGGCAGCCACTGCTGCCCAGACACCCTCTATGCCCTGAACCAGCTGGCCGCTGCCGGCGCGGAAATCGACTTTGTGGATATCCTGGCCAGCCATGCTGACCTGAAACAGTACCTGGCCCTCCGGGACAGCGATCCGCTGTACGCTGAAATCCGGGGCACCGAACGTCTGGGGATCCCCTGCTTCGTAAAAGAAGACGGCAGCAAGACCCTGGATCTGAAGGAAGTACTGAAATAAAGACTGTCAACGGTCAGCTGCCAACGGTCAGCGGCCTAAGGAGAGGACCCGCCTTTTGGGCGGGTCCTTACCAATAAAACGAAGGAGATCACAACCATGCATGCTTTGACCCAACTGATCCGTGAGGATATGAAACCGGCCCTGGGGGTGACGGAACCTGGAGCCATTGCCCTGGCGGTTTCCACCGCCTGCCGCCATCTGCCGGAAAAACCGGAGAAGGTAGAGCTGTTCCTGAACAGCGGCATCTACAAAAACGCCTTTACCTGCGGCATCCCCGGCACCAGCCATGTGGGGAACGCCTATGCGGCGGCCCTGGGAGCCTTGGCGGCGGACCCGAAAAAGGGACTTTTATGTCTGGATGGGATCACGGAAGAAGATGTGAAGGCCGCGGAAGCTATGGTAAAGGCCGGGAAAATCGCTGTCCACATGAGTGAAATCACCAGCCGGATCTCCATCGAAGCCCGGGTAACTGCCGGGAGCCACAGTGCTTCCTGCCTGATCCGGGACGCCCACACCAACATTGTGAAGGTGACGGAAGACGGCCGGGCGGTGCTGGACAAGACGGCTGAACTCCAGAAAGAGGAGGGGAGGGAACAGGTGCCGGTCATCCACCGGTACACCCTGTCCCAGCTGGCGGAGTACGCCCGGACCGTGCCTCTGGAAGAGATTTCCTTCATCCGGGAGGCCTTCACCATGAATATGGCCTTGTTCCAGGAAGGGTTGGACAGTCCCCGGACCACCTTTGCCCGGGTACTCCTTGCCATGAACGGAGGGAAGGTCTTCTCTGAAGATGTAGTGAAGACAGCGGCGCTCATCTGCAACGGAGCCATCGAAGCCCGGGTCATCGGATTGGACAAGCCGGCCATGAGCATCACCGGTTCTGGGGCCCACGGGATCATCGCCACCCTGCCCCTCTATGCGTTCTATAAAGTAGAACACTGCACGGAAGAACAGCTGCTCCGGGCCACTGCTTTGAGCTATCTGATCTGCATGTACATCAAGGAATATTCCGGCAAGCTGTCCGCCTTCTGCGGCTGCGCCATTGCCGCCGGTACTGGTGCCGCCTGCGCCCTGGTGTTCCTGAAGGGCGGGGACGCGGAGGCCATGACCCGGGCTCTCAACAACATGGCCAGCTCCATTACCGGCATGATCTGCGACGGAGGCAACCAGGGCTGCGTCATGAAAGGCATGACGGCGGTGGAAATGGCTTTTGCCTCTGCGGCCCTGGCCATGGACCATGCTTATATCTTCGATGCCCACGGGATCAACGGGGCCACCCCGGAAGAAACCATGAAGAATATGGGACGGATCGCCTCTCCCGGTATGACGGGGACGGAAAAGACCATTGTGGACATTCTCCAGGACAAGAACCAAAGCGGGAAAAAGGAGGAAGACTGATATGGAAATTCGCTGTGCTAAGCCCCAGGATGTGGACGCCATCGCCAACCTGGAAGCCGCCTGCTTCCCTCAGGCAGAAGCGGCCACCCGGAAATCCATCCAGGATCGGGTGAAGGCCTATCCCAATCACTTTTTCCTCCTGTGGGACGGAGATCAGCTGGTCTCCTTTGTAAACGGCCTGGTGACGGATCACCCGGACCTGACCGACGAGATGTATGAAAAAGCGGACATGCATCAGGAAGACGGGGCCTGGCAGATGATCTTCGGGGTGGACACGGATCCCCAACGTCGGAAACAGGGCCTGGCCGGTGAAGTACTGGAAAAATTCATCGATGCGGCCCAGGCGGAGGGACGGCAGGGGGTGGTGCTCACCTGCAAGGACAGGCTGGTCCACTATTACGCCAAATTCGGTTTTGTGGATGAAGGCATCTCTGATTCCACCCACGGAGATGTGGTGTGGCACCAGATGCGGCTGACTTTCAATCGGAAGAAATAAGGGGAGAATCAAATGGAAAAGACGGATAAAAGATATGGGACTTATGTACAGATCCTAAAGGAAGAACTGGTGCCGGCCATGGGCTGCACCGAACCCATTGCCATTGCTTATGCGGCGGCCAAAGCCCGGGAAATCCTGGGGGCCCTGCCGGACAAGGTGGAAATCGGCGTCAGCGGCAACATCATCAAGAATGTAAAGAGTGTGGTGGTGCCCAACACGGACGGACTGAAAGGCATCCAGGCAGCAGCCGCCGCTGGGATCGTGGGCGGCAAATCTGAAAAGCAGCTGGAAGTCATTGCGGAAGTGACGCTGGAACAGAAGAAAGAAATGAAGGACTTCCTGAAGAACGTGCCCATCCAGGTGGATGCGGTGGACAATGGACTGATCTTCGATATCATCGTCAAACTCCACAAGAAAGACCATTCTTCCCTGGTGCGGATCGCCCAGTACCACACCAACATCGTCCTGATCCAGAAGGATGAAAAGACCCTGTACGAAGCCAAGAAGGACGGAGGCGCCGGCTGTCAAGACGAAAGCAAAGAGGTGGGCCTGGCGGACAAGAACCTGCTGAACATCAGAGACATCCTGGATTTCGCCAATACCTGTGATATCGAAGACGTGAAGCCCATGCTGGATCCCCAGATCCAGTGCAACACTGCCATTTCCGAAGAAGGGCTGCTGGGGAACTATGGGGCCAACATCGGTTCTGTGCTGCTGAAGACCTATGGCAGCGACATCAAGAACCGGGCGGTGGCCAAGGCGGCGGCCGGGTCCGATGCCCGGATGAACGGCTGCGAACTGCCGGTGGTGATCAATTCCGGCAGTGGCAACCAGGGGATCACCGTGTCCGTGCCTGTCATCGAATACGCCAAGGAACTGAATGTTTCCAAGGAAAAACTGTACCGGGCTCTCACTCTGTCCAACCTGATCGCCATCCATGAAAAGACCGGAATCGGTCGGCTGTCCGCCTACTGCGGGGCCGTCAGCGCCGGGTGCGCCGCTGGCTGCGGCATTGCCTATCTCCATGGGGAAGGCTATGATGCCATTTCCCATACCTTGGTCAATTCTCTGGCCATTGTGTCCGGGATCATCTGTGACGGGGCTAAGGCCTCCTGTGCCGCCAAGATCGCTTCCAGCGTGGAAGCCGGGCTCCTGGGCTACTCCATGTACAAGAGCGGCAACGAGTTCAAGAGCGGAGACGGCATCGTGAACAACGGAGTGGAAGCCACCATCCGCAACGTTAGCCAGCTGGGTCGGGAAGGCATGCGGGAAACGGATAAGGAGATCATCAAGATCATGCTGGCGCCCCAGCCGGAAGAAAAAGAATAAAGAAGATGGATCCGCTGCGTGCGCAGCGGATCCATCTTCTTTATTCTACTACAATTTGGCAGCTTTTCATGGTTTCCAGGGCTGCCTGATGGCTTTCCGGTGTGACCCCGGCACAGCAGCGGCTGTCCACCCGGATCTCCACTTCTGGCAGAGCCGCCTTCAGCAGCAGTGCATTGCTCACCACACAGATGTCCGTGCACAGGCCGATCAGTTCGATGCTGCTGATGGACTGTTTCCGGTCCAGTTCCTGGAGAGTTTCTGCCAGCTTCACCGAACCGAAAGAAGGCTTTTGGATCACGGGCCAGTGGTGTTCCTGCTGGAGCTTTTCCAGCCCTGGGATCAGCCGCCAGCCCGGCGTCCCTTTGATGCAGTGTTTCACCGGCAGCCGGCGGCCTTCCTGGGTCTCCAAATAATCTGTGCCATGGGTGTCCTGGGTGAAAATCACCTTCCCGGGGAAGGCAGCCACTTTTTTCAGGACGGCCGGAGTAATGGCCTGGGCCGCCTCCGACCCTAGGCTGCCGCCTACAAAATCATTCTGCATATCGACTACGATCAAAAATCGGTTTTCCATGCCAACACATCCTTTCGCTCTTCACGTTTTACTCTTCGCTATCCTTTTTTCTCTCCGGCCGCACCTCCACGATGATTTCTTGGACCCGGTGTTCATTGGCCTGGGTCACGGTCACATGGAGGTTCCGGCAGTCAAAGGTATCCCCTTTCTTGGGGATGGTTTCCAGGGTATCCACCACCCAGCCGCTGATGGAATTGTTTTCCAATCCATAATCGTCGATATCCAGATCCAGGTATTTGAACAGATCGAACAGATTGGCGTTCTGGGAATTGGAGGAGCAGGAAACCAGATACCGGTTCTTGCCCAGTTTCCGGAATGAAGAAACTGCCTTGTCGTGCTCATCCCAAATCTCTCCCACCAGCTCTTCCACAATGTCTTCGGTGGTCACCAGGCCCCGGACCGTACCATAGCTGTCCATGACCATGGCCATTTCTACCTTGGCTTCCTGCAGGGTCTTCAGCACCCGGGAGATTTTGGTGGACTGATGGACCAGGGCTGCTTTTTTAATCTGTTTTTTCAGGTCGAAATGAGGATCCTGGAGATAGGCCGCAAAGAAATCCTTGGCGTGGAGGACTCCAATGATTTCACTGTAGTCATCTTTGAACACTGGCAGCCGGGAAAAGCCATGGCCGCTGAACAGCTTCAGGGCTTCTTCCTTTCCTTCGGAAATATCCATGGCCACCATGTCCACCCGGGGGGTCATGATTTCCCGAACCCGGATATCACTGAACTCAATGGCGCTTTTGATCAGCTGGCTGTCCTGTTTGTTGATGCCGCCTCCACTTTCCACTTCATCCACCATCAGCAGCAGTTCATCTTCTGTGGCATACTTGTGGGAGACTTTCTTGCGCAGGCAGCGGTTGAAAGCACTTTTCAGCAACCGGAACAGGAAATTCAGCGGGGTGAACAGGAAAACCAGTACACTGAGCAGACCAGAGCAGTCCATGGCATATTTTTCCGGTGCATCGCTGGCCACACTTTTCGGGATCACTTCTCCAAAAATCAGGATCACGATGGTGGTGAAAACGGTAGCCAGCGCCAGTCCAGATGGACCAAAAGCCGCTGTGGAGACAGCGGCAGCCAGGGATGCGGTGGCGATGTTCACCACATTGTTCCCAATCAGGATGGTGGACAGGGCATCGTCAAAATGGTTCAGCAGCCGAAGGGCCTTCCGGGCTTTTTTGCTGCCTCCTTTGGCCTGGTTCTTCAGCCGCAGCTTATTGGAACCGGTGAGAGCTGTTTCCGAGGCAGAAAAAAAGGCTGAAAAAGAGATAAAGACAATCAGGATCAGCGTCAGCGCTGTAGTCGGGATATGCAAAGAATCCATGAGATTACACTTCCTCCGTATGTTACTGATATTATAGGAGAAAGTATGACAGTGGTCAATGTTCTATGCTATAATAGGAAGGCTATGATAGATCAATCTTTGTTGAAAAATGCCCGGATCATCCAGTCCTGGCGCCGGAGTATCGGTTTTGAAGTCTGCGGAGATGGGACCTTGGTCCTGCGGATCCCTTACGGCCTTTCCCGACGGCAGCTGGAACAGGTAGTGGCAAAAAAAGAATCATGGATCAAGCGGGCCCAGGAAAAGGTCCGCCGGGAACAGTCGGAACACCGGACTCTGGAACTGGAGGAGGGGGAGACTTTCCTGCTGTTCGGACAGGATTGCACCCTGCATCGGCAGCCGGGAAAAGGATTCCGGCTCCAGCCAGGGAACCTTTTTATGGGCCTGGAAGAAACCCGGGAGAGTCTGGTCCGCTTCCTGATCCAGCAGTTGGCACCGGTACTGTTTGAAATGGTCAGCCGGTATGCGTCCCTCATGGGGCTGCATCTGCCCCGGGTGAAATGCAGCCGGGCCCGATCCCGCTGGGGGTACTGCAATTATAAAGGGGAACTGGGCTTCTCCTGGCCTCTGGTATTCTGTCCTCGGGAGGTCATTGCCTATGTGGTGGTCCATGAACTCTGCCATATCCGGAATATGTCCCATAACAAAGCCTTCTGGCTCTCTGTGGCCCGGATCCTGCCGGATTACAGGGAACGGGAAAAGTGGCTGAAGGTCCATAGAAAGGTCATGAGTACATTATGAGCATTAATAAGAAGATCCTCCTTTGCTTCATCGCTCTTGTGGTGGTGGGGGCGGTGTCCATCACCCTTCTCCACCGGAGTCCCAAATATCTGGAACAGCAGCAGCAGGCTCAGCAGGCACAGACGGTCCATTCCCAGGATACCAAACTGCCCTATGATTATTTGAACAATGTCATCGCCCAGAGCGGAGCCGCCTGTTCTGTCTATTACCATTCCCTGGAGAATGAAGATGTGTTCTACAATTATTCCGGGAAGATGCCGGCGGGGGACATGGTGCGTCTTTATGTGGCTGCCGGCGTGCTGCGGCAGGTGGAAGACAAGGAACTGGCACTGGACGAAGTCTATACGCTCCGGGAAAAGGATTTCCGTCCGGACAGCCCAGTTTTGGGGAAACTGCCGGTAGGCAGCCGTCTTACGGTACAGAATCTGCTGGAGGACATGCTGCTCCAGAATGATGCTACAGCTTTGTATAAGCTGATCTGGATTGCCGGCCGGGAGGACCTGAATAGCTGGCTGGCCAAACAGGGATATGCAGATACGGTCATCGGCATCCATCAGCTGCCCTCTGGGGAAAATGGAGAAGATGTTCTGGCCCCTCAGGAGAAACGGCAGCTCAGCTATACTTCCGTCAACGATCTGGTGAATCTGCTGACTCGGCTTTATGAGGGGAAATGTGTATCTCAGAAACAGGATGCTTATCTGGTGGGACTCCTGCGGAAACAGCCTGGGCGGGATATGCTGGGAGCCCTGCTGCCCAAGAAGACGAAAATCGCCGGCCTCCAGTCCGACCGGGGGGCGGTCCTGGGTTCTGTCGGCATCATTTACGGGAAGGAAAAATATGTGTTGGCCATTTTGATGGATAAAGCGGTGCGTCCGGAAGAAAGCAGGAAGACCATCAACCAGATTTCCTCCATTATCTTCAATACAGTCAATGACAAAGAGGTGTTCAAGAAATGAAGAAAAAAGTCGATGTGGCCATTATCGGCGGTGGCCCGGCTTCCATTTATGCAGCATATGAGTTTGTCCTGAAATATCCTGAAGTGAAAGTCCTGATCCTGGAAGAAGGCCATGCCATCGACTTCCGGAACTGCCCCATCATTGCCGGCAAGGTGGAAAAGTGTGTCCGCTGCACTCCCTGCAGCATCATGCGGGGCTTTGGGGGCGCAGGGGCGTTTTCTGACGGGAAATACAACTTTACTACGGAATTCGGTGGGTGGCTCAGTGATTATATCCCCAAAAAGACCGTGATGGAATTGATCGATTATGTGGATGACATCAATTTGAAACATGGTGCTCCTGGGGAAGTCTATTCCACCAAAAACTGTAAGATCGGCCGGAAGGCCCTGGGGGTGGATCTGCACCTTTTAAATGCCAAGGTGCGCCATCTGGGAACGGACAATAACCGGAAACTCATGGCCAGCATCTACCGGTTCCTGCTGGAACATGGCATTGAGATCCAATGTGACACCCAGGTGGAATCTTTCCGCCCCTGCAGCGAAGGCTATGAAGTGCTTTTGAAAGACCGGGAAGACAGCATTCAGTGTACCTACCTAATCGGCGCTCCCGGCCGGGCTGGGGCTGAATGGTTCTCCGATCAGTGCGAGGGCCTGGGACTGGAACTGACCAACAATCAGGTGGATGTAGGGGTCCGGGTGGAGGTCCCTGCGGCGGTATTCCAGGAGATCACTGATGAAGTCTATGAAGCCAAACTGGTCTACCGGACCAAGGGATATGGAGATCGGGTGCGGACTTTCTGCATGAATCCCAATGGTTATGTGGTAGCAGAAAATACCGATGGCATCATCACCGTCAACGGGCATAGTTTCAGTGACCCGAAAAGAAACAGCGGCAATACCAACTTCGCCCTTCTGGTGAGCAATCGATTCACAGAACCTTTCAAGGAACCCCATCGCTATGGCAAGCATATTGCTTCCCTTTCCAATATGCTGGGAGGCGGGGTCCTGGTCCAGCGTTTTGGAGATTTGATCAAGGGACGGAGGACAAATTCCCATCGGCTGGGGCAGAGCTTTCTTCGGCCCACCCTCAATGCAGTGCCTGGAGACTTGAGCCTGGTGCTGCCCAAACGGCATCTGGACAATATCATCGAGATGATCTATGCCCTGGACAAAGTGGCTCCGGGGACTGCCAATGATGACACGCTTCTGTACGGAGTGGAAGTGAAATTTTACAGTTCCCGGCTGGAATTGGATGGCCAGCTGGAAACGAAGCTGCCCAATTTCTTTGCCATCGGAGATGGCGCAGGCATTACCCGGGGACTGAGCCAGGCCAGTGCCAGCGGTGTCTATGTAGCCAGGATCATCGGGGAAAGGATGAAAGGGTAGAAAAAGGACACTGGATCGGTGAAAGAGGTGCTGTTGGGGCAGCACCTCTTTTCATATCTGTCCCAGCTGGCTGACCATGCTCTCCCGAAGCATCTTGGAACGGGTCTTGGCCAGAGGGAGGATCCTTCCGTTCAGCAGGGTCACCTCTTCACCCCGGATATTCCGGATCCAGTGGAGATTCACCATATAGCTGCGGTGGATTCTCAGGAAGTTGTATCGTTGGAGACGGACTTCCAGGCTCCGGATGGAATCCCTGTAGATGAAAGAGCCCCGCTGGGTGGCAACCAGGATCCGGGATCCCTCTGATTTGAAAAAGAGGATTTCCTTCAGCAGGACATGGTGCAGCCCCTGCCAGTTGCTGAACAGATAGGAATGGTTTTGGGGACAAGAATTGCTTTCCAGCAGATGCTGCAGGTCTTTTTGGAAGAGAAAGGGGGCAACGGATTTGTGATAATAACGGTACAAAGGGATCTCGTAGCCGGCCAGGGAATCCTGGATGTGATCGGAAATGACCATAATGGGGACCAAGGAATCGAAGCGGCGCAGCACCCGGGCGATTTTCAGATGGTGATGTTCCCCCTGGAAAGACCCTAGGACCACCAGGTTGAAATGGATCTTGCGGCGGCAGGTTTCAATCAAGGTATTGCCGCTGGAAAACGGGTAGATTTTCATGGCATCAGTGGGATGCGGGAGCTGATGGATATAGCGGGTGAGTCGTGCAATAGTGGCATGGTCACTGTCACAAAGGGCAATATGGAACATGATAGAAGCCTCCGTTCTTGTATATTTTAAAAAGTTGACACTTGTACAGTATATCACAAATCGTCATAAAAAGCAGAAAATTATTTTATTTTGTGCTTCCCATAAGGATATATGAAGTTTTTGCAAGCAAATTTCCCTGGCTTACGGTATAATACTAAGAGTGACTATACCCCAGTCGGATTCGTCCAGGATGCGGCTGGGAGAGAAGGGGCGCACATCATGTCGACTTGTCAGGAAGACCGGATGATTTACCACTATTGTTCTACCAGCGGTTTCTTTAACATTTTACGGAACCAGTGTCTTTGGCTGACAGAAGCATCTTTCACCAATGATGCCTGGGAGAACCGGATGCTGGACCCTGTCTTTGAACAGGCTCTCACCGGCTTGGCGGAAACTGGCGAGATCCAGAGGGCCCAGGTGGGAACAGCACGGGAACTGTATTACCGCCATTCAGCCTGTTTCATCTATTTGGGCTGTTTTTCGGAAGAAGGAGATATCCTGCCCCAATGGCGTTCGTATGCCGATGACGGGCAGGGATTCGCCATCGGCTTTTCTTCTCGGGAGATGGATTTTGACTGTTCCACGGTCCACCTGAATGCGGATTTCGCCAATAAATATTACCTGAAGAAGGTCATCTATATGCAGGAAGGCAGTGGAGAACAGTTCCTTTCCCTGGCCCAGAACTGGATCCGCATGCGGCTGACCCGTGGGCGGCATCTGAACGAACGGGAAATCCGCCGGGCCATTGCTGACGATGCAGCGTTCTCTTCCCTACGGTACTACTGCAAGGATGCCAGCTTTGCTTCGGAAAAAGAGCTTCGTGCCTTGTGGCTGCCCGTCCTGCTGAAAGATGCTCAAGGGAACATGGCCGCAGGGAACCGGAAAGCCTATCGGCAGATCCATTTCCGACCGGAACCGGGGAGGCTGGTCCCTTATACAGAAATGCCCTTTGCCAAAAGCAGTGTCCGGGAAATCGTCCTGGGACCGAAAAATGAAATGAAAGAACAAATGGATATCCTGAAGATGTTCCTGGCGGCCAATGGCTATGACGATCGGAACATCCGGCTGAGGATTTCCAGGAGTTCCTATCGATAAGGAGAAAAACATGCAGAATTTTGCTTTTACAGCACCTTCCGTGCTGGAAAGGATCTACGATGCCTTGGATGAAAGAGGCCGGCTGCCCCGGGAATTTTCCCTGCAGCAGGCATTGGAACCGGGAGCCACGGCCCAGGGATTTTTCTATAGTGATGGCTTTATGGAAGGGAACCTCACCGGCCTGGAAAAAGGAGAAGAAGAAAGCCCGGAACTCCAAGCAGTTCTCCGGCAGGTCCTCAGCGGGGAGTATGACCAGGCTGTCCAGGGATTGAAGTTTTTTTTTGGAGATGGGGAAGGCCATCTCATGAATTCCTATGTACTGCCCCTCCAGCAATGGGTCGATGCCCATCGGGAAGAACTTGATCCAGAACCTTTGATCTGGTTTGCCCATCGGCTGCTCCAGGAGGCGGATCAGGGAGAAATCATCAAGTTCGCTCTGAGCCTGCTGGAATTTTTCGACCTCCAGGAGGAAGAAGAAGTGGCGGAAGATATCCGGCTCCTGGCCCGGTGCAATGAATTCACCTTATTCTGTGTGCGGGACTTTCTCCAGTGGAATGACGGCCAGGAAGAAATCTTCCAGACTGCCCGGCAAGTATACGGCTGGGGACGGATCGCTGCCCTGGAATATCTGGAACCCCGGACTGCCCAGATCCGGCAGTGGATGTTGGAAGAAGGCTGGGACAATGATGTGAACCCGGAATACACTGCCCGGCTCCTGGCAGATCATGTGGATCTTCTGGGAGTCCTGGAACGGCCTACCCTGACGGCCAAGGCTTTTGAAGGGGCTGAAGCCTTAGTGGATGCCCTGCTGGTGGATGAACCGGTGCCGGGGATTTCGGAAATCCGCCAGCCGGCAAAGCTGCTCACTGAATTTCTCCGGCACTGCGCAGAACAGGAAAAAGAACTGGACGACTATCGAGTGATCCTTCGGATCCTCCAGTATGCCCACGGCAAACTGGAAGGAAAAGAACAGGAGACGGTGAAACAGGCCTGCGGCAAACTGCTCCTATCTTTTGCCTGTGCCCAGACCGTCCAGCAGGCCATGAAAAAAGGGGAAGGCTTCGACCTGGCCCGGACCCTGGACCTTCCCTACGTCCAGCAGGCAGTGGAACTGGTACTCCAGGCTCCTTTGGACCATGTGGATCTGCTGCCCTATGCCTTGACTGGAGACAAGCACCACGACCATCATGTGATGGAACTGTATGAAGAACTGATCCCCGGATTCGAAAAGGCCTTTGGCGAACGGCAGGATGGGGAGGTGTCCCTCCAGGAACAATTGAACGGGGTATATATGGATCTGAACCGGATCCTCAGCCAACTGTATGGCTTTCCGGGTACCGGAGAAAAAATCTTCCTCACCGCCTTAAGATCTCCGGCTCTGATGAACCGGAATACCGCCCTGGAAATCCTCACACAATGGAAAGATCTGGGATACAGCCTCAGCGGCGGAATCCGGGATGGGGTGGAAAAACTCCTGGTCCGGGAGAACAACCAGGACGTAAAGGAAAAAGCGGAACAGCTGTTGAAGTAGGGAGAGGGCTCTGCACTCTTCCCTCTTCCCTCTTCACTCTTCACTAAAAACAGTTGACAGTCTTTCCGGTGTTTGCTATACTATACAAGCTTTCTCTTTGAGGAAGCAGCAGATGATTTACTTTTCAACAATGGAATGTTTCAACTGAAACATTGAAAGAAAAAAGTTGTTGACAAGAATGATCGAATCTGCTAATATATAATAGCTGTCACTGAGACGGCGAGACGAAC
>UMHH01031711.1_pt1 | contig 33475 bp, 29 predicted proteins | sample 1965491 | NCBI WGS metagenome assembly UMHH01 (sample SAMEA4836094, study PRJEB28245) | human gut metagenome | biome: gut microbiome; material: fecal sample | place: Denmark | collected 2008
AATCTCTTTAGGCACAGACATTTACACAGTATCGAAGATGCTGACGCATAAGAATGTCACCACGACACAAATCTATGCTGATTTGGTTAACTCCAAGAAACGAGAGACGGCGAATAAGATTTCGTTGAAATAATTCTATATTAACAATAAGGAATTCCGATTTTTCAGAGTTCCCTATTCATTTATTATTTCTCATCTTCCACAGCAATTTTAGGTAAACCAAGTCTTATTCGAACAATATCTAAAGCTAAAATATCTATACGCTGAAAATATAATTCAGCTTCTTGATTTGTTAATGCAGGATGAGGTGATTGAGGTGAGGCATTATAATGCCTTGTTTCTTTTCTTGAATTAGCAATTCCCATTAAATCTTTTATTGTTGTATCTCCAAAGAAGGGAATTAGTTCAGAAAAAGTTTCTTTAATTCGTCTATCAAGCCTATGCTTTTGCTTTAATGGATATAACCAATTGATCATGTCAATTAATTTCCCCATAATTAAATAACACGCTCTTTCGTCGGATTCAACAGCACTATTATGTACTGCTATCAAATCTTTGATTCCTTCATCCAAAGAATCATAATTATTAAGAGCAATATGTAATTCATCCAAAATAGAGGTTTTCATATTTCCATTAGTAGGAATAGGAACTGCTCGTGTAAATGAAGTAAGCGTTTCCATTAAATATGTATCAATTTCATCAATATTAGCATCCCAACCCTTAGGTATCTCCCTAAAGTCTACAGTTCTAATTCTTTTGTGAAATATCTGATTATGAGGCGAATTCAAAGATATCCCTAAGGCATATTTAAGCAACATCGTTAGCTTTTCCACAAAACCTGATGTCAAAATTGACATCATATGTTAAGTCATTATAATCTTTGATAGTTTCTTTTGTCGAAACTATAATACGATATTCATAACCAAATTTTAATTCCCTGTAATCATCTGATATGATCCATTTATCATATTCAAAAGAATTATGCTCATATTCATCAATATGAATTGGCATAGGTTTACTTTTATAGACTATATGCATATTACAAAATTGACTTACAGGCAAATATACACATTTAATATTGATAGCTACTACAATCTTATTGTTTTCTAAAAGATTAAATTCAAAATAATAGATTACATAATTAAGCCGATTTTAATTCGTAGTTATTAAACTCTTAACTAGGAAAAAAGCTACATATCGAGGACAAATGCTGCCACTTTCTTGGATTTATAATATGGTATCTATGAAATGACATATATTTGCGCACAAACAATTAGCAAATATCACTATGAATCAGAAAAGTATAGAACATATAGTACTCTATTTCCTTGTATTGGTAGGTACTCTTGTCGTTGGCGTTTTAGTTCGTCAGTTTGTATTATCCAAAGGTGTTGACGATTTCAGTAGTAATGTTACATTTTTTGCGACAGTAATTGTCTTAATGGCGATCTATGCCAGCTTATAGACAACTTTCAATCAGTTTCTGCTACCACGCATAGAAGCTTTTCTATTGCGTTTCTTTGCTTTTCAAACGATGAAAAATCACAATGATACCGTTTCTGCTCCGGAAGCCCTTACAATCGAAGATTCAAATCAGGCTACTCCCAGTGTCATTGTCCCTGCTCCTACCGCTGAAGAAATGACCTCTGAACCTTCAAATGCGAACCAATTCTATCGCAAAAAGGAATCGTGCTATTCAAACCAAATTGGAAAAGGTCCTCAGCTATACGAAGCAAACAATGGTCGCCTATATGAGTGAAGAAGATCTCAACCGTTTATGTGCATACATCGTAGAATATAGTTCAAGCGATACCTTACAAAAGATATCGCCTGTAAAGGTTGACTCACAACTTAAAAGCATTGATATTATGCATTTTGGTTGGAATATTGGTAAAGCTTTTGGTAGGAAGCGTATTCATACTGCCACATTCATTAAGAAGGTCTTTGCTCATGCTCTCCGTGACTTGGAAATCTCAACTATTGAGCGTAAAATGTCATATAGAGAAACTACGTGCAGGATTAAACTGGATGAAAAAGATGGTGTAAGATAAATGATTTTGCGAGTCATTTAATATAGCAAAACGAGAAATATATATAATCAAAACGGAAATTATATAATAAATATTGGAAATTATTTGGCATTAAATAGAAATTATATTACCTTTGTATGAAATTAAACTATATAAAAAAAGATGGCACCATATTTTAATATTATCCAATCACTTTGTCGAGCATGTTTTTCCTCAGATTTAGATGTTATAACTCATCAAATTGAGAGACTTATATCTGCATATCGTGCTGACGGCAATATTGATGAGGCAAAAGCATTAGAAAAGATGCTTAATAATGCAAAAAATAAAGAAATTCTACATTCAAGTGTTATTACATTTTCATCTTGTTTGCAAGGTGAGACCTTAACACCTAAAACGATTATACCTGTTGATAAAGAAACATCTGCTCCCATCCTGGATGTTATCTATGTGGATGAACTGCCTTCCACCGAACCCATTTTTGACACATTTATAAAAGAGGCAGTCGATTCCGTTATACTTGAATGGTCAAACTATGATAAATTAATAAAAATGAACGCCACACCATCTCGTTCATGCCTTATATATGGTTTACCAGGAACAGGAAAGACGCATCTAGCAAAATGGATAGCAAAGCAATTAGGATTACCTATAGTATTGGCAAAACTGGATGGCATAGTATCTTCATTCTTGGGAACCAGTTCCCGTAATATTGGAAATCTGTTTGCTTTTGCAAATAGGTATAAATGTATACTTCTTTTAGATGAATTTGACGCTATAGCAAAATTGCGAAATGACCCTCAAGAAGTAGGAGAAGTTAAGCGCATAGTTAATACTTTATTGCAATGTCTTGACTCTAGAGATGAAATCGGATTTACTATTGGAGTTACGAACCATGAACAATTATTAGATCCTGCAATATGGAGAAGATTCGATGTGCAGATAGAAATACCTAAACCGTCACCTTCTATTATACCATTATTATTGCAAAATTTCATTAGTCCATTAAAGTACAATGAGGCTGAAATATCATTCTTATCGTGGTGTATACAAGATTGTTCTGGAGCAGATATTCAGAAACTTTCAAATTGGTTGAAACGAATGAGTATTATAGATGAATATAAAAATGAATGCTTATATCATCTAATGCAACGCTATACTCTTTTAAATACTGGAAGGATTAGTGATAAAGTGAAAGAAATTATTACTAAAGCCCCTGATGATATTTATGCGAGTCTTAAAGCATCATCACCAGAATTAAAGCAAAAAGATATAGCTGAAATTTTTAATATGACACCCTCATCATTTTGCAAGATGATTCAAAAAAATAATAAAGAATAATTATATGGCAAATTTTCCAGTACAAGTCATTTTAGATAGTGACAGATATATTCAAGAAGTTCTACCTCACCCTGGAGGTAGCCGTAAAGATTTTTACAGTGGCAAGAATGAATTATTTTCTTCGCACAAAGAAAAAATAACAACACAGTTAGACTCAGTTAGTGTAGCCTTTTCAGAGAATCAGTATTCATCAATCGGATACACAAAAGTAAGATTAATAACAAATGCATGGGCTAAAAGTCATAGGCCTTTGGGAAAAATCTTTACAACTAATAACGGATGTACTATGGTTGGTGGATTACGTCAGGGTGAAATGCTGGTACGACTGTCCGCTGAGTCTGCATCTTTAATAAAAAATGAAATTATAGAGCACGCAGAGGATGAGCCACGTAGAAGTCCGAATAAAGAAGGCATACTCATGGATAGACCTAGCGAGTGGCGATGTGAAGTTGGCACAATTGATAGTATCATTCCATATGGAGCAGAAGATAAATTAAAAATAAACTTAGAAGACATTCACTCTTGGATAGAGAAATACGGAACATGTCAATTCTTGATTGAATTGTTTGACAAGCCAATTCCACAGCAGAATTGGGATACATTAATGGAGGAGGAATATAAATTACATTCAAGTTTTATTAATGGGCTCAAGACTCATACTGGATTATGTATATATCGCTCTAAAATTCTATCTTCTGACACAAAATTCATACTATTATTAACGGACAAAGAAGATGTCACTGTTTCGTTGTTTGATTCTATTCAACATAACTCAACCGCTGAGGTTACACATGACATAGGGAAGTATGTGTCATTGTTAGAGTTTATTTCAGGGCATCCTATAGTTAAAAGTATTGATATTGTACCAATTGTCGAAAGCAATCCAATACCATCGTTCAACATTGATGGTACTGAAGAGTTAATTATACCACAACCTTCATCTGAATCAGATTATCCAACGATTGCAGTTGTAGATACTGGCATTTCGGCAATATACGCCCCATGGATTATTGATGACTGGGACAATATATCAGTAAATATGCGTGATACTACGCACGGTACATTTATAACTGGGTTATTAGTAAACGGACAGCTGTTAAATAGCTCCAGTGTATGCCAGGACCCCGATGGTTGTAAAATAATTGACTTATGTATGCTCCCCAAAAAAGATAAGTTCTCCTCCGTTTATCCAAATTCATTGGATGATTTTTTAGGAGAACTTAACGTTGCCATCCCCACAATATTAAGCCGCACAGATGTCCGTATTTTTAATCTAAGTATGAATATACGTTGTACTCGACTGTCTTCAGATTACGGGGAATTTGCCAAAGCACTTGACGAATTAGCTGTTAAGTACAACATTGTGTTTGTAATTTCAGCTGGCAACCTTATGACTTCTCGTCCAGAATGGAGTGATAATCCCATTGATAATATTACAGAATGGAATAAGCGTGATGATGACATTGTATATATGCCAGCAGAAAGTTGTCGTAACATTTCTGTCGGAGCATTAAATCCAACAAATAATGGCCTAACATCATATAGTTGCAGGGGTAAAGGTTCTACCTTAACAGTAAAGCCTGATTTTGTACATATTGGAGGTTTAGGATATATAGATCCTGAAATAGGTACAGGATTATACTCCGTAGATAATAATAGTAATATTACATATAATTGCGGAACAAGTTTTTCTGCCCCCCTTGTAGCAAAAACAATGGCTTTGGTGGAAAAACAAATAGAGGGAACAGTATCAAGAGAAACCCTTATAGCTCTAATGGTACAAAATTCACATATTCCATCTGCTTTTAATAGACCTGAATATCAAACAATGCTAAAAGATTTAATAGGTTACGGAATGCCTACTTCTGCTCACAAAATACTAAATGGAGATCAACATTCTATAAATTTAGTATTTGCATCACGTATTAAGCCAAAGAAAGAGATGGTTTTTGAATTCATGTGGCCTCAATGTCTAATTCGGAACAACAAATGTTATGGCGATGTAAAGATCACATTGGTAAGCACGCCTGCAATTGATTATAATTATGGTGATGAAATGATTAGAGGAAACCTGAATGTTACATTATCACAAACAAAAGGCGATGGTACTTCGCAATATTATTTAAAACCACTTTATAAGGAGGAAGCTGTTAGGGAACATGGAGAATATGAATGGCAACTTATAAATGAAAACATGAAATGGCAACCCATTAAAGTTTATCATAAAGAATTTAAAAGAGGTACTACCCATTACAGTCCTTGGAAACTACGAGTTAGTAGAGAGGATAGAGACTTTAATGTTGTAGACAATGAAGGCATTCCATTTACGATTATTATGACTATATCTGACACCTCGTTAGAAACTAATGTTTACGATGAAATACGACAAACTCTTGTAGCGCAAGGTGTACAGATTGCAGACATTCAAACTGCAGCGAGAATTACTCAGCGCATATAAACTTAGAATTTATCAAGAATTTGAAGTATTACATTAAATAATACAATTTCATATCCACACATTGTTTAATTTGAGGTTTAACCACAGTCGTGAGATTGTGGTTAAATCTTATTTTTTGATATACCTACTGTTAAATTCTATTTGCATATTCATAGTTGGCATTATTTCTTATCAAAAAACACCAATAACTACCATTAGTGCCACTATATAGCATAACAAATCGTCTAATTATCAATTACTTACAACGAAAAATCACCACCAAAAGTTATCTCACAGTTATATTCCGGTGATGTTTTCCACCATCAAAACACCAATTTCCTTTGCCAGCGAACAATTAAAAAAGAGTACGTATGGCAAACGAACAAATCACTTTTGATAAGCTGCCGCAGGCAGTAGGTTATCTCACAGAACAGATGGAACAAATCCGGCAAATGGTAGCGGCACTGCAACCGCAAACATCTTCAGACAAGCATCGTCTTATTGAAACTGACGAAGCCTGCAAAATCACACGAAAGGCGAAACCTACCATTTTCACGCTTGCGCGTAAAGGACTGATTCCAGCCTATAAAAAAGGTAAGAAACTCTACTTCTATGAAGATGAATTGCTGCAATGGATTGAGTCCGGGTGCAAGCAGATGCAGGCAATGTCGTTCCAGGAACAGGCAGCGGAGATAGTACATGGAGCGAAACGCAAGCCAAAGGGAGGTTATAACTTTTGATCTGCACGGCTATGGAAACCTCCAAATTAACAGCAGAAGGTATTATCGAAGAGGCTGTACGCATCGGAGCCAAGATGTCCGGCGGTGAGCTCCCAATAGAAGTCTTTCCTATCAGGATTCAACGTATCATCAGCAGTTTGCACGATTGTCAGGGCTACCCCGTGGATTATGTTGCTGCGGCTATCCTTGCAGCCATTACCGTGGGAATCGGCAACTCCCATTTGGTGCAGGTGAAGCGCAACAGGCTGGAAAGTCCCATTCTGATTGGTCGCCCTGGAGCTAATAAGAGTGAAAGCATCTCTTTCAGCAACGGTTCAACGTACCCGAAAAGGACTTTTCAAACGATGACTTTCAGATGTCTGATTCACTTCTTTTTCACTGGAGCAAGTTCATGCCGGTGTATTACATTTCCCGGCCACTTGCTCACCTCAAAAGACGGTGAGACGGCTCCCGATGGTCACAATTATTAATCTCAAAAACAAATATTATGGATAAGAAAAATATAGTTACAATCCGTCTTACAGACGAACAGTTCGGCTGGCTCAGAGCACTCAGCCGACGCAGTAAACGCAGTCAAAGCGAAGTAGTGCGTTCACCCATCGAACACGGTACGGTGCGCGAACGGATTACGAGAGAAAATCTTGACATCATCCGAAAACTGATTGGAGAAAGCACGAACCTGAACCAGCTTGCCAGACGAGCCAACGCTTACGGTTATTATCGTGTGGCCGATGAGTGCTGGACCGTCGCCCAACAGATTTCACAACTTACAAAACAGATCAAGGATGATAGGTAAAATTGTAAAAGGCACATCGTTTTCCGGATGCGTAAATTATGTGCTGAAAGCGGTTGGTGTCTACGGCTCACCAGAAGAAATAGCGGACAATTCGAGTTGCAGACTTTACTGAACAACAAGGTCAAGAACAAGGTCGGCCATATATCATTGAGTTTTTCCGCAGAAGACGGAGACCGTATCCGTGACGATGATGGGCTGATGCTGAAGATCGCCCACGACTATATGAAACTGATGGGAATCGAGAACACGCAGTTCATAATCGCCAGGCATACCGACCGTGACCATCCGCATTGTCACATCGTTTACAACCGGGTGGATAATGACGGGCACACCATCAGCGACAAGAACGACCGCTACCGGAATGAAAAAGTTTGTAAGATGCTGACGGCTCGTTACCGCTTGCATTTTGCAGAAGGAAAAGAGCATGTCAATTTCATGCGGTTGCGCCATCACGACAGGGTTAAGTATTTTATCTATCATGCTTTGAAACAAGAAATTCCTAATGCCCGAAGTTGGAGTGAGCTACGACTGGCTTTACGGAGATATGGAATTGATACGCAATGGAAGCCAAGTCGCACGACTGGCGAGATGGAAGGTGTCAAGTTCACATGCAACCAACTGACCTTTAGCGGTTCCAAGATTGAGCGCCAGTTCAGTTTTTTGAACATTGACCAGGAGCTGAGATATAACGCACTTTCTGCTACCATGAGCCAGCGTCAGGTACAGGCAGAAACTATACGCGAGGAATCTCGGCATGAATATCAGCAGGAGAATCATTCCAGCATCAGTCTGGGATTGTTCACTCCCTCTCCTACGGATTGTGATACAGAGGAAGCGATACAGGCCAACCGGCTTAAAAAGAAGAAAAAGGAACCGAAACGCAAGCGAGGTTTCAGTCTATAATCAATTTTTATTAACCATCAAAATTCAAGTTATTATGAATTATTCCAATTTTATTTACGATTTCAATCTCTATTTATGTGAGAGATTCGGTTACAGAAACTGCTGTTCCGTCATGCACAACGCCAACGGCATTTGTGTTTCTGTCCATGTAGGCGAAATGGATTTATACATCCGTTTCTGGGAATATAGTTGTGGTGTCGGCAGTATCCCCGACTGGAGCATTATTATTGTGCGCAGCAACTTTAAACGTAACTAGCATGAAAGTCTGAAAGATCTTGCCCGATTCTTCAAAGAGTACGCCCCGCGCTATGGTTACAAATACCTCTGCACCGAAGATGACGATTACAAGTATTATCAAACCCTTGGTTTGAAACTTATTCATAGAGGATTTTCAGACAATATAATTATGGGTTGCCGTTAAAAGAGTTGGAGATGTAATGTAGATTCCTTTATGAAGGAGAGGAACATTCCTCTCCTTTTTCTTTTTATATTGCATTATGTTTTATATTTTTGTAAAAAGAAGTAGTATAAATATATGAAAATAGCAAATATAGAGGATACCTCAAGAAATGAAATCCAGCAATTACAGGAAACATACTATAGCTTACAACAAGCATATTTCTCCGATAATAAGGATGATATGATAAATGCTTTTATTAAAGCAAAGAATTTAAATATACCCTATATATCTAATAAGATTATGAATGAAAGTGAAAACGTGTTTCACTTAAACGGGCTTAATCCAAAACTATCCGTTCCTGTTCAATTATTACATCCAATAGAATTAAGATTAAATGTAGAAGGATGTCTTAATGCACTACTAGAAGAACTTAATCAGCGAAAAGTATATACATATGCCCAAAGTATTCTTTATCGTCCTCAGCACACATTCTTTAAGGAAGAAATAGTATATCGGAGTTCCAATGGAAATCAGTTGAAAGTATCAGACCTACTTTCTTTATCTAAGTATGCGATAAGCATTGCGGAAATAATAGAACCCAATAATGAAAAATTTTCAGAGAAGAAAACAATCATAACAACACTACAAAGTATTGACGCAATATTGAATAATAAGCCAGAAGATAAACCTGTCAATAAGAAACTACATTTAATTACAGGTTTCATCGCTTCTATAGTAAAACCAACATTAAAGAATAATCAAGATAAACGGAATTTAGCTATTTCAGAAACGATAGTTGATTTAGCCATTGATTTTTTCTGTAAAATATAAAATTATAAATATGGACAAAACAATGAACCGAATAAAAGAGGTGCTTGAAGAAAAAGGCATCAAACAGGTCTGGCTGGCAGAAAAGCTCGGTAAAAGCTTTTGTATTGTCAACTCTTATGTTTGTAATAGGCGACAGCCAAGTTTGGACGTATTGTTTGAAATTGCAAAGATTCTTCAAGTTGATCCCAAAGATTTAATAGATAGCAAACAATGAAAGTTCTGACACAAATCCAGCTGCCAGCAAAGTGCTAAAATTCCTAGTCAATCTATAAGAATTTGCGACTGTATAGATCTAAAATTATTTGAAACGTTTAAAGAAATTTGGCGCTTTGGATAAGAGTAATGTGATGTATGCTAAAATATTACTACAAAATGTAAAGATTGATATTCCTCCATACTTTACAGACTGGGTTTATAAAACTAATATATGTATATGTAGAGCTGAATAAAAAGATTTTCTTCAATTTGTATAAAAATGGTTATCCATCTCAATACAAAAACGACGTATTTGAGTAAATTATAGAACATATGGAAAAATTTTAAGGAGAATAGTAATCGATATAAACAAAATAACTTGAATATGAACGACACTAATTATAATAAAAACTATACTCTAGAAAAACATTTGAAATCCTTATCTGAAACAGATAAGGATTATGAATTGTTATACTCTATTTGGGGACTAAACAAGAAAAATCTTACTCAAGGATTGAACTTAGTTTCTAATGCATATCCTCATTATAGCAAACATGACATTAGTCATTCTATGACTATTATAAATAATATTCAATGTCTGTTAGGGGAGGAACGTATTAAGCGGTTAGGTGCAACAGACACATTCCTAATATTAATGGCATGTTTAACTCATGATATAGGAATGATACTCACTTATAAAATCATAGAAGAAGAGTGGGGTAAAGATAATTTTAAAAATTTATTAATAAGACTATCTGAAAGTAGTGACTTAGTAATATCAGAATCAGCAAAATTATTATTGAAGCCAAAAGATTGTAATCAAGACAATTTTAAATGGGCTTTAGAGATAAAAAATGCAGTTATTGTATTAACAGCCGAGATTTTTAGAAATAAACATGCTAAACAAAGCGCAGATAATATTTTATCAAATGATGAATTTAAAAAATTAGCTGATAATTATTATTCAGAACAATTACCTAATCGATTTATAGAATTATTGGCAGATATTGCTTTGTTACATGGAGAAAGTTTTAATTATTTAATGAGCTGTTTATATCCTGAAGCTAATGGATATAAAGGAGACTACATTCATCCTCGGTTTATTGCATGCATGATTAGATTAGGGGATTTACTAGATTTTGATAATAACAGATTTAATGAATTTTCAGTTGCTTCTATTAAACAGATGCCAGAAACTTCCATTTCACATCAGCAAAAACATGCAGCAGTACGGCATATGCTTATATCTCCGTCAAAAATAGAGGCTGAATTAGATTGTCCAAATGAAAATGTTTATAGGATAGCCAGAAACTGGTTCGATTGGTTAGAAGAAGAAGTTAACAATCAAAGTCGTGAATGGTCAAATATCGTACCTTCTGATTTAGGCGGATTGCCTCCTATTATTAGCAAAGATTCCATAAGAATATTATACAAAGGACTACAAACAAGTCCAGAATTGCTTAATTTAAAATTCACAATGTCACAAAATAAGATATTCAATATATTGCAAGGTGGTGGTATATATAAGGAACCAGGATTTACCTTTATTCGTGAGATTGTACAAAATGCTTTTGATGCAAGCAAAATTCAAATGTGGAATGACATAAAATCAGGCATATATGACTCTTATTTTATGGATAATAACATAAATGTTGATTCAATTTCATTTCCAGATGAGATTATGCCATCTATATATAAACAATATCCTATCGATTTAAACATATCATGGTTAAATGAACAAAAAGATACCATACACATCGAATGTACTGATAAAGGTACTGGCATTTCAGAAGCAACATTATTAAGAATGACAAAAAGTGTAGGCGATAGTCATTCTGGAGAACAGGAGTATACTGACGATTATAGAAAGATGCCATATTGGTTGAAACCAACGGCTGCATTTGGAGTAGGACTACAATCAATTTTTTTTGTCTCAAAAACATTCGAGGTTGAGACTGCTTTTCCAAACGAAAAAACTAAACGCATAATATTTAGATCTGCAGCTGATAATCAGTATTGTTCTATTGTAGAAGAAAATATAAACAGAAAAAGAGGAACAACTATTAAGATTGATATTAAAAAAGATAAGTTTCCTGAGCTATTTGGAACATCTTTTAGCTGGGATATTTTAGATTCTACCGATATATTTAAGGGAGATGGAGATGATATATATTTAGCTAAAATAGATAATTTTGTAAATCACACATTTAGATTTGTCCAAAACCTTTGTTTTAATTATAGAACAATAAATCCAGAACGTAATTTTCAAAATGATATATCATCTGATTTCAAGAATTATAGGTCTGTCGATAAAGATTATAAGTTATCATATAAATACTTAGATGGTTTCTTGATTTTTGATTTCATTGAGAAACAATATGGTTCATCTTTTCGCTTGTGGTTTAACAATGACATGAAGCATCATTATGGTCTTTCTCAAAGATTATTATTAAGAGATGTAATAGTTTCTAATGCTAAGTTCAATTATTGGAAAACCAGTTTTCTAGGTTTTGAGTGGAACTTAAATAATCAAACAACTGATACTATTGTTGATATATCAAGAGACAATCTCACTTATATTGGTAGAGAGTGGATAACTAACACCTTACTATCCAAGCTACTTCCTAAGATAATAGAATTGATATCTGATATTTTCATCCAAGAACTTGGCGCAACCACTCAAATAGAAACAATTGATATTCAATATCTTAATTACAGTCTGACAGCTTATGCGTATCAGAAACAAATATATGATAAATCAATTTTGTCTAAAATCAAAATACCCCATGAAATAGCTTCATATGATAAATCTGAAATAACCGCTGAAAAACTATTAGAAGCAACTACTTTGCTTCTAGTAAACGGTTTTAAAACAAATGGCACAAATAGTATTGTACAATCAGAGATTGAACGTATTGAAAAGCAATATAATGATGTACTTTCTGGATATATTATAATCTGGGGTGGTGATTACCTTTATAATTCATTGATGTTTAATTACATATGTTCTGAAGTTCTCCAATACGACAATAATTGCAAAATATATAAGCTACAAAAAATCACATCCAGTAATTTTGAGCACAAGTCCATTAGATTTAACAAAAATTATTTAAATATATTAGACTATATGGGAGTTCATAAATGTTCTCGGAAAACAATTTATGGATTAGATGAATACCCTAATATATCTGTAAGGAAATATTATATATCTGGCTTCGAAAACTTTCCACAATATAGTTCTTGTTGCATTTATTCACCATTTACAAACAAAAGCGAAATAGAAGATTTATTGAATAATACTAGAGGAAAGTCTGAAACTGATATAAAAAATTATATTCGTGAAAAATTATCATCATATATTACTCCATATTTAATGGGAGTTATTAAAAAATACAATGTACATGCCAATATATCAGACGAAAAAATAAAAGAGGATTATATTAAGTTAATATACGATTTCATTAACTTAAAATCAGAATCATAGAAATGATACAAACCATTTATTTGACATTTTCTACTAGATTAAAAACTCGATGGTATTAATTACACATTTAAATATACAAAACCGGATATTATGTTAGATATATAATTTTTATATTCCATCCCAATAAATAAAGTATCTAATAATATTGTGACAATTAAAATTTATTGATCTATGGATTCGCATCAATGCATGATTATAGATTTAGAGAAACGGGGTAACAAGCAAATGTTCATCACTGAACGTGTTTCTTCTATTTACCAAAACAAGAATGGACTTTGGACTGTTCGATTTTCGTCATCACCACGTGTATTCAATTACAATCCGTCACGTTTACTTTGTCTAACACACCCTGACACAATTAATCTTGGAGAAAAAGGGCTATACATCAATAATAAACATATCAATAATGTAGCAGAATTACTACGTTTTACAGATGGTCGCTACATTTTTTATCGAGTGACCTATGACAATGGCTACTATGAGAATCTGGAAGGAAACGAGGTCTATATTACCCGTACCCCAATTGACAAAAATGGAGGTTCTATTTGGGATTATCTTCGCAAACTAGCTGCTGAAACAGGACTGATTGCGGAAGAAGATTATGAAAGTATTCTATCCAAACAATATGAATTGGTAGATGTGAAGCGTGATAATGTTCCCTTGGCTCAATACCTAGGTGACAAAACAAAATTGGTAACTTACTCCATGCCCAAACAAGTCTATTATCCGTTTGGATGCAATGCCAGCCAAAAAGCGGCCGTAGAAGCAGCATTGACACATCAGGTAAGCATTATTCAGGGACCTCCTGGAACCGGTAAGACACAGACGATACTGAATATCATTGCCAATCTGCTGATGAAAGGTAAAACGGTATTAGTCGTATCAAACAATAACTCGGCTGTTAAGAATGTAGCTAAGAAGCTAAACGGAGAAGGACTTGGCTTCCTTGTGGCCGAACTGGGTAGTGTACAAAACAAAGAAACATTCATCGCCAACCAGCCAGAGTATCCTACTATGGCAAATTGGACAATTGATAAACAAACAACTACAAAGAATCTAGCAAAAGACTCACTTCAAGCCGTTTCACAAGGATTTGGAGGTCAACTCCGGCAGGCCAAACTAAAGGCAGAATACGATGCCCTATTAAAAGAATCGAAATACAACGAAATGCGGGAAGACAACCATACAGAAGATGAATGGTTGAATGGCAAACCATCGGCTAAACTTATGAATTTGCTCAACCGCTATCAGATGATAGTTGAGAACGGACATAAGCCAGGTTTATGGTTCAGATTGCAATGGGCTTTCTTGTTAGGAACTAAAATATTGACATTTTTAAATAGAAAAGCGACAGATGTCATAAACAGTTTTGAGTCGGCCTACTACTTTTCTCGAAAAACAGAATTAGAGCAAGAGCTGGAATCGATTGCTTCAGCACTCCAAAGCATAGATATCCAAAAGAGTATGAAAGAACTTCGTTCCTCTTCTCTACAACTATTGAAGGACAAGATAGCTAAACGGTATAATACCGGACAAAGGAAAAAATTTACCATCAAGGATATTAAGCGCAGAACAGAAGAGTTCCTGAAAGAATATCCGATTGTGCTCAGTACCACTTATTCGGCCAAAAGCTGTATCAGTAAAGACATGGTTTTTGACTATGTGATTATGGACGAAGCTTCACAAGTGGATATTAAGACGGGGGCTTTGGCTCTATCATGTGCCATGAACGCCGTGATTGTGGGTGACGACAAACAGTTACCCAATGTGGTAAGCCGAGAAGAAGAATTGGCGTTAAGGGCTATTCAGACCACATACCAAGTGGACGACCGATACAATGCTGTCACGCACAGTTTTCTACAATCGTGCGTAGAAATATTTCGGGATGCGCCAGTAACACTGCTTAGAGAACATTATCGGTGCCATCCGAAAATCATAGAGTTCTGTAATCAGCGCTTTTACAATGGAGAACTGATTGCCATGACTACAGACGAAGGAGAAAAAGATGTATTGCAAGTAATTCGAACTGTACCCGGCAATCATGCCAGAGGACATTTCAACCAACGTGAAATAGATGTCATTACGCAAGAGGTATTATCGGAATGTACAGAATCGGAAAGTATAGGTATTATTACTCCGTATCGGGCTCAAGCTGAAGCAATCAATCAAGCTGTTAGAAAAGACATATCCAGTACAGTACACAAGTATCAAGGGCGAGAATGTGATACTATTATTATGAGTATGGTAGACAACTCTCCTACAGAATTCTCGGATGATGCCAACTTACTTAATGTTGCCATTTCACGTGCTAAGAGCAAATTATGTTTGGTAACGAACGGAAATGAAATGCCAGAGGATTCCAATTTCAGCCAGCTAATCAGTTATATTCAGTACAACAATTTTGAGGTGAAATCCAGTAAGTTGCATTCTGTCTTTGATTTGCTCTATCAGCAATATACGGCAGAAAGATTGGCTTACGAAGCTGCTCATCCTGCTGTCTCTGAACATTTATCAGAGAATCTAATATACGATATTCTGTTAAAAGCCATTGCTGAATTAGGTTTGCCTCATACGGGAGTACTTTGTCATTATCCACTGTCCAGACTTATTACCGACTGGAATCAACTGGAAGATAAAGAAAAAACATTTGCAGAAAGTCCATTCTCACATATAGATTTCCTGCTCTATAATTCCCTGACCAAACAGCCAATCAGTGCCATAGAAGTGGACGGATGGCATTTCCATAAGGAGAATGACGCCCAACTATCACGTGATAAGTTGAAAAATCAAATATTCACAAAGTTAGGGCTTCCTCTGATTCGCATTTCCACAACAGATACAGTGAATCAGGAAACGATAAAAAAATCATTATTAGCAATTTTATGAAATTAGGATATATACACAGCAACAGAGAAGAACAAACCCGAGTCATGCAAGTACTGAAAATGACTTCGGAATCTGTAGCTCTAGACGAACTCGGCATTGGCCGTATCCGTGATGCTTTTGCAGACCGTATGTTTCCCGGAATATCTACCCTGCAAAAGCACATGAAGTATTTCTCGCTCATGCCACAACTCTATCGTAAGGCTACAGAAAAACGATATAACCGTTTATCGGAGGTGAAAGCGGAAATTATCCGTCTGGAACGGATCATGACAAAAAATCTATACGATGGCAGTACGGACAAACGAGGTATCACAGGAAGTGAGATGATTGGTAAAAGTGGAAACAATTATGTAAAATATGATCCGGCATACATCTACAATTCCGGATTACAGACTTTTGGAATTTTACGTAGTCCACAGTTATATGAACTAATCTACTCAACTTCAAAGGCATTGCACAATGCCCCTAAAGCGACCAAGACGGATGATGAAGATACAAATGACGATGCGGACGAGAAGTCAGGTCTGTTCCAGTTCTGCTCTTTCCCTAATGTAGATTATGATTTTACCCAGAAATGTACATTAGATCTGACCGTAGAAGATAAAGACTTCATTGTGGATCACATTCTGAACGCAGAAGCATGTCAAGGTACCTTATTACGTTACATCGTGGATAATCCTGACTTTGCAATAGCCGATAGTTTTGAACAGATTCCCTTCCGTCATTTGCCACAGGAGATTGGAGAATTGCAAGATTTGGCCCGACGTTTCGCTGATTTCATATATATGGTGCACATCCGCTATAACTATATATATTCGCAATACCAGGATGAAGAAATGCGAATCGAATTTCAGGAAAAACTTGAAGAATACCGGAATAGTGGTACAAACATAGACAAAGTGCTGAATGCTGTAAGCATACGGGAGAACAGTGGGAAATGGTTCTGCAAAGAAGTTGCGGAAAGCATTGCAGCCAATGACATTGAAGAAGATGGTGGTTTGGATCAGTTGATTATCAACCGGGAACGAAGAGTAAAAGGGAATCGAAGAAAAATTGGAAATCCAGCATATATTTATAATAAAAGGAATCGCATACACTATTATAAACTTACGTACCGATGGGAAACGGTAAAAACCTTTACCGAGGAATTAAGAAAGGAGGCTATCAATGGCTGATGCATTATGGAATGATATTATCTATACGGATGTGTTGCAAAGCAATGGCTTTGTAATTAATTATGCGGTTTGTACTACCTATAGTCTGGACATGCCTTCCTTGTTATCAGTGCCCTTTATGTTGGGCACAATGACCGACCTGACAGAAACAGCCATGCGCTCTCCTCACCTAATATTGGAGACTATCAATAAATCAGCTGGTAAGTTTGCCGTTTTCTGCAATGCCGGATGTATGGCAGTACCACAAGCCAGCTCCAAAGTGTATTCACTATTGGAGCAGAGCGTTGTACAAGTAACACTGCAAGCAAAGGGGGGCGGTTTCGTCAATTTTCATCCCAAGATATGGATTATAAAAGAAACGAACCCAGACACCGGTGCTCAGCAAATTAAACTGATTGTCCTTTCTCGCAACCTTACCGGTTCCAACGATCTGGACGTAGTATGTGAACTTGTCGGTAAAATCGGCACCCAACCTGTCACAAGAAAAGCGCAAGTCAAACATGCACCGCTTGTGGACTTCCTCACATGGTTAATCGCAAAAGCCGACAACCGTACTATCCGTAAAAATATGCGTTCTATCTGTAAGGACATCGACTACATTGAACGATTTGACCTTACAGATTCTCCTTTTGAAGATTACGAGTTTTTCCCTATGGGGATACCTGAATATGATGGATATACAAAGTGCTTTGAACAAAGTATGCTGAATCATGCGGCAGAAATGCTGGTCATCTCCCCCTTCGTGGACAAGAATATTTTGAATCAAATGGTCAGTTGCAATCCTAGTGCTAAAAAGACACTCATCACACGACATGCTTCAGTTACACAAGAGGTTATAAACTTGTTTAATGACGGTGTTTACACTCCCAAGGAAGTACTGACCGATAAGGTGGAAAAAGATGTGTCTGTCGACTTGCACGAGAAAGTGTATTTCATACGCCGAAACGAGGGCAACGTCAGCTATAACCATCTGTATCTTGGTTCTACCAATGCCACCATGAATGGATTCAGACGGAATGTGGAGTTTTTACTGCACCTGAAGTTTGCTCCCTATAAATCTTCATATGAAAAATACCGGAGTGAACTGATAAACGACAGCAAGGAATGTATGTTCGAGCAGGTTCTTTCGGTACCAGAGGAAGACTCTGAGAAAGAGGATGTCACTAACGAATTGATGCTGCGTTGTGCAATTTCGGCCATTCAGCAGGCACAAATTATATCTAATGACGGAAACTATACCATCACCATACAATGCCAGTCTAACAGAATGCCTTCAGAGCCTGTTTTTCTTTATCCTTTAGGATGTGACAGCAAGGAACAAGTATTAGCTGACGAGCTGACATTTAAAGATATGGCACTGAATTCATTAACAGAATTTTACACGATACGGATTGGAGATTTGCGTCGTCTGATAAAAATACAGACGGAGGGAATGCCAACCGATGAGCGAGACAAAGCAATATTCCGTTACTTTATCAATACAAAAGGAAAGTTCATCAACTATCTGGCATTCATGCTAACTGATGAGGTGGAACAGTATATATTGGAAAGCCAACAACTGGAAAAGGAGCTGGCCAATGACAAGGCATCCTCTTTGGAACAGCAAATTAGTACCTCACTTTATGAAGACATGGTGAAAATGGCCTATAAAGACCCTGATCGCATCGCTTCTATCCGGCAAATAGTAGAGAAAGCAGACGAGACAGTCATCCCAGACCATTTCATGGAGATGTACAACACATTTGAAAACGTTATTAAACAAATAAAACACTTATGAATCAGGAAGTAAAGGATTTTCAGCGTGCTACGGCAGATCGCATTCTGCATATCTATAAAAATTTAGGTCATCGACGGGTATTGCTAGCCGACGAAGTGGGATTAGGCAAGACGTTCGTGGCCAAACAAGTCATCAACCTGGTTCGTGAATGGCACAAGCAGGAGAAGGATGACTTCTTTAAGGTGGTTTATATCTGTTCGAATGCCAACATAGCCGACCAGAACATTGAGAAATTAGGGGTTGAAAATCGGATGAGCATCAGCGAGAGCCGTCTGTCAATGCAGCATCTCTATATCAAATTGGCTGAGAAAAGGATTGCAGAACAGCATGAGCAGGGAGAAATGCCTGAATCAATCATTCCGCTGACTCCTTCCACTTCCTTCCGTTTTTACAGTGCACAAGGAACAGCCAATGAACGTGCCTTGATGTATAATATTTTATGCGGACTGGCTCAACTCAAAGATTATAAGGAAGTTATCGGTGATTTTCTTAGCTGTAATGTAAAAAACTGGCAGGAGCTTACGAACATTTATAACGAAAAGATCAAAGGATGCGGAGATGATTATCTTTGTGAGATGCATAGTAAGTTACAGACGAGTTTGTCGGATACTATTACAAATCAATTGATTGAGTACGCACAAAATGGTTGCGATAATCGTCAGAGGGCAGAGATGATCAATAAGCTACGTCGTATTTTCGCAGAAATCAGTATTGACATGCTCGACCCTGACCTGGTTATCATGGATGAGTTTCAACGCTTCAATTCGTTGCTTGAACAAGGCGATGACGAGCAATCCATGCTGGCCAACAAATTCTTTGACAACGAGCGTTCCAATACGAAGATTCTGTTACTTTCCGCTACACCCTACAAACCTTATTCCACCCTTGAAGAGTTAAATACAAATGGGAATGACGAGCACTATCAGGACTTTATGAAAGTAATGGATTTTCTATATGCCACAAAAGATAAAATGGACCGGTTCAAGTTGATATGGCACACATATTCTGCTGCACTCAAACGTACAAATGTGGTTGATTTAACACCGCTTGTGGTAACTAAGAATGAAGCAGAAGAAGCACTGTATGGAGTGATGTGCCGTACGGAACGGTTTAACAGTGGCATTATAGACGATTCCCGTGTATGTGACGTACAGGTCGTGCCGGAAGATATCCTTTCTTTTGCAGAGGGGCAGTATCTGATGGATTGTCTAAATCAAGAAAATACGAAAGTGCGCTTAGGTAATCTCCCCATGGAATACGTCAAATCTTCACCTTATTTGTTGTCCTTTATGGATAAATACGAACTGAAGAAACGAATTGCTTCGGCATTACAACACTCAGACGTAAAAAGATATGGAAAAATGGACGCATTGCTTCTATCGAAGTATGCCATCAATAATTATCGTCCCATTCCTGCTGCTAATGGAAAATTAAAGTATCTCCACGACCTAGTATTTGGTACACATCACGAGAAGAAAACACAGTTGTTGCTTTGGGTTCCTGCCTCTAATCCATACTATAAAGCCGGAGGTGTATTTGAGAGTAACGAAGCTCGCAACTTCTCCAAGATTATTTTATTCTCTTCATGGGAGATGGTACCGAGAATGATTTCCATCATGATGTCATATTATTCGGAGTTATATACTTTGGGAGAGTTAAAGAAGGTAGAAGCAGAGATACGCTATACTTCTCAAAAGAAGAACCGTTATGGCGAGAATCGTCTAAGAGCCGACGGATTATTAGAGTATCCTTGCCAAACCCTATCCGGTCTTTTCTCTCCTACCACATTTTATGGAGAGAAACTTTCCTCAATCCGGAAAATCATAAAACAGAGAATTCAAGAAGAATTTGCACAGAATACTATCATAAGTAGTATTCCACAACAAGGACGAAACAACGCCAAACTTATTGTTACTCTCATGAAAATACTGGATGGAAAGCCAGTAGAAGATTTGAACGACTTGTATGTGCCTTCAAATGCATTGGATGTGATGACAGATATTGCCATCGCTTCACCGGCTGTATGTGCTTATCGGCAATCCGGCAATGAAGAAGATGCCCAAATGGTGGCTAAAGCAATCGTCTCAGTATTCAACAAACCTGAAAGTGCAGCTGTGATAGACCTGATGTATAACAAAAAGAACGATGATGATTATTACGAATCTGTTCTTGATTACTGTGTGGTAGGTAACCTGCAGGCTGTACTTGATGAATATGCCCACATGACACAAACAAAGATGTTGGGACATACTGTTACGGAGGCTATTATTGGCACAAGCAATCTTAGCATAGATACAACCGATTCATTGGGAATGGAAGAAAAGAAACAACTTATGCGTTGTCATTTTGCTATTCCATTCATTGACAAAACGGTCACTGACAAATCTGTCGCTCGTACCACGAATATTCGTAAGGCTTTCAATTCTCCTTTCCGTCCGTTCCTGCTTTCAACAACATCAATAGGTCAGGAAGGCCTTGATTTTCATTGGTATGCCAGAAAGATTGTTCACTGGAATCTACCCTCAAATCCTGTAGATCTAGAGCAACGGGAAGGTCGTATCAACCGATTTAAGTGTCTGGCTATTCGCAGAAATGTGGTAAAATTGTATGGCAGTGAAACTTATCATACTTGGGATGAACTGTTTTCTCTAGCTTATTCGAATTTGAAAGGCACACATTCGGATATTGTTCCTTATTGGTGCCTTCCTGTCGCAGATCTGACGGAAGAACAACGGGCAAAATTGGAATACATTGAGCGTATTGTTCCGCTTTACCCGCTTAGCCGCGATCGATATAAGTGCGAACGTCTTATCAAGGTGCTTGCTTTGTATCGCATGACACTGGGGCAGCCACGCCAGGAAGAGCTGTTGAACCTTTTGAGAAATATGCATCTTTCGGATAAACAGCTCAAAGAACTGACAATTGATCTGTGTCCATATAATAAAAGGAAATGATTATAAAAACAGTTTCTCTCGAAAGGCTCTATATTTAATCAGATAAAGTAGATAAAAGAACAGAAATCACCTTACTTCTCATCTATAAATTACAGTCTAAAAATCTCCAGCTTTTAGTCCTATAATTGAAGTAAACAAAGGCTAAAGCTGGAGATTTTAATCATTACAACATTCACAATTGAGGGGAATTATAAATACCTTTACCAACATAAAGTATCCATCAATAGTCAATTATAATTCTAATAGATTTATTGCTTAATAACTTAAAATATAACCAACAAATTAATAAATAAAATGCTCAACAAATTGTTATTCATTCATTGTATAGAAATACATAACAAAAAGTCTTTTATATCATTGACATCAATATTCTCGGGTATACAACAAAAACATCCAACAATAAACATCTGTTCAAAAGGATAGATAAAGAACCATTTGTAATATTGCAGAAAAAATGAGCAAAACATGTTCCGTTTGCTTAAGATTATAAGAAACTATAGAGAAGAGATTAGCTATATAGAAATCAAACAATTAATCACAGATAAAATGCCAATTAATGTAGTTCTTTTACTAGATATTTTGATATACACTTTTTCCCTAAACTATCATAGAAAAACGCTTTTATAAAAGGGCTTGCCCTATTCACTTTTTAAAAAGAGGGAAGCCTAATTCCCCCTTACTAAAAAGGGCATTAGAAAAAGACAGTTTAAAAAGGCAGCAAGCTGGGTAATTTTGTTATGCAGTTTACAGAACAGAAGATTGAATATTTGCCATAATTTGGATCAAAATATTATCAGCTGCACCAATATATACAACACACAAAAAGAATCGTAAGAAGGGCTTAAAACTAGCTAAATTCAAAAGTTATTCTCCAGCAGCTACTGCCGTTTTTATCATATCAAGAGAGATAGAAAACCAATACAGACTTGGGGCTTTTTTAATTAAAAGTCCCCAATATATCATATACGACTGAAACAATTTATACTGGAATGTCCAACAAAATTATACAACAAAATAACCCCGAGAAATAGAATTTTTGTTGTACACTATACCTGTCAAAAATATGATTAGAACAAAATAACAATGTACAAGAAAATAGGGCTTAAAGTAGCAAACAAATAAACTGGATCGCTCCAAATGTAAGTATAGTATAGAAAGGATAATATTATCTAACAAAAAAACTTTTTTAAGGTGTATTAAAACCATACTTTTATTCTAAATTGACATAATCAAAATCCAAACAATAACCTCATCATTTCATCAATTCATCAAAAAACAATTGTATCACATAACGTAGAATTGTATAAAAAAGCAATAAGCACTTTTATATTTAAACGACATTTCATACTTTTGAGATACATCTTTTGTTTTTCACTATTAATGCCCATCATAATAGTAATAATTTATAACAATATACGCCATGATTAAAATTTATAGTATGAATACTTGTCCGGACTGTATTTATGTTGAAGAGCAGATACAGGGAGACGACAGATATGAGATTATAGACATAGGTTCGCATGTAAAACATTTAAAGGAATTTCTAAGGATCCGTGATAACAGCCCTGTTTTTAATGAAGTGAAAAAAGTTGGAGCTGCAGGTATTCCATGCTTTGTTCTAGAGGATGGTTCTGTTACACTCATACCAGAAGAAGCCGGACTTACTTCAAGACCAATTACAGAAGGAATGTCATGTAATATAGACGGAAGTGGTTGCTGATACAAACTATATTTTGAGGAATCTAACCTATCATATAATAAAGCTAAAATATGAAATCTGTTTATTATATGATAGGTTGTACTCAAAAATGACCTCTAATCACAAATTGATCTTAGATAATAATTGGCAGTTCTATATGAATGTTTACTATCTTTCTCCTCTATGAATCGTGTATATTGGAAATATAGTTTCTGATATAATGCAATGATGATGAATATGGTATACTTACCTGCTGCTTGTTGTATGGGAAAATTTTGCCAATGAGGATTTATAAAGATGTAATCCTAGCAAAGGACTCAACTATATTGAGAAATTAATGGAATATCTTTTTAAGTCATCCGATGAACATTAAAGATATTTCCGTATTTTTGAAATACAAATCAAAATGACCGACAATGGAAATTCATAATTTATTGGATGTCAAATCAAGAACCGAGCTGCGTGAATGGTTAATACAGAACCATAAAACGGAGAAAGAATGTTGGGTAGTTGTGAAACGTGGAAGACCTACGGATGATAATACTTTCTGGTATATTGATGCTGTAGAAGAAGCCCTATGTTTCGGCTGGATAGACAGTACCACTAAGAAAATAGCAGAAGATGTAACAGCCCAAAAACTTTGTCCACGAAAGCCAAAAAGCAATTGGTCCGAGCTCAATAAAGAAAGATGCCGCAGAATGGAGCGATTAGGACTGATGACTGATGCCGGAAGAGCTGTTCTGCCGGATATGTCTCCCAATGGTTTTACCATAGACAAGGATATATTGCAAAGGCTACAATCCGACCCGTTAGTGTGGAACAATTTCTACCAATTTCCTGATTTATACAAGAGAATCAGGATTGATACCATCCAAATCAAGAGGAACCAACCCGAACTTTTTGAAAGTCGCCTGAACAAATTCATAGAAAATACCCGAAAAGGACTTCTTTACGGAGAATGGAATGACAATGGAAGATTATAAAAATACAGGAAAGCATTAACCTATTTTTATTACCTTTGTACCTAGGATATTAAAAAACAAAGATTGTTCAACCTATGAAATAATTATAGAAGTTAAATACAAATATTCACGCTGCCAAAGTACAATTTATGCCTATTTCAGCGACAATACCAAAGTTGACTATGAGACTAAAAAGTATTAACCTCATGTTTTCAGATCAAGAGGATATGTTGATGTCTATTACCAATTACAGAGTACATAAAGGCGAAAAAGAAGGATGTAAAAGACGTAATACTGTTTCCATTTACATAAAATTTCAAATAGTATCCGTAAATCGGAGGTAATCTATGGTATATTATCATAGTTGATATGAAATTCTAAATCAATTAGATATTTAAACCATCTATCATTTGCATCTTAACTCACAGGGTACATTTTGGGAACAATATACCCACTGACATCTTGCATAATAGCTTATATCAGTGGGAATATGCTTATTGCTTTCTATTTACTTAATGATATTTAAAATAACCATTAAACATAAATAGATTCTATTGACTTTATATGAGAGAACATAGAAATATAAAAATCATGACTTCGTATAACTATGAATCTTATTTTTGTTAATGCTTTTTTCAAAAGTAACACCTAATTTACAGAAATCATTGACTACGTCATAAATGGCAACTTCATTTGCATTTATATCACCATCAACGATTATCATCTCGCTCATCAATTTTGAAAATTCTTTCTTTTGTTCCTCATTTAGAAGTTTAATTTGCGACAATGCTATAAGTGAATTCTTTGCTTTAACAACTTCATGATCACAATCTTCAAGACAAAGTTCTTCTTTAAGCTTGTTAAAGAAAAAAGTTTCTCTTTCATCAATAATTCCGTCAGCGTGTATTATATCCAATAGGATACGCATGATAGCGATTTTTTCTTGATACGTAAATTCCATATTTATTTTTTTATTGGTTTCCAATTTTCTTTAGAGTGAGCATTCAAGAATTTATTATACTCTTCCACATTATGAACTTCTACAATAGAGTTCTTTGCAGTTGAAGGCTTACCCTTTGGAGTATACTTCTGGAGTTTCAAAGGAAATGAACTGAGCTTTCTAGTCTGTATCTCAGTTCCCTGCATATCAGAATATGCGAATAGATTTTCTTGTCGAATACTCTCCTTTGCAGACTTTGGCTCCACAATAGTTTTTTCTTCTTTAACAGGATTAATAGGAATAGGAAATTCCTTCTTTTTCTGTTTTTCCATAGAAGCAGGTACATAGTCAGGGTCATTCCCCTGATATGGTGGAAATGATTCTTCTGACTGCTGTCCCCAAGTAGGATAGCCACCTCTTCCTTGACTGTAGCCAGACACACCAAAAGGGGGGTAATCCTGTGCTTTCTTGCATTTCTTTTTTCCACCCTTTCTCCTTTCAATTTCAAGTTCACGTTCTTTTTTACGTTCATATTCAATACACTCCATTTCACGCTTTGCTCTTATTTGTTCTTCTTGCTTACGTAGAAGAATCGCAGCCATTTCTTCTTTGGATTTGTAAATGGCAAGAGGAAGAACTTTGTAAAGGCAAGAATAGGTTTTTTCATGGCTAAACGCTATACCTGCCATATAAGATGCAAGTGTAAAACTATCTCCAAATGCATTTTTGCATGCCTCTATGAATTTCACGTCGTAAACGAATTCATCCTTATATTTATCTCGTAGCTTTAAGTAACTGATGGCAGTAGTAATGAAATCAGCTTCAGGAACAAAGAGTGAGATTTTGTTTAAGAATCCTGCCGCGCCTTTGTCAGCTTTAAGATAATGCATAATTTCATTAGACTTCAAGCCTTTCCCTTCAAATTTACAAAGGACATTGTAAATTCCAGTTGATTCTACAGTCATGTCATCAACTTCTTGTTTAGCCATGAAGTTAACAACGATATGAACGATATCCATAAAATAACCTAAAGAATCTTTTGGGTAGAATGAATGGCGCTCATATCTCATCAAATAAACCCAAATGGGGAGGTCACCCTGAGGACGTACATCATCATATACAGCCGAAAGCATTTCTTCAACAGTATCATCGCTAATGATTTTCTTACATTTATCAGTACCGTCAAGTTTGAAAATATTGAAGATATTTCTTACCCCTTGCATTGAACTATGGAACATCTGTTTTTTCTTAATGAGACTAACAGCATCACTCCAAATAGGATTATCTATTTTGATATGCTCATCAAATGAAGACTCAAATTCTCTTTTGGCCTCAAAATCTAATGGAAAGACATGTCTTACCTCTTCAATAGACACAATAGAGAAATCTAATGATTCTTCTTTAACATAATTGATAATCAAATATGCGAAAGAGCTCTCAAAAGAATTCATTCTGAAAAAGAGGGAATCGAAAATATCGCTTCTATATGGAAGTTCCGAAATATCGCAATCGAAATCAACAATTTTCTCTTTATCTAGATTGAAAAAACCATATTTATAGAGATCTATAAAATCGGATCTACGTATAATTGCTAAATAATTTTTCATAATTAAATACCAAATATGTTACCTCCGCCAGATGTGTTGAATTGTCCTGTCAACGCATCATGAATATTTATCTTACTACAATCATCTGAGAAATTATTCAGATATGCTGATTTAGAACCGCTATGTATCAAATACAAATTATTGCGGCTTCTAGTCATTGCAACCATAAACAAGGTACGACTCAGCTTTTCATTACTATTGATATACAAGGACTGATTAAGTCCAGGAAGAAAGACATTATCGAAATCAAGACCTTTAGAACTATGATATGTCATTACGCAAATACGGCCGTCGCTTTCGGTGAATGAGCCATAGCCGTTTCCAACATACTGCAACTTAACGTTATTGCTTTTAAGGTAAGAGTTTAGTTTGTTATAATCAACTTTACCCCATTTATTTAGCTGCACAGACCATTGATTCTTACCTAACGCAGATAAAGCCATTTGGAAAAAGTCTATGATTTTCTGCTGAGAAGGAATAAGGATAGCAGCAGTATCCCCGATGTTAACTGCTCTCTGTGCTTCCTTCATTATATACTTAGCTTCCTCTTCTGCAGAACTTGCGGTGCAAAGTCTAATCTGGGTTGTTCTCTTCGTCATATCTCGGCGTGCAGTGAAAATGTTCATATTAGGCATGAATTTTTCAACAGCTGAAATAATTGAACTTGATAGACGATGAATTATACCAAGTTCAAAGTCCCGGCAATTAAGTAAACTTGAAATCTGAGAAGGAGTTACGGTAGACTCTCTATACTTAGGATCAATATCGTAGATAGACTGGTTTTCATCACCAGCAACTATTACATGCTTTGCTCTACTATTCATTGTAGACAGAACACGCCCGGTCATGTCTTGAATCTCATCACTTAAGATGTAGTCATAGTTTGAAGATCCATCCATAAATTCATAGTAAGTCATAATATTTGCAGATACCCCCATTTCGGCAAACGCAGCTTTGAACATAGCAATCAACGAGTGAGTAAAAACTACAACTACCACTTTGGCACTTGCGTCCTTTCTCTTGATACGTTTCATAGTGTAAGCTAATAATACAGATTTACCTGAACCTGGGAATCCCTTAATCCATACATTACGTTGATCAATATCGACATTCTCGATAAAATCACGTTGCTGGTCATCCAGCATATTTTCAGGAACTAACCATGCCATAATTTAATTAATTTTTATGGTTTATAATTTTGTTAAAGATTTTGTTCTTGTTTGAGTTAGATTTTCCTCATCGTAGTATAAAGTTTGCTCAATCTTGGGCTTTGAATTACGAATTTCATGAGCCTTATCTTTTTTACCAAGCTCTTCCGCAACAGATGCAAACCATCCATAATCAGAATCATTAAGTGAATTAGCTTTCCATTTTTGCTCATACCGGTCATATGCGATTTGGAATTTCTTCTTTGCTTCTGCATATTTGCCTTCTCTTTTATCTAGCCTACCTAATAAGATGTTGACACATGGTTCTGAAGGATTTAGCTCATATGCCTTATTAAGATACTTAAAAGACTTTTGTGAGTCTTTATAAAAGAGAGTATTACCCAAATTAAAGTTTGGCCAATAAGCATTTGGATTATATTCAAGCGCTCTTTCAAAAAATTCAATAGCTTTATCTTTGTTACCAGAGTTGTGGTAATAAACTCCAATAAGATTATAGTCCTCAGGATTAGGATAGATTTCATTTTGTTGTTCTAAAGTTTCTGCGGCTTTGAAATCGTTGCCTGCATCCTCATAAGCTTGTCTAAGAGTCATCAAACAGTTTTTTGTTGGTATGCCACCATTTTTTTCAGTTTCAAGATTTGCTTCTCTTTCAGCTTTTAAGACAATTCGTTCTTCAGTGGTAAGCTCTTTATTAGCAAAAGGATTCTGAGGTTCTATCATACAACTGATACCCATACAATGTGCCTTGGCTAGCAACAATTTGTCAGCAGTAATTTCTAAAGCGAGCGTAACTTGAGCGGAGGTTAAGAAACCACCATCACGGGTAATCTTAAGATTGAAAAGCATCTTATTAGGACTACCAACACAGATAGGTAATTCAATTGCTTCCTGATAGTCCTTTGTTGGCATCAAATCATCAATAACCACTGTATCACATGGAATAGTTGTACCAGCAGGAATAAGAACTTTATTTGTGATGTCTTTAGTAATTACAAAAATTGGCTCACTTGTGATTGGCTGAATAATACACTTATTCATACCATTCATAAGTAGTGAGTGAATAGCAGCACCCTTTGAAACATGGGTCTGAAGATCCTGAGGGACAAGGATATCTGAGTCTTCAAAATAGTTCTTCAGTACTTCTTGTATAAAAGGATTTTGCGCACTTCCACCAATAAGTAATACATAATCTATTTCAGATTTACGAATATTTGCCTTTTTTATGGCACTATCAATAGGCATAAAAATATTATTATACTCTTCTTGACCTCTAATAGATATAGGCATTCGCGATTTTTTCATAAAAACCGACATTACCTCGACCAATTCTTTAGTAGAAAGAAAGAAGTCAGACTGCATAAGCAGACCTTTCTTTGTTTCAACAGAAACAGGAATTGAAATAGATTCTTTATCTGCGCTATTCTTTACATATTCAGGGATTTCCAATTTATACATTTGGTTGGAAATCTTTTTACAAAAAAGAATTTTCAAACGCTCTGCAACCTTGTAAAGCTGAGTAGCAATATATTGAAGTTCCTTTGTTCTGAAATCTTCCACCCTTACATTGTTAGCCTCGAGAAATCGTGGTAATAAATAGTTAAAGGTAATATAACGATCTACATCATCTCCACCCAATTTGGTAAATTTTGATATTGCTACATTCTTTGAATATAAGCCATTAGTGGATTTCCCGATTTCAAGAATGGAAATATCGCAAGTACCTCCACCGAAATCAAAAACTAAAACTTTTGAATTGTAGTGTGGCGATATAAGTAAAGGCTTTTCTGAGTCTTCGCTGTCATGAATGTAACTAATGAATGCAGCGTTTGGCTCGTCTATAAGTGATTGTTTAGAGATGTTCATTCCATTTGACTCTAAAGCCTCCATCAACTCTTTGCGTTGATTTGCTTCAAAAGAAGCAGGAATGCTGACAGCATATAAAATATTGTCTGACAAGTTATTATTCTGGCAATACTTCTTAATGAGCATGTTAAGATACATAAAAAAAACCCTTACGCAGTCCTTGGGATTTCTGATTTTTACTCCGTCTAAATTAGCAACTTCGCTATTATAGTACTTTGCACCAAGGTCTTCGCCAATTTCCATTTTGAAAGAGAACCAAATGTTCTTACCTTTAGTAAGAACATATTTAAGGTTTGAAGCTCCTTCTCCTACAAGCAATCTGCCATTAAACCATGCTATAACGCTGGGTAGCTTTTCGCTTTGATAAATAGTGCCATCCTCCAGTATTTGCGTAAGCTTGATTGGAAGAGTTCTAATCTTATCATCACCATGTTCTTTTGTAGCAATAGACACAACGGTGGTAGAGGTTCCAAAGTCAATACCTACATATGTTGCCCTTGATGCCAATTGTATATTTTGAACAGACGGCAACATCGATTTTAAAGAGAGTATATTTGATCCTACCATTTTGTACAATTTACTTAAAATGTAAAAAAATAATAAACAGTTTATAAATAGCATCAATAAATAACAAGGAATATTTTACCAAATCATAACAATGGAAATACTTAGATTACAAGTATATATATTATATTTCCAATTGTTCTTGTTCCTCTAAGTGACTAATTAAATCAATACAACTGAATCTTAAGACCTCTTCAGTTTTGAAAATCAAATTAAGTGATGATTGCGAGGCATTGGTCCCCCACTTTAATACAGAAGCAAGATCCTTAGCCAACATGATTTTTTTCATGCAATCCATATTCTTATTTGCCATAATTTTCTATTATTTGGTTGTACAAATATATGTAAATATAACAATAAACAAGCCGAATTATTGCCAAAATACAAAATATCAAATTCATTGCAGTATTCATCTTTACCCATTTTTAGCATTATTGCAGCAAAATGAAGCAAAACGCTACATTATCGCAGCTACCATTTACAGTATCCCTATTTAATTATACTTTTGCCTTACCTGGTTATGTATATATGAATGCTGTCACAGGGACAGGTGCCACACGTACAACTTTCATTTTTCAGACTGCAACCATTATAGCCTACCAGATTTATTTATGGAGGATAAGCAATTTCAGCACATCCCTGTCTGTATATTGGACTGCAGAATACTTATATGTGATATTGCTTGGAGTGCTTTCCATTATATATCTTAAATACAAAAACTATTAATCGTTTGAATCCCATGATGAAAAAAGACCTGTCTATCGAAGTCGGCGATTACACTTTCTAGTGAATAAAATACTTTGCAACCATATCTTTAAGCTGATCCGATGACAGGTTTGCTATGCCTATTGATTCAATAAGTGAAAACTCTTCTTTATTCTTACCAATAATAAACTTACGTTCATGACCGTCTATTTCAGCTAGCAAATGGAAATTTCCCTTATACGACTGCTCCATACGGATATTCTTTATAGTATGTCCGTTTATGACAAATTCGCATATTTCAGGGGCCATTTCCTCTAACTCTCCCCATGATTTCAGACGGTCAACTATAGTATTTTCAACACGTCCTATCCACTGTTCCGCAACACCATATTTAGTAGCAACCGTACGAAATTGTTTTATGGCACTAATTATATCACGTATTATTGCATCAGGCCTACGTATTCCATTATCTTTAGCAAACTGAATAACATCATCCCGTGTTATATCCCTAAGTTTTGCCCTAATATACATGCAATGATCTTCATTTGGCAAGAATCCTCCATTGTCAAATATATAAGTTACATCGTATGCTGGAGACAAACGCCAAGTACCGTCCTCACTCATAACAAATGAAAAATTCTTATTGTGATCATCTGTATTGTTTGCCAATATATTAAAGACCATCCTGCGGAATACCTCATAACAGTCTGTTTCCTGCAGATGGAGCTTCCGACATACTGTAATCAATTGTTCATAACTGTCCGCATCGGGGCTAATTGCGGCCAAAGTTTGTGTATGAATCTTTTTCCCATTATTACGGTCAAAGCGTTTTGTCATAAAATGATTATTTCCGTCCACCTGATAGAGTTTTGAAGGCATCATATTTATCCCTGCCATTGTAGCAAGTTCATAGTAAGACATCTCCAATTCAGCCGAACTATATTGCGAATTTCCAAATTTGACCAGATAGTAATCAAATTCCTCTAATCCGGAAATCTGCCCGCTACGGACCTCACCATTCTTTCGATTAATGGCAACAATGGCTTTAGGTTGACGACCACCGGCTGAAGTACCAACCGTAAGTAATGACTGCATTGTTACCGACTCTTCGGGTAGGATTCTGGCATTTTCTCTTTCTGAGAATATTCGCTTTGCTAAATTTGCCAATGATTTGATATCTATTTTTTCAGCCTTACGCTCTCTTGAAACCTCAGGCAAAAATTCCAAAGCTCCCATTCCACGCTTTCCTATAAATGAGAGTTTGTCAAGAGGAGTAATATCTGCGTTTGACAAGTGATTCTGTTGGCGCCATAATTCAAAAAGTTGATTTCCCCATGAGTCAGGCAATGAATCTGCTAAAAATGCCGGTAATTTTTGATAAATCTTGGCCTCTTCTCCCCATACAGGCGTAAGTCCTCTTGCCCCATCAACAGGTGCCGCTAATGGAGAAATGTTAAGACCTTTCTTCAAGAAGACCGGATTATACATAAAATAGGATAACCTGCGTCTGGCATCCCATGCCAATCTACCAATTTCCTCACCCCAAAGTATTACTTTTAACGACTGTACCATAATTTATGCTATTTAGAGTGTCTGACACGCTGTACCTTTTTATCATCCCTACGCATCAGGTAAGGAGATTCAGGCAACTCCGGAAGAAGATTGTCTATAGTATTAATCTGTCCGACCACTTTCAACAACACAATAAATGTTGACAATGAAATATTGCCAGCTGTACCATTCTCGAATTTGTGGATGGTTGTAAGTCCAATTCCGGATTGCTCAGAAACATCTTTCTGAGTGAGATTGCAACGAATTCTATATTCTTTAAATCTGTTGCCTAATAGCCTTACAAGCTCAGGCGTGGAGTATTCATAGAAATCTACCATATAAACCGTATTTATATATCATTATAATGATAGTTAAATATATTTTTAAGCATTAATCTTCAATATTATGAAGATTATAAACACAAAACTATGTAATTTCTGAGAATAAAACTAATTTTTCTTGAAAA
>UMHH01023022.1_pt1 | contig 32138 bp, 19 predicted proteins | sample 1965491 | NCBI WGS metagenome assembly UMHH01 (sample SAMEA4836094, study PRJEB28245) | human gut metagenome | biome: gut microbiome; material: fecal sample | place: Denmark | collected 2008
GGGGGGGGGTAATCCGTCCTACTGCAAATCCACGACCGCGCAATCCGCGGCACCATAGCCGTTCGACTTGCACCATGCGTCGCCGGCCTTCACCGAGTCGACCGTATCACCCGACAGGATCACGTAATACGCGGTCGAAGCGTCGGCCTTCGTGTACGTCGGGTAATCGCCGGACCAGATCAGGATCGCGTTCTTGTGCTTGATGCGCTGCTGCAGGAACTGCTCGTAGATGTCCACGTAATGCCAGGTCTTGCCATCGGCCTTCATGTCGTTTTTCTTGCTGGACAGCTGCGTGGTGTAGGTGGTGTAGAAGCGGGATGCGGCGGATTCGTCATGCTTGAGCTGCCAGCTCAACGCAAGCTGCGCGTACCGCTCGGCGTCCTCGCTGTCGATGTCGGAGCCCGCCAACGCGTCGCCGTCCGCACTGCCCGCCTCGCCGGTGCCGCTCTGACCGGTCTGCAGGATGACCTCGGCGCTGCCGGTCTCGATCTGGTCGTACGGGCGCCAGTACTGCCTCGTGGTGAATTCGAGCGCGACGTTGGCCGTCTCGCCATTGAACTTGACCGGCTGCTTGGAGAAGTCGAAGACGGCCGAGGCGATGACATTGCCTTCATCGTCCTTGATGCTGACCTTGACGTCGGATTCCTTGAACTCCGCCGTGTCGCCGTCCTTCGTCGACGCGCAGTTGGAGGTGAGCTGCAGCTGCGCGACGAGATTGGTGTCGCTGTGGTCGACGGAACTCAGCTCGGCATCGGGCGCAGCGGTGCAGGGCTTGTCGTCTTTCGCGGCCTTGCTGTCGCCGGACTTGGTCTTGCCGCTCTGCTGGGATGTCGACTGCGTCTGAGCCGATTGGGTGCCGGAATCACGCAGCATGAACCACCAGACGCCGAATCCGGCGGCAAGCGCCACGACGAGTACGGCGATGATGATGCCGACGATCAGCGCGGTCTTCTTCTTGCCCTTGCCGGCGGACTCTCCAGGCCGTGACGGTTGGGCTGGCGGCTGCACGGCCTGCGGCGGGAATACGGCACCGGGCTGGGCGGCACCGTATTGCCCCGCGTACTGCTGAACAGCCTGATAAGGCTGTGCAGCAGGCACCGGCTGTGCGGTCGGCACCGGCTGCGCAGGCTGCGGGCCGGCGGACAGCTCGGCACCGCACTGCTGGCAGAACCGCATGCCGGGTTCCGACTGCTGACCGCACACCGGGCACGCGGAACCCGCCTGCACGGCTACGGGCGCCCCGCAGTTCTCGCAGAATCTATCGCCCTCAACGACATTCGCACCACAACGGGAACACCGCATAATCTCTCCTCATGACTATCCTGCGCTCAACGTTACACTGCATGACAGCATTCCCCTGCAAATATACTGCGATACGGACCCCAAATGACGTCCGCAACCATTTGACCGAGATGTCTTTCAAATATTAAAATTAAAGATCGATGAAATTTCGAAGAGGAGATTATCATGCAGATCGGAGTAAGAATGGGGCATATTCCGGCATCCCGTCGTACGGTGACGATGGCCATCGCCGTCATCGCCGTCATTACGCTTTCCATTGCGATGCTGTGCGGATGCGGCACGGCACGGAACACGAACCAAGCAACGGATTCCGGCTCGGGCGGGAAACGTCTCGCCTCATCTTTGCAGGCTTATGCGACGCAGCTGCTCGGCCAGGACTCCGGAATGGGCCCCGCGCAGAAAGCGACACTGCGCAAGGCCGCGACAAGCGGCAAAATAAGTCTGTCCGATTACAAGGCCGCATGGAGCCGATACATCACGTGCGTCCAAGACAAGGGCCATCCGAGGCCGACACTGAAAACTTACTCCAACGGCATCCAGCAGCCGCAGGGAGACGTACTTCCTTCAGATAAAGCAGATGACCTTGACTACATCCAAAAAAAGGCCAAGGACTTGAACGCGTGTGGAATCGCCACCGTGGATTCGGTGGACGCGTTGTATATGGCACAAGTCGGCAATCCCAATCTGTATGCGTCTCATAAGGAGGGGGCAGTCGATTGCCTTAAGCGCGCCGGGCTGGTGCCGAAATCCTACACCGTCGAACAATACGAGAAGGAGGCGAACGCAATGGGTCATGCCGCTCCCGGAGAGACCGTCAACACGACGTATGACATGAAGAAACCGGAAGTGCTGGCATGCCTCGCCGCCAACGGCAACGTATTCATGGACAGATGACGCCACAGGCACAGAGAATGCATTGGCATGTTTTCGCCCCTATCGGATATCGGATTACCTGCCCGATGGGGGCGAAAACATACCTTATATGCCCCGCCCAAATACCGCGAATAAGCTGCTGAAGATGACGTGGCGACTATACAATAAGGAGGGAAGAGCAAACCAAGAAAGGGGCTTGTCATGATATGTCCTCACTGCGGCGCCACGCTGTCCAGCGCCGCACGATTCTGCACGCAATGCGGGCAGACGCTCGCGGTCGCCGCAGCAAACAGCAACGACAACGTCGAAGATTCGACCGTGCTCGGCACCGCTCCACACGGCACCGCAGCCGCGCCTCAGCCGGAAGCACCCGCTCCCGTCGCCGCATTCCCTGAACCCGTACCGGCCCCGCAGGCCGCGGCACCGCAGCCCGAGCCGGCACCCGCATTCCCCGGCGCGGAACAGCCCGCAGCCGAGCCGGCCTTCCCGGCGGTTCCCGAACCAGTCCCCGCACAAGAAGCTCCTGCAGCTCCCGTCCCGGCGGCAGAAGTGCCAGTCGCCGCTCCGGCCGGAGAAGTTCCCGCCGCCGCACCTGTTGCGGCTGCAGCACCTGCTCCCGGCACTTTTGCTGCGCCCGCGCCTGGTGCTCCCGTCCCCGGCGCACCTGTCCCCGTTACCCCCGGCGCACCCGGCGCCCCGGTTCAGCCCGGCGCTCCGCAGCAGTTCGTCCCCAACCCGATGTTCAAGGAGCTGTTCTCCGCGCGTTCGCTGCAGACCGCCGCAATCAGCCTTGCCTTCGGCTTGATCGGCGCGATGGCGCTGGCCCTGATCGGCTCCATCTTCTTCTTGTCGGCCGGCTCATCATGGGCGTCCAAGCTGAGCATGGTCCCCGGCCTGTCCCACATGATGAGTGACGCCAGCGGTTCCGGCACGGTGACGCCGAACTTCTTCCAGTTCCTGATTCTGGTGATGGTTCTGGGCGTATCCGGTCAACTGTCGCCCAACATCACCGGAGGCAACCTCTCCATGTCGTCCTTCGGCGTGTCCGGCCATCTATGGATGCCTGTCGGTCTTTCCGGCGTGGCGCTGGTTCTCGGCACCGCGTTCGGCGCATACTGGTTCGCGCGTAAGTTCGCCATCCGGTTCAAGTGGACCGGCATCGTCAGCAGCGTCATCGTCGGCGTCGTGATGGGATTCGTCTATCTGATTCTCGCCGCGATCTTCCCGCTGACGCTGGGAGCCGGCAGCATGGGCGGCATTCAGGCCAAGGCCATCCTGACCGGCGTCTCCGCCCGTACGTATTTCATGACGCTGCTGCTCGCCGCGATCGGCGCGTTCTTCGGCTATCTGCTCGCCCAGTACGCCTCGGATTCCAACAACGTGTTCACCGCGGCCTGGAAGTGGGCTCACCGCACGCGCGGCTTCGTGCGCACGCTGCTTGACGCGGCGTTCATCTACGCGGTCGTGTTCACGGTGATCGGCTTCATTTGCCTGATCATGCTGTCCAGCAGCCTGCACAACGGCCAGATGTTCATGCTGTTCCCGATTCTGCTGCCGTACCTTTCGTTCCTGACGTTCGCGCTCGGCTCGTTCGGCGCGGTCGGCATCACGGCCAGCGGTAATATCGCTAACCTGTCGCTGTTCGGCATCTCGAACCAGTACGTCGGCTCCATCAGCGCACCGTGGCAGCTGTGGCTGGTATTCGTGGCGTTCCTTATCACCACGTTCTACATTGCGTTGCGCGCCGCGGCACGCAACATCTATGATCCGGCATATGCGGGATGGCAGCACTCGTGGAAGTCTCCGGTCGCCACGCTGGTGATCTGGCTGATCGTCACGTTCCTGTTCACGTCCGCGACGCTGGGTTACACCATGCAGTCCGATACCTCTGACGCGTCGCTGAACATCGCGGCATGGTACTTCCTCGTCGCGGCCGTATGGTCGTTCCTGATCGAGGTGGTGGCGCTGACATTCGGCCCGGCCATGGTGCTGTCGATGGGCGGCGCATGGAAGCTGTTCGTCGGCGGCACGGTCCGCCCGACGCCCGCCGAGGTCACCGCGTATGCGGCGGCATGCGGAGCGCACTTTGGTCGCTTCCCGTCACAGGTCGCCGCGGCCGCCGGCTACACCGGCCCGCAGCCGTCCTTCGGCGGACAGCCTGGCGCCGGCACCGGAGCGCCGACCGCGCCCGCAGCTGGCATCCCGGTTCAGGGCGTTCCCGTTCCCGGTGCTCCGGTTCAGGGGGTTCCCGCTGCCGGCACCGACGCCGCGGCCTTTCAGGCCCAAGGTGGTGCCCCGACTGTCCAAGTTCCTGCCGGCGCTCCTGCAGCTGCACCTGTCGCCCCCGTTCCGGTGGCTGCTCCCGCCGCCCCGGCTGCAGCCAAGGCCATGACCCCGCAGCAGAAGAAGCTGGCCATCATCATCAGCGCCATCGTCGGCGTGCTTGCCCTGCTCGGTATCGCTTACGCAGTGGTCAACTCCACCGTGTTCAGCGCCGATAACACCGTGAAGAGCTACCTGTCGGCCATCGCGTCCGGCGACTATGACAAGGCCAACGGCATCTCCGACCCGCAGGTCGCCAACGGCAAGCGCACGCTGCTCACCAATGCGGCTTCCAAGGGCGACAAGACCACGATCAGCAACCAGCGCATCATCTCCGCCACCGACAACGCGGACGGCTCCCGCACGATGCGGATCTCGTACACGCTGGGCGGCAAGTCCATGACCGACACTCTGACGGTCGCGCCGAACGGATCCAAGTTCCTGATCTTCAAGAACTGGAACATCACGACGCCGCTGGTCAAGGAGATCTCCGTCTACGCGTCACCGGCCATCACCAACTTCACCGTCAACGGTGTCAAGGTCGGCGCGAAGAACGCCACAGCATCCGATTCCGGCACCTACACCTTCAATGTGTATCCGGGCTCGTACACGGTGAAACCGGTCACGTCGAAGTATCTGACCGCGGATTCGACGACGCTGACCACCTCCTCCGAATCCTCCGCCTCGATCTCTGCAGAGCCGACCGACGCTCTGGCAGACGAGATCAACGCGAAGATCAAGGACAAGCTGGATACCTGCGCCAAGTCCACGGATGCACAGCCTGAAGGCTGCCCGTTCAGCATGTACGGTTCCGATGACGACTACCGCAACATCGCATGGAACATCACCGAATACCCGACCGTCACCACTGATGACCTCAGCATCGACTCGGGCAGCTTCTACGTGTACGGCGGCGAAGCCAAGGTGGCGTACGAGTACAAGAACTATGACGACTCCTGGGAGCCGACGGACAGTTCCACCAGCTTCAGCATCAGCGGACAGTTCACGCTGGACGGCGACAAGCTGGACATCACGCTGGACGAGGACTGATCGGAATGATTTCGCCCGGCACGGGGCACCTGCTGCGCGCACCGTGCCGTAAGTGGAAGAATCCGTGAGCATCGCAACCCGCCGTTCCTCTTGGGACGGCGGGTTCTTGTATATTGGATAAGGTTTGTGTACGGCAACGTATCACCACGGTGAACGGTAACGAAACTATCGACGGAAAGAGCGGAAAAACATGTCGGCGATCCTTGAGGGCACACCCGATAAGCGACTGGCCTTGGTGACGGGCCGCGCATATCCTGAGCTTGCCAATGAAGTGGCTCAATATCTCGGCATCAACGTGCTGCCCACCACCGCATACGACTTCGCCAACGGTGAGATGTATGTGCGGTTCGCGGAGCCGGTTCGAGGCGCCGACGTGTTCGTGCTGCAGTGCCACACCAACCCGATCAACAAGTGGGTGATGGAGCAACTGCTGATGATCGACGCCCTCAAGCGCGCCTCCGCCAAGTCCATCACCGTCGTGGCACCGTTCCTCGGCTACTCCCGTCAGGACAAGAAACATCAGGGCCGCGAGCCGATCACCGCCCGCCTGATGTTCGACCTGTTCCGCACCGCGGGAGCGAATCGTCTGGTCACCGTCGACCTGCATGCCGCGCAGGAGCAGGGCTTCTTCGATGGCCCGGTCGACCATTTGACCGCCATGCCCGTGCTGATCGACTACGTGCGCAGCCACGTGCCTATGGACAAGGCGACGATCGTCTCCCCCGACGCCGGCCGCATCAAGGTTTCCGAGCAGTGGGCCGCCAAGCTGGGCGGGCTCCCGCTCGCGTTCATCCACAAGACTCGCGACATCACGCGCCCGAACCATGCCGAAGCGCATGGCATCATCGGCGACGTGCAGGGGCGCGACTGCGTGGTGGTGGACGACATGATCGACACCGCCGGCACAATCTGCGAGGCCGTGCGCACGCTGCGCAACTCCGGCGCCGCCTCGGTGACTCTGGTCGCCACGCATGGTCTGCTGTCTGGCCCGGCCGTGGAGCGCCTGCGCGATTGCGGCGCCCGCGAAATCATCCTGATGGACACTGTGCCAGTGCCGCAGGAGAAGCGCCTGGATAACATGACTGTGCTGTCGGTGGCGCCGCTGCTGGCCGCAGGCATCCGCTCCGTCTTCGAGGAAGGCTCCGTGGCGACACTGCTGGAGGGCCTGCCGGAGGACATGCGCCCGAGAAACATCTACGCCTGAAATATAACACAAGGGACTACATATTTGCCCCCCCGCTGACGGGGGCAGAATGACGCGATCCTGGCCATCCATAACGGTTTGAACACAAAAGGGGAGGGCGCCCTCCCCTTTTGTGTTCAAACACCATCCGTCACACTCGCAAGCGGGACGCGGCAGAATCAAGCGACATCATGGCATTCGTTTTCTTTGCCACTTGTAGTTCCGATTTGCTTAAGTAGAAGAGGCGGCTTAAGAGGATCAGATGTCAACTGATATATAGGAACATGTGGAGACACGAAACCATTCACTTGATCCGCCGTGCCAGGCATATAGAACGTGCTATCCGCTATCCGCTTCCCGGTAGCAACGTCAATCATGCTGTCATCTGTATACGCCCGCATGAGACAACTCACGCATGAGATGATGTCCCGATTGTCGAACGCGGTCAACGACATGACCGTCCTCTCATAGATGCGGCTCATCACGGCCGCTTCCCTTCCTCCCGCGCGACCCTCGCACGACCTACCCGGAAACTTAACCCCTCGAAAAACCAACGCCCCCTCGACGACAAACCAAACAAACGGTATGCACGACCCTGCCCACGCCAGCGGGGCAGGGTAGAGAGTCGTGGTGCGCCAAACACAAAAAGGGAGGCCGCCACAGGGCGACCTCCCTATTTCTATTTACTTATATCACTCGGCGCGCTTGCGGGCGATGAACACCGCGCCAGCGGCGGCGACCAGCATCATGCCGGCCATGCCGATGACGGCGACGTTCGCACCCGTCTTGGAGATGGCGTTGCCGTTGGCATCGGCCTTCTCCAGTGCGGCGATCGCGTCGGCGAGGGCCTTCTGCGCGGCGTCGATGTCAGCCTGGGTGGCGTTGTCATCGGCGAGGACGCTCTGGGCCTTGGCGAGGGCGTCACGCACGGCCTGGGCGGACTTCTTCGTGTAACCGCTCAGATCCAGGGCCTTGGCCTGATCGATGGTGGCCTGCAGCTTGCTCTTGTCGGTCGTCTCCGGGTTCGGAGTCGGCTTGGAGGAGGCGGGCTTCAGGGCCTTCATCGCGGCGTTCAGCGCGTTATACGCGGCATCGACGTCAGCCTTGGTGGCGTTCGCATTGTTCAGGACGGCCTTGGCGGCATCCAGAGCCTTCTTGAACGCGGCCCACGAATCCTTGGTGTACGCGGATTCCTTGAGCTTCTCGGCATCGGCGACCAGGCCGGCGAGCTTGGAGGTGTCCACGCGCTCTTCCAGAGCGGCGATGGCGTCCTTCAGGTTCTGGTAGGCGAGAGCCACGTCGTACGCGGTGGCGTTCTCGTCGTCCAGCACCTTCTTGGCGGCGTCGCGCTTGGCGACGAGCACCTTCCAGGTGTCGGCGGTGTAGGTGGCCTCGGTCAGGGCGGAAGCGTCATCGTACAGGTTCTGCAGATCGCACTTGTTGACCTTGACCTCGGTGCTCGGCACGTCGCGAACCGTGGTGACACGCAGCTCGGCAGCGGAGGCGTACGTGTTCACCTCGCCCGCGGACTGTCCCGCGGTTTCGAGAGCGGTGATGCGCACCTTGGTGACGTTCTTGACCGCGTCGAACTTGACCTTCTGCCAGACACCGCTGGTCGTGGTGAACGTGCCATTGGTGACGACGTCCTTGGTGGTGCCGTCGGACAGCGTCAGCGTAATCTTGTACTTCTTGATCTTGCCGTTCGCGTTCGCGCTGCCGCTGCGGGCCATGTAGCGCAGGCCGTCGATGGTCGTCGGCTCGTTCAGGTTGAACTGATACCAGGCGGTACCGGCGGACACTGCGTTGGCGCTCCAGGAGGTGTGCCAGTGGGTGCCGGCATTGCCGTCCTGGGCGAGGCTTGCCGGGCCCTCATTGCCGCCCGACAGTGCCTGCTGGCTGCCCGCCTCGACGGTGTAGGCGTCGGTCGCCACGTCGTACGCATCGTTCGAGTCGTCGCCCGGTGCGTTCTTCATGTACTCGGCCAGCGCCACAGCCTTGTTGTAGGCGGTGGTGTAGTCGGGCTTATCCTTGGCGATGAGCGCCTCGATCTCGGCCACCGTGTTCACGTACGTGGTCCAGACTTCGGCGGAGTAGTCGCCGCTCTTGCCGTTGTAGGTGTCCTTGACTTCCTTGAGCTTGGCCTCGGCGTCGGCCTTGGTGCGCTCGGCGGATGCCACGTGCTCGACCTTCAGGTCATCGAGGACGAAGTCCTTGTACCCACCGAAGGCGGCGGCGGAATCGGACGTGTTCTGCAGGTCGGGAGCGGTGGAGGTCGAGTAGATGCCGAACCAGCTGTCGCCGGTGATGGAACCGGTGATCTCGAACTCGGCCGTGCCGTCCTCGCCCAGGGCCTTCTTCAGGTTGGTGAGCTTGACGGTGCTGGCGTTGTACTCGCCGTCACCGGTGGCGATGGCGTAGATGTCGTCGGAGCCGGACTGGTACTTGAACGACACCTTGTAGGTCTCGCCCGGTTCCAGCTTGACGTTCTGCGGGATCGTCTGGTAGATCAGCGTGCCCTTCTGGATCAGGCCGTTGGCCTTGACGGACCACTTGCCGTCGAGCACGTCGTCCATCTTCTTGACATCCCAGCCGGCCTGCGTGAACGGGGCATGCAGCTCGGACAGGTGGATACGGTTGTCCTCGACGCCTTCGGAGCCGGAGACCACGAACGGCCAGATGCCCTGGGCATTGTCCTCGAAGTCGTTGGTGAGCGTCTTCAGGGTGCCGTCAGCGTTGAGCGTCAGGCCCTTGTAACCGTTCTCAAGCACGCGCACGTCATCGAAGTACACATGGTCGGTGTTGTCGCATGCGCCGGAGTGCGAGAGCGTCACCTTGACGTCGCCGCTTTCCGGAGCCACGAACCACACGTACATGTTCTGGAAGTAGCTGCTGCCGCCTTCAGTGTTCGAGTACGTGTTGTGGCCGTACGCCTTGATGTAGTTCTTGGCGATCGACTTGCCGGTCTCGTTGGTGGCGAGGACCTTGGTGCCGTTGGTCACGGTGATCTTGGCCGGGGAGTTGGTGCGGTTGTCCACGCCCACGTAGATCGCGTAACGCTTGCCCGCGGTCAGGTCGGTGAGCTTCTGGGAGACCTTCACGTCACCGGTCAGGCGCAGCATGGCGTTGTTGGTGCCTTCGACTTCGGCCTTGCCGGTGCCGGAGACGGCCCAGTTGTCCTTGAGGGTGTTCTGGCCGCCGTTGAAGCCGGCGTCCACGACGTGCATGCCTTCGCTCCACTTGACGGAGATCTGCTTCTCGGAGCCCTTGGTCACGACGTACGGGGTCTCGGCCTCGGCGGTCAGCGAGATCTTGCCGCCGGAGACGGCGACGGTCTTCTCGTTGGTCTTGCCCTGGTCGGTGAGCTGGTACACCTTGACGGAGGCGAGGTTCTGCCAATCCTTCGGCAGGGTCCACTCGGTGGTGCCGCCCTGGGTATTCCAGTGGTACAGCTTCTCATCGGAGGACTTGACGAGCTTGCCGGTGTTCACGTCCCACAGCCACGGCAGCAGGTAGGACTCAGTGCCCTTGACGGTGTTGCTGTTGCCCGGGGAGACCGCGCCGGACGCCACGGTGATGCCGTTGAGCGTGATGGTGCGGTTGCGGTACGCGCCGTTGTTGGTGTCGTTGGAGCCACGGGACAGGACGACGACGTTGCCGTGGTCGTCCTTCAGCGTGATCTGCTCGTTGCCGTTGTTGACGGAGGCATCCTTCACGGAGGTGGCGTCGAGCGGGCTGTTGACCCAGCGGACGACCTTGAAGTGCTGGATGAACTTGGTGGACACATCGTGCGTGTACAGGTTCCTGATGTACGCGGCGTAGTCGTTGCGTCCCTGCCAGCCTTCGAAGTCCTTCATGCTGTAGCCGCCGAGCAGCGGGGCGTTCGCGGCCTGGCCGTACGACGGGTAGTCGCCGACCCAGCTGTCCTTCTGGTGGTTGCGCAGGAAGCGCATGACCTGAGAATTCTCGCCCTTCATGCCGGAACCACCGTAGGTAAGGTCGGCGGCCCAGTGCTGGAAGGTTGCGTCATACTCGTTGCCGGCACCCCATTCGGTGGTCATACGCCAGCCGTTCTGGTTGATCATTTGGCTCATCTTGCGGGTTTCCCACGAGTCCTCGGCGCCGGAGGTGTTGTTGCCCCACACGTCGAGGTAGATGAAGTCCATGTTGTCGCCGACCTTGCTCTTGAGGTCAGCGAAGCGGGACTTGCGCATGCCGGAGGCGAGATCGTAGATGCCGTCGATGCCGATGCCCTGATCCAGCCAGTTCCAGCCGTAGCTCAGGCCGCCACTGGAGTTGCGACGCACCATGTCCTCGCTGAAGGCCTTGGCTTCCGGGTACATTTCGGACGCGTTGACGTGCACGCCGAAGCGGGCGCCGTACTCGGTGCCCTTCTCCATCAGGGTGTTCATGTCTGCGGCGCCGCCGGCGCGGGTGTTGATGTCGCCGTAGTCCGGATGGCCGGAGTCGTGGCCTTCGTTGCCGTAGCCCTTGAGCAGCACGGACTGGCCGAGGCCGTCGGTGTTGAGGGCGACCTTCTTGACGTTGTCAAGCGTGGTCAGGAACGGGTTCTGCGCCTGGGAGCCGAAGTTCATGGCGATGCGCCATGCGACCAGCTCAGGCACTTCCTCGGACTTGTATGGGTTGTTCATGATGTCGCGGTATGCGATCGCGCCATCTTCCCAGTTGACCGTGCCGTCCTCGTTCTCGTCGCCGGCGATGGCAACGGCCATCTTCGGCATGTCGGTCTCTTCGACGGTGTAGGTGCGCTTCTTCGTGTCGGTCACGACGCGGTGGTAGTACCACGGCGCAGTGCCCAGACCGAAGGAGGTGGCCTTGCCGACCTTCTGGGTGGAGGTGAGCACGCGGGTGTTCCTCGCACCGCCGGCGACGGTGTTGCCGACGGTGGTGCCGTCGTGCTCGGAGTTGGACCACAGGCCGGCGCTCAGGCCATTGCCCGAGACGAAGCCGTAGGTGTAGTCGTTCGCATTGCCGACCGTGGTGTCGGCGGTGATGCCGAAGTTGGTGTCACCGGGCCTGGCAGTGTCGGACGACATGCGGGCGCCGGTGAACTGGGCACCGTCCTGACCGGAGCGCACGGAGATGAGGCTCTGGTTCGGGAACGCAATCGTCTGGACCGGGTTCTCCTCGGCCTCGGTCTTGGTGTCATCCGCCTTGTTCACGATCTTGGTGACGTTGAGCTTGAGCGTATTGTCGACGACCTTGATCTGCGCGGTGACGACCGCGTTGATCTTGTTGCCGCTCTTGACGTTCAGCGTGTACTGGGCCTCGGTCGCGCTGACCTTCTTGAAGGTCACGTCGGAGTCCTTCAGCGTCACGTCGGTGCCGTTGATGGTGATGACGCGCACGTCCTTCGGCTGGCCGTACATGATCTTGCCGTCGAGCTTCTTCATCGTGTAGTCGTACACGGACGGGAAGTTCTTCTTCACGCGCACGTCCATGGCGGCGGTGGAGAGCGTCTCAGTAGCGACTTCGGCCGACTTGTTCAGCGTGATGTTGCCGACTGAGGCATTGCCATCGGCGACGGTGACGGTCTTGGTGGCGTCATCGTAGCCTTCGGCGGACACGGTCAGCGTGTAGTCGCCGGCGGCGAGGCCGGTGAGGGTGAAGGTGCCGTCCGCCGCGGTGGTGGCGGAGTTCTTGCCGGTGACGACTTCGGCGCCGGCGATGGCGGCGCCGCTGGCGTCGACGACCTTGCCGGTCACGTTGTGCTTGGCGACTTCACCCACGGTGAAGTTTTTGAAGTAGACATCAGTGACTTCGCTGGTGCCGGAGAAAGAGCCGGCCTTCATGGCGAGCTTGTCGGTCAGCGCGGTCATCGAGGAGTAATCCACATCGAACGCCTTCTGTCCGTCAATAGTCAGCGTGGCAACCTTGGCGGCAGTCCAGGAGACGTTGACGGTGATTTCAGCGTTTGCGGCAGGGGCAGCGACACGTGTGCCGTTGTACCAATCGCCATTGCCGCCGACATACTTCTGCCAGAACCAGCCCCCCTTGTCATAGCCCAGGAACAGGGCGTTGCCCGGATCCTTGTAGCCGAGGTAGAAGCCGAAACGGTTCGCGGAACCAGCCTGCGGGGACTTGACCTTGATGGAGAACTCTCCAGCCCGAGTCAGGTCAATCGTCTTGCCGCTAATGGCGACAGCCGGATAGCCACTGCTGCTGGTGGCATTGCCGTTGGCGGAGGTGGACTTGAAATGAGTCCATCCCGCATAATCGCCAGTGCCGGCTGCAAGAATTTCGCCGCCTTTGGCGGTGTTGCGGTCAATCGTCCAGCCGTTCACGGCAGCATCGTCCGCGACGGTGGCGACATCGTTGGCGTTCGCGTCATTGGAGCTAGCCGCTGAACGGAGCGCGAGAGTCTGCAAATCACTTGCAGAAAGCGGCGCGGCGGACGCTGTGCTGCCCACCCCCAGTGGGGCGACAGCGAGTGCAACCGCAAGGGCCACTGAAACCACCCGTTTTCTCATATTTCCTTACCTTCATCATGGAGCACTAAGGTTTAATCTTGAGCGGATACGCATGACGGAAGCCCGACACGCGCGTCTCAGTTTTCTATGATAACACTCTTAACAAAATACAAGAACGTGTGTTGTTAACATTATTAATTTCCAAGGAAAATAGAAATTTTCGCCATATACCAATGGGTATGCGTGAAAAAACCTGTGCAAATCCCCTCAAAGAACAGTGATTTTTCCCCGTCGCGACAACACTGTCTCGCGGAAGTTTTCCGCTATTTGTTAACTTACCTTACTTATTGGAGCGCTGGAAGAGCCAACTGGCCGATGCGATGCTCACTGGAGGTGATTTGCGTTCATATGTTCGCGCCGAAACGACGATCCTGCGCACTTACGGACGCAAATGGGTCTGTTTGCGTCCGTAAGTGCGCGCACTTGTCGTTTCGGCGCGCACTTACGGACGCTAATGCCCCCAGTCGCTTCGCGACGGGGGCACGCACTATATAAAAGGACTATTTGCTATCCGGAACGAACGACTCGAAGATGTGGCGGTCGAAATACTGGTCGCATTCGGCGAGTTCGTCCGCGCTGCGAACCGTCCACGACACCGGTATCGCGCCCATCCAGCGTGCGGCCCGCAGCTGCGGAGAGGGGCCGCCATGCCAGTCGAACGCCACGAAGTCCGGACGGGAGATCCAATCGAACGCCAACAGCCCGGCCAGCCACTCCTTGGCCCCGGTACCGGTGAGCGACGCCGGCTCTGCCAACTGGCCGCGGCACACCCCCGGACGGTGCTCCTTGTACCAGTTGACCGCGCCCGGATGGAACGACTCGATCACATACGGGCCGTCATACGCCTGCAGCAGTTGGTCGCCCTTCTCCATCAGCTCGTCCGCCCGCTCGCCCCACGCGGCGTTGTCGGTGAACTTGTACTCCACGATCACCGGTACACGTCCCGCGATCACGCGCAGCACGTCGACGAACAGCGGCACGTGCTGGTAGTAGCCCTGCGGAGCGAACTGTGCGGCGGCCACCGGGTCGGCGACGGGCGCCGCCTCGGCATCCCCCGGCTTCGCGGGCGCAGGGAACAGCGGGATGCGCGACAGCTCCTCATACGTCAGGTCGGCGATCTTGCGCGGATCTCCGGCCACGCGCAACAGGTTATCGTCATGCACGACCACCACGCGGCCGTCCTTGGTGAGCTGCACGTCCAATTCGATGCCGAATCCGGCCTCACAGGCGGCGGCGAACGCAGCCAGCGAATTCTCCGGGGCGATAGAGCCGCTGAAGTCAGCTGTCCCGTATCCCGCGCGCAATGCGCAGCGACGCGCCAGCGCCACATACTCGCCGCTGTGCGCCGCATACTCCGGCGTCAGTCCCGATCCCGCGTCATGCAGGCCACGATGCGCATACCATACGTCCGGAACCGACGGCACGAAATGACGCTGCTTGTCGCTGAACGAACGCGGCTTGATGGCCCAGACCGCGGCGCCCGCGGCTACGGCTCCGGCAAGCACCAGCTTGCCGCCAACATGTTTTCCCATAGTGTTTCTCCTAACCGTGCCGTCGGTTTCTATCGCAGCACGCCGTCGATCAGCTTGGTGATCAGGTCGGTATAGCCGATGCCGGTCGCCTCCCATGCCTTCGGATACATGGAGATCGGCGTGAAACCGGGCATCGTGTTGATCTCATTGACCATCACCTCGCCGTCCGGCGTCACGAACGTGTCCACGCGGCTCAGGCCGGCGCCATCCACCGCCTTGAACGCCTTGACCGCGGTCTCGCGCACCTGCTGCAGAGTCTCCTGAGGCAGATTCGCCGGCACCTCCACATGGCTCGCCGACGAATCCATGTACTTGCTGTCGAAGTCGTAGAACTGGTCGTCGCCGCTGTTGCGCTTGTCGAGCACGATCTCGCCCGGCCAGCTGGCCTGCGGCTCACTGCCGGCCTTCGGGCACAGCACCGCGCACTCGATCTCACGCGCGTCGATGCCCTGCTCGATCAGGATTCGCCAATCATGATGGCTCGCCTCGAACACAGCGGCGGCCAGCTCGGCGGCGTCACCGGCATGCTCCACCTTGGTCACGCCGAAGCTCGATCCGGCGCGGGACGGCTTGACGAACAGCGGGTACGCCAGTCCGGCCTCCTCGACCCGAGCGAGCAGACCATCGGCATCAGCGGCGAACCGCGACGCCGCGTCGAAGCCGCGCGCGTCCACGGTGATGCCGGGAGCGACCGGAATGCCGGCGGCGGCCAGCAGCACCTTCGTGTAATGCTTGTCCATGCACGCGGCGGACGCGAGCACGCCGCAACCGACGTACGGCACATCCATCATCTCCAGCAGACCCTGAATCGTGCCGTCCTCGCCATACGGGCCGTGCAGAACCGGCAACACCGCGTCAACGTGCCCCAGCGAGCTCAGCGTGCCGTCGTCATTGCGGGCGAAGAAGCCATCCTGCCCGAGCGCCACGTCCAGCACGACGTCGCGCGAGCCGGGAGTCTTCTCGACGACCGGCAGACCGTCGGCCATATCCCATCCGCGCGGGTCCTCGCCGTCCACGATCCACTGGCCCTGCTTGGTGATGCCCACCGGCACCGGCTCGAACCGGTCGGTGTCAAGCGCGCGCAGCACGCCGGCAGTCGAAATGCAGGAAATCGAATGCTCGTCGGCCTTGCCGCCATACATCACCACAACGCGAATCTTGGCCGTTTCAGCCATGTTTTCCTCCCATGCCATGTTTTGCACATACTGGGTCATAGCCTAATACGTGCGATGGCGCACCGCCCCGTAACAATTCGCCTCTTGCAAAACCCGCCAAACTCAGCAGGGTGGGCACCGGTGAGATTAGCTTTGCCGATGGCGCGAACCACCCCGTCTCGCTGCGGGGCATATGCTAACGCCCCGCTGGCGGGGGCTGTCGAGCGCAGCGAGACTGGGGGTAGTTAATGCAGCCTACTCCTCGGTGATCTCGGTGCCGAGTAGTTCGGAGAGCATCTGCTGGCAGGATATGCCTTCGTTCAGCACGCGGCTCATCGCGTAGGCGAGCGGAGTCGGCACGCCGAGCTCGTCGCCGAGCGCGACCACGGCGTCGGTGGTCGGCACGCCCTCGGCGACGCCGTTGCTCACCTTCGTGGCCTCCTCGACGCTCAGGCCCTTGCCCAGATTCGCGCCGAACGTGTAATTGCGGCTCAGGGGCGAGCCGCAGGTGGCGGTCAGATCGCCCACGCCGGCGAGACCGGCGAACGTCTTCGGATCGGCACCTGCGGCCTTGCCAAGCGCGGTCAGCTCCGCCAGTCCACGCGTCTCGATCATCGCGGCGGTGTTCTCGCCGTATCCGGCTCCACGGGCCATGCCGACTGCGAGCGCGACGACGTTCTTCAACGACCCGCACATCTCCAGTCCGATCACGTCGGAAGTGATGAACGCCTTGAAGTAACTGGTCGTGCAGGCGGACGCCACCTTGCGCGCATTGTCCAGATTCTCGCAGGCGACGACCGTGGCGGCCGGCTGACGGTCGGCGATCTCCTTGCTCAGGTTCGGTCCGGAAACCGCGGCGAAACGCTCAGCCGGCAGGTCGAGGGCCTCGCGGACCACTTCATCCATGCGCTTCTTGGTGTTCCGCTCGATGCCCTTCATCAGGCTGACGACGACGGCGGTATCGGGAATCAGGTCCTTGAACTCGGCGAGCGCCACGCGCGCGAACTGGGCGGCGATGGCGACGACGATGATATCGGCGTCCTTGACGGCCTGCGCCCGGTCGCCCGTGGCGGTCATGTTGTCGGGCAGCTTGGCGACGGACGGCAGACGAACGGCATTGTGGTGCCGGTCGCGGATACCCTCCACGATTTCGGGCTCGATGGCCCACATCGTCACGTCATTGCCCGCGTCCGCCATCACCTGACCAAAAGTGGTGCCCCATGCGCCGGCACCCAATACAGTACATTTCATAACCCACTACCCTACTCCAGCCCCGGATACGAGACCTCCATGCGCACGTCGCGCAGGTATGAACGCGCCCGCGCGGCATGGCGCTGCGCGGGCGTCTCGGATGTCCGTCGTGTTCGGGAATCAGTCGGTAACGCGGCGCATCGTACGGTAATCCCAGTAGCCGGAGGGAGCACGCTCGCCGCGGATCTCCGCCATGACCTGCGTCATGCGCACACGTACCCGGCGGGTCAGCTCGTCGGCGAGCTCCACGGGCGGCTCATCGCCCCACGACTCGCTGTCGACCAGCAGATCAGCGTAATCCAGCTGCGCGTCGTAGCACATGACGACGTTCTTGCGCGGCCACGGCCACCAGTGGTTGATGCTCGCCGCACCCCACGTCACCGCGCAGAACAGCGGCACCTGGTATCCGAGCCGGCGCGATGCCTCCAGTGCGATCACGCCGACGCCATTCTTCATGCTCATCGGCCATTTCTTCGGGTCGCGGGTCACCGTGCCCTCCGGCCAGACGGTCAGCGGGCGGCCGCTCGTCAGAATCTCGACCGAGGTCTCCTCGATGGCCCGTGCCTTGCCGGACCGGCGCTGAACCGGCTGCATGCCTACAATCTGGAACCACTTGCCGATCAGAGGCCAGTGCGCCATCTCGGCCTTCGCCATGTAGCGCGGGCGACGGCCCATGTGGAACAGCGACGCCATCGGCACGAACACGTCGAACATGGTCACATGCGTGGCCGCGGTGATGAACGGGCCGGTTTCAGGGATGTTGTCGAGCCCCCAGGCGTACGTCCTGCAGCTTGCGCGGAACACGACATCGACGCCCTTGAGCAGCCGTGAGGTGCCCTTGGGGTTCTGCGCGGCGATTTCGGCCTCGTTGATCGTGCGATCAGGGCCGGTCGGCAGGTCGTGCATCGGATCGACGAGCGTGTGCGCCTTGGCGAGCCTGCTCACTTGTGCATTGGACAGCGGCTTGACCGCGGAACGCGGTGACGGTTTTCCTTTGGATGCCATGAGAGCCATTGTACGTGCGTGGCATGTCGTGGCACAAATGGTGCCGGCAACGCAAAACGGCGGCCGGAAAACCGACCGCCGTTCATGCAAACAACGTCTGACGACTTACTGAAGCTTCTCCACCTGATGGAAGCCGAGTTCCACCGGCGTGTCGCGCCCGAAGATGGAAACCAGCACGGTGAGCTTCTGTGTGGTGGGTTCGACATCGGAGACGACGGCGGCCATCGTGGCGAACGGCCCGTCGATGACGGTGACCTGATCGCCGACGGCGTAGGACACCTCGACAACGCGCTTCTTTGCCGCGGCAGGCTTATCGCCGGCCTTCTTGAGCGCTTCGGAGGCGATCATCGGCGCCAGCATGGCGACGACTTCCTTGCGGGACAGCGGCGCCGGATCCTTGGTCGGGCCGACGAAGCCGGTCACGCCTTCGGTCTCGCGCACGATACGACGGGCATCCTCGTCGGGCCACATGCGGATGAGTACGTAGCCGGGAACGCGGACGCGGGTGATGACCTTCTTACCCTTGTCGGTGTGCTTGTCGACTTCCTCCATCGGCACTTCGATCTGGAAGATCTTGTCTTCCAGGCCAAAGCTGACGACACGGGATTCGACGTTCGTCTTCACGCGCTTCTCGTAACCGGAATAGGTGTGGAGCACATACCACTTGCCTTCCAGGGTGCGCAGCGACTTTGAGAACTCCTCAACGGCCTTTGCGCCCGCGTCGAGTTCTTCGGATTCCTGCTCGTCGGCGTCGCCGGACGCTTCCGCATCGTTTTCGGCGGTGCCGGATTCAACGGCGTCATCAGCCGCGGCGGGCTGTTCTTCGGCATTGTCATTGATGGAATCAACCGCCGCGTCCGCAACCGGATCGGCTTCAACGGCCGTGCCGGCCGAATCGGGAAGATCCGCCAGTGCGTCGAGGTTATCGAGATTCACTTCATCAGTCATGCGTAACTTTCACCTTCAGGGTCGATGGATCAGCCGAACACCCACAGCACGAGCTTGCTCAGACCGAAATCCATGCCCGTGACGAGGAGCATCAGCAACACGACAAAGATGAACACGCCAAGAGACCAGAAGAACAGTTCCTTCGCAGTGGGGGTGACCACCTTGCGAAGCTCATCGATAATCTGCTTGATGAACAGGCCGATGCGCATGAATACATTCGGCTTGACCGCTTTCTCCGCATTGCTTGCCTTCGCCATGTTCATCCTTTTGTGTGTTGGTTGCAAATACTTGGCAGGGAAGGCGGGACTCGAACCCACAACCTACGGTTTTGGAGACCGTTGCGCTACCAATTGCGCCACTTCCCTAGGTGAACTTTGCCCACTGTACCCGGCACGCAAGACTACGTGTCCGTTACTTGGCAAAACCGCCAAGAGGCCATATTAGCGGGGATTGCCGATTTCGTCCAATCGCGTGTCTCGACCGGCGCGTAATCGGCGTGCCGCGGCGTGCGCGGCAGATACCGCGCACGACCTCTTGCAACGGTTTCAGCCGACCCAGCGGCGGAACCGGCGCATGCCCTCAGCGAGCTGGTCATCGGCCAGCGCATACGAGAAACGCAGGTATCCGGGGGCGCCGAACGCCTCGCCCGGAACCGCGGCGACATGGGCCTCGTCCAGCAGCGCCGCGGCGAGTTCGGAAGACGTGTTCACGACGGTGCCGTTCTCGCCGAGCGGCTTGCCCAGCAGGCCGGTCACATCGGGGAACGCATAGAACGCACCGGTGGGCGTCGGGCAGTGGACGCCGGGGATATCGTTCAGGGCGGCGACAATGGCCTTGCGGCGGGCGTCGAATGCCTCGCGCATCATATGCACCTCGTCGAGCGAACCCGCGACGGCGGCGAGCGCCGCTCGCTGCGGAACGTTGGAAACGTTGGAGCTCAAATGGCCCTGCAGCTTGGCGACGGCCTTGGCGACGGGCGCGGGGGCGACCATCCAGCCAACTCGCCAGCCAGGCATCGCGTAGGTCTTGGCGACGCCGTTGAGCACCAGCAGCTGGTCGCGGCATTCGGGGACCTCGACGCCGACGTATGCGGTCTTGGCGCCGTCATAGTTGAGGTGCTCGTAGATCTCGTCGGAGATGACCCACACGTGGTGCTCCACGGCCCACTCGCCGATCGCGCGGATCGCCTCGCGACTCCACACGGCACCGGTCGGGTTGTTCGGGGAGGTGATGATGATGGCCTTCGTGCGCTCGGTCCGGGCGGCCTCGATGGCGGCGATGTCGGGCTCGAAACCACGGTCGGCGCCAGCGAACACCTCGACCGGTTTGCCGCCGGCCAGCTTGACGGCCTCCGGATAGCTCGTCCAGAACGGCGTGGGAATGATGACCTCGTCGCCGTCATTGAGCAGCACCTGGAAGGATTCGTACACGGCCTGCTTGCCGCCGTTGGTCACCACGACCTGATCGGCGGTCACCTCGTAGCCGGAGTCACGCAGCACCTTGGCCGCAATCGCCTCGCGCAGCTCGGGCAAGCCGGCGGTGGGCGTGTACTTGTAGTTGCGCGGGTCGTTGCACGCCTTGACGGCGGCATCCACGACATCCGCGGGAGTCGGGAAATCGGGTTCTCCCGCGCCGAAGCCAATCACGTCGACGCCGGCGGCCTTCATCGCCTTCGCCTTAGAATCGACGGCAAGAGTCGCGCTCGGTGCCACATTGTTGATACGGTCGGAAAAAGTCTGCCAGTCAGCCATAGTCATGCCATCCATGCTAAACCCAGAGCACGAAAAAACAACAGACCCCGACTACGCTCGGCACGGCGGCTCTCGTTGCGCGACGAATCAGACCAGCACGAGATTGTCGCGGTGCACCACGGGGTGAGCGAACTCGTCGCCCAGGAACCGCCTGAGCTGCGCGGTGTTGCGGCCGAGCATCTGCGGGATCTCCTCGGAGTCGAAGCCCGCGAGCCCGCGAGCCAGATGCGCGCCCGCCTCGTCATCAATCCACACCGGGTCTCCGGCGGAGAATTCGCCGTGAACCTCCACGACGCCGGCGGCGAGCAGACTCGCGCGCCCGCCTCGAACCGCCTTGGCCGCACCGGCATCCGCCACCAAGGCTCCACGCGGGTCGGACGCGAAGCCGATCCACAGCCGACGCGATGAACCGCGGTGCTTCACCGGCGCGAACACCGTGCCGACCGGATCGCCCATCAGCGCCGGGCCGGTGTTCGTCGCGCTCGTCAGCACGGCGGGAATGCCCGACACGGCCGCCACGCGGGCGGCATCCAGTTTGGTGACCATGCCGCCCGTGCCGACCCCGGACGACGAACCGGCGACCTGCACGTCGCCGATCGTGTCGATCACATTCGGCACAAAGCCGATGCGGCGGGCGCCCGGCGTGCTCGGCGGAGCTGTATACAGGCCGTCCACATCCGTGAGCAACACCAGCGCATCGGCCCGGACGAGGTTTGCCACCAGTGCCGAAAGCCGGTCGTTGTCGCCGAAACGGATCTCGTTGCTCGCCAGCGAATCGTTCTCGTTGACGATCGGCACCACGCCGAGTTCCAGCAGACGGTTCAGCGTGCGCTGCACGTTGCGGTACTGGACCGCGCGGATCGTGTCTTCGGCAGTGATCAGAATCTGGCCGACCCGAACGCCGAAACGACCGAACGCGGCCTCATACTGCGCCATCAGCAGCCCCTGGCCGACCGCGGCGACGGCCTGCTGCGTCGCCACGTCACTCGGACGGCTCTCGAAGCCGAGCGGGCCGAAACCCGCGGCGATGGCGCCCGACGACACCAGCACCACGCGGGCGCCCTGCGCCGAGGCGGCGGACAGCGCGGCCACCAGGGAGTTCAGCTTCTTGACATCCAGATGCCCGGACGGCTGCGTCAACGAGCTCGAACCGACTTTGACGACCATGGTCCGTGCGCCTGCGATGGCGCGGCGCACATCCGATTCAGTGACGGACAACACGCACTCCCTTCCCGATCACGTATATCTTGAATCATCGCAGACGCCGGTGTCATAGGACGCCGCCGTTCCACGCTGCGGCCGCCGCGCTGGTGGAACCGCAGACGAATGTGCCAGCCATCCTCAGTCGCTCCGCGCCAGCCCCCCCCCGCTGGCGGAGCTGGCAGCGAAGCTGACTGGGGGGGCAGGTGTCAGGCCAGACCGCCGTCATTCTCGTCGCCGTCCTCGCCGCGACCGAACAGGCTCTGCTCGTCGTGACGGTCGTCGTCGACGCTCGGATCGGCCCAGTGACCGGCCTGACGTTCGGCCATCATGGCCTCGCGCACCGCGGCCTTGGCGTCCATCATCTCGTGGTACTGACGACGACGCTCCGCATTGGTACGGCGACGGCCGCCCGGCTCCTGATCCTCAAGACGCAGATCGCGGCCGCGGGCACCCAGCTGAGCGCCGTCAAGCATCTCCGCGCCGGCGGCGATGGTCGGATCCCAATCAAACGACACGGCACGCTGCCCCTTGCCGATACGCACCTCGTCACCCGGCTTCGCTCCCAGCCGGCGCAGCTCGTCCTCGACGCCAAGCTTGGCGAGTCGGTCGGCCAGATAGCCGACGGCCTCGTCATTGTCGAAATTGGTCTGCACCACCCAACGTTCGGGCTTCGCGCCGGTCACCTCGTACCAGAAACCGCCATCGCCCTCCTTGCGGGCCACGGCGAAATCGGCAGTGCCGTTCGCAGCCGCACGGCGACGATTCGACCGGTTCTCCAACGGATTGATGACGACGCGCGCCTCCTCCTCGGCCTGCTCGCGGCTGGCGACCTCCTGCCGCATGTCGGCGACCATGGCCGCCAGCGCAAAGTTCAGCTCCTTCAGCCCCTCATGAGAAGCCGTGGAGATCTCGAACACCTTCAATCCCATACGTTCGAAGTCCGGGCGCACGAAATCGGCGAGCTCCTTGGCCTCCGGCACATCCACCTTGTTGAGCACGATGATGCGCGGGCGTTCCGGAATCGGGATGGCGCCCAGCGGCAGTTCCAGCTTGTCGGCGTATTCGGCGAGCTCATGCTCCAGCGCATGGTAGTCGGAAACCGGGTCGCGGCCAGGCTCCAGCGTCGCGCAGTCGATGACGTGGGCGATGATCTCCGTGCGCTCGATGTGGCGCAGGAACTCCAATCCCAAACCCTTGCCCTGCGATGCGCCGGGAATCAGGCCGGGCACGTCGGCGATGGTATAGCGGTGGTCGCCTGCGACGACGACACCCAGGTTAGGCACCAGCGTGGTGAACGGGTAGTCGGCGATCTTCGGCTTGGCGGCGCTCATCGCGGCGATCAGGCTCGACTTGCCGGCCGACGGGAAGCCCACCAGCGCTACATCGGCGATGGATTTGAGCTCCAGGATCACATCACGTTCCTCGCCCGGTTCGCCCAGCAGAGCGAAACCCGGAGCGCGGCGGGTCTTGTTGGCCAGCGCCGCGTTGCCCAGACCGCCCGCGCCGCCCGCAGCCGCGACGAACTTGTCGCCGTTATGGCGCAGATCAGCCAGCTGCTCGCCCGGACGCTTGGGACGGCCTTGAGCGCCGACCGCGGCGAAGATCACAGTGCCGAGCGGCACCGGCAGGATCAGGTCGGCGCCCTTGGAGCCGTCCTTGACGTCGCCCAGACCCATCGTGCCGTCGCCGGCGTTGCGATGCGGCATGAACCGGTAGTCCAGCAGGCTGGTGGCGTTCGTGTCGGCCACGAACACCACGGAACCACCGTTGCCGCCGTTGCCGCCGTTCGGGCCCGCCAACGGCTTGTACTTCTCACGCCTGATGCCGGCGGATCCATTGCCGCCGTCGCCGCCCTTGACATGAACGGTCACTCTATCCACAAAATCACTCATAACGCTCTACCTTACCTTGACCCCCGGTTCTCCCCAGGTTCGCTCGCTCCGCCCGCAGCGGAGCAGCCCCGGTCGCTCTGCCCCCCCCCAATCCGTGCGGAGGTCTTCACAAGTGCTCAAATTACGGGTTGAAATAGCCGATTCCGGCAATTCCCCGTGTGAAATCGCCGTTTTCAGGCCCCAAAACGACCATTTGGCACGGGGAATTCCGGATAACGGCTATTTCACCCCGTAATGTACCGGTGTACCAGAGGAGGGTGGGGTGGCTCCTCGGAGAGTGATGTGGTGCCTGATGAGGGAGGCGCGGTACCGGGGGAGGGAGATGCGGTCCTGAGAAGGGAGACGTGATACCTGAGGGGACGCACGGGGGTTACAACACATGACGCGGGAAACACGATACATGATGAGAGGGCACGGCACATGGCGCGCGAATGTGGGCCGTCGCCGCCTATGCGCAATCGAATAGATGCCTTGCACACCACCGTATGCTCCGCCATCATCCGGATTTCCCGTCGGAATAGGCTCATCGCGAATTCGCAGATGTCGCGAGCCCAGACCCCCTACACTTGGCATATGGGGACGCATCATTCGCTGGACAGACTTTTCGCCGTTGCACGGCAGGAGCGACGCTGCGCCATTCCCTCCACCAACACGGACATACAGGCAATACGCAGGAGAGTGAAGACCGGCGCCGTGCTGAGAGTCTTCCGCGGCCTGTACGCAGAGCCCGCGTATTGGGAATCGCTTGATCCGCATGAACAGGTTCGCCATATCGTACGAGCGCTCGCCATCCAACATCCTGATTGGGTGTTCTGCGGTCCTACGGCCGCCATCATGCACGGGCTCGACTGCTCCTATCGGCTGGCATTCCCAATCTGCATCGTCGCGAGCCCCGGCGCGCATCATCAGGACACCAGGCACATATCGCATCACGCGATCACGCATCCGGACATCACCGTGGTTCAGGGAGTGAAGGTCATCAGCTTGCTGCAGACACTGTTCGACCTCGCGGCATGCCAGCCTCTGCGCTACGCCCTCGGGCCAGCGGATTGTGCGCTCCGCAACGGCCTCGTGAGCGAATCCGTGCTCCGGGCGTATCCCTCCAGCGTGAAATACTCACGCAACCGCGCCGCCGTCGAGCGCGCGTTCGCGCTTGCAGATCGGCGTGCCGAGAACGGCGGCGAATCCGAGGCCCGCGGCATGTTGCATGATGCCGGCTGCCCTCCTGACGATATTCAGGTGGAATTCCCCTGTCTCGATCATCCCGGTCGTAAGCATCGCAGTGATTTTCTCTGGAAGCGTGAAGACGGCTCGGTAATCGTCGGGGAATTCGATGGCGTTCGCAAGTATGTGGATCCGCATATGACTTCAGGCCGGGAAATTCGCGAAGTAGTGGATGAGGAACGGAAACGCCAGCAATGCATGTCGCAGTATGCGATCGGCATGGTGCGCATGTACTACAGGGATCTTGACAATCCGGGACGAATCGTCCGGCAGCTCAGAGATATGGGCATACAACCATGACACGCGTGATGTCGGGCCGCGCGCCGCACTCGTAACCCACACATGTGGGCCAGCAGGCATAAGCCCGGAAAGGCCGACCGTGATCGCAGCGACACCATTCCAAGCCCCGATAAGCGCCGCCATGCGCCAAAACACGGGTTGAAATAGCCGTTATCCGGAATTACCCGTGCCAAATGGTCGTTTTGAGGCCTGAAAACGGCGATTTCACACGGGGAATTGCCGGAATCGGCTATTTCAACCCGTAATGTACCGGTGTACCAGAGGAGGTTGGGGTGGCTCCTCGGAGAGTGATGTGGTGCCTGATGAGGGAGGCGTGACATCGCATGGCACAGGCGTGACGGCTCTGTGGGGATGCGCCGTGCGGTGCGGGCGTGCCGGGAATGCGCTAAGGCGGCAAACGAAAAAGCCGCACCCGGGTGGGATGCGGCTTGACGCTTAATGCGGTATCGCTCAGGCGGCGATGACGTCGACGACCTTGCGGTCGTGACGGACGCCGAACTTCACGCTGCCGTCGGTCAGCGCGAACAGGGTGTGATCCTTGCCCATGCCGACGTTCTGGCCAGGGTGGAAGTTGGTGCCACGCTGACGAATGATGATGTTGCCGGCGACGACGGCTTCGCCGCCGAACTTCTTGACGCCGAGGTACTGAGGCTTCGAATCGCGACCGTTGCGCGAGCTGGAAGCACCCTTCTTATGTGCCATGATTCAGATCCTTCCTGTATTGGCTCAGGCGATCGCCGTGATCTTCACGGCGGTCAGCTTCTGACGGTGACCCTTGCGACGAGTCACGCCGGTCTTGTTCTTGTACTTCATGATGTTGATCTTGGGGCCCTTGGCCTCGTCGTCAATGACTTCACCCTTGGCGGACACCGCGGCGAGATCCTTGGCGCCCAGCGTCACCTTGGCACCATCCACAACCAGCGCGACCGGGAATTCAACGGTCTCGCCTTTCTTCGCCTCAAGACGGTTGACGAGAATCACGTCACCGACCTCGACCTTTTCCTGATGGCCACCGGCCTTCACAATCGCGTACATGCTTCGTTCCTTGCTATGGTGTTATAAAAGCTACTTGCCTGACGCACGCAAGCCGCTGGTCAGACACCAGCAATCTAATCTACACTGACCCATGTACTAACGCAAATCATATTTCCGGCGTGTCAGGTTGACACACCGGAAATCATGATTCATTCAGCGCGTCGGGTCACTCATCCTCGTCGGTGCCGTTCGCGGCGACCGCCGCGGCGGCGATCTGCGCGAGCTTGGCCTTGATATCCGGCGAGGAGCCCTGCGGCACCTGCACATCCGTACCGCGGCCGTGCTTGTTGGTCTTGATGAACGGATCGCCGCCCTTGAGCGCATACGGATCGTCGTAATCCGCGCTGACGGTCGGCTCGTCATGCAGGATGAACCCGCGGCCATGGCAGGTCGGGCACTCCTCGGAGAACGCTTCGACCAGGCCCTGGCCGATGCGCTTGCGCGTCATCTGCACCAGACCCAGCGACGTGACCTCCGCCACCTGATGCTTGGTGCGGTCACGCGCCAGGCATTCGACCAGACGCCGCAGCACCAGATCGCGGTTGGCGGGCATCACCATGTCGACGAAATCGATCATGACCATGCCGCCGATATCGCGCAGACGCAGCTGGCGCGCGATCTCCTCGGCCGCCTCCAGGTTGCATCGCGTCACCGTCTCCTCAAGGCTCTTGCCGCGGCCGATGAACCGGCCGGTGTTCACGTCGATCGTGGTCATGGCCTCGGTGCGGTCAATGACGATCGACCCACCGGAAGGCAGGTACACCTGACGCTCCATGCCCTTCCTGAGCTGCGCGTCGATCTGCCACTTGTCGAACACGTCCTTGCCCTGATGCTCGGACGGATCCCACTTGGACAACTTCTCCTTGAGATCGGGTGCCATCGTGTCGAGGTATTCCTCGATGCGCTCGTACACCTTGTCGCCCTCGACGATCAGCTCGCCGAAATTGTCGTTGAAGATGTCGCGCACCACGCGGATCGCGACGTCCGGCTCGCCCTGCAGCAGCTTCGGCCGCTTGCCGTGCCAGAACTCCTCGCGCTTGGCGTTGATGCGCTCCCACTGGCGGACCAGGCTCTCCAGATCCTTGACGATCGCCTCCTCCTTGGCACCTTCGGCCGCGGTGCGGATAATCACGCCCATGTCCTTCGGCGCGATCTTCGAGACAATGCCCTTGAGGCGCGAACGCTCGCGCTCGCTCAGCTTGCGGCTCACGCCGGTCATGCCGCCGGACGGCACGAGCACCAGGAAACGCCCGGCGAGCGTGACCTGCGAAGTCAGGCGAGCGCCCTTGTGGCCGATCGGATCCTTGGTGACCTGCACGAGCACCGGGTCGCCAGATTTGAACGCCAGCTCGATGCGGCGCGGCTGCCCTTCGAGGCGGGTCGCGTCCCAGTTCACCTCACCGGCATACAGCACGCCGTTGCGGGACTGGCCGATGTCGACGAACGCCGCCTCCATGCTCGGCAGCACGTTCTGCACGCGGCCGAGGTAGATGTTGCCGACCGTGGCGACCTCCTGGATGTCGGAGACGTAATGCTCGACGAGCACGTTGTCCTCGATGACGGAGATCTGCGTGTGATGGCCGCGTTCGCGCACCACCATGAGACGGTTCACGTGCTCGCGGCGCGCGAGGAAGTCCTGCTCGACCAGCTGGCTCTGGCGGCTGCGCTCGCGGCGGTTGTCGCGGCGGCGCTGCTTCTTCGCCTCCAGTCGGGTGGAGCCCTCGACGTCGGTGATCTCGTCGATGTACTGCTGCTTGCGCGAGCGGCGCACGGTCATCTCATCGTCACCCTGCTCGTCGGACGCGCGGGAGCGGCGACGGCGACGGCGACGGGTGACGTTGGAGTCATCGTCTTCTTCCTCGTCGCGTGTGCGGCGGGACGACGGCTTGGCCGGCTCGTCCTGCTGCGCCGCGGACTGGCTGCTGTCCGACTCGCCGTTGCCGCGGCTGTCGTCGGCACGGTTCTGACGGGAGCGGCGACGGCGACGGGATCTCGTGCCCGAATCCTCGGAGGGCTCCTCGTCGTCGACCGGCGTATAGGAGATGCCGTCGAGCTCCAGGTCCTCCTCGATCTGCTCCACTTCGGCGGCCGCACGGCGCTCCTGCGCGTTCAGGCGACGGTTGCGGCGCGACGAACGCACCGGCTCGTCGGCCTCGCCGGATTCGTCACGGCTGCGGCTGTCGTCGGTATCGAAGCTGTCGACGCGCTCGATGTGGCTCAGACCGTCGATATCGCGACGGGAGGAAGCGCTCTTGTCCTTGTCCCCCTGCGCGCCGTCACGTGACACACGACCATTGCGCGAGCGACGGGACTTGCCACCGCCGCGGCTGTCGCGGTCGTCATCCTCGCGGTCGTCATCGCGCGCGTCGCGCACGATTTCCGGCACGGGCAGCACCGGCTCCTGGAACAGCACGGACGTCATCGCGTGAGCGCGCGGCGCAGGTTGCGGCAGCGTGCTAACGACATCCAGGGCGCGGGACAGATCGGCGGAATCATCGCGGACGATGATATCGGTGCCGGTATCGACGCCGAGGTCGTCATCCGACGGCTCGCCCGGAACGGCCGGCGAAGCGTCCTCGCGCGAGGAGAACATGGCGGTGCGACGACGCACGCGGGTGCGCCGGGGTTCGGCCTGATCGGCGTCATCGTCATGGCGCTTCGTCGCTTTCGAGGAGCGCGACGCGGACCGAGACTTGCCGTCGGCCTTGGCGTGCCGCGCATCATCCTTCTTTTCGGAATCGGCCGATGCGGCGGTCTCCGGCTCGTTGGCCTCCGGCGATTCGTCGGCCGCCTTCGAGCGGCGACGACGGGGAAGGGGCTGCTCCACCACGGGTTCCGCGAACAGCGGAGCGGAATGGTCCTCGACCTTCAGCGCGACCGCGGCACCGGCGGCACCGGCGCCACGAACCACGCGGCGGCCACCGCGACGACGACGCGGCGCCGCAGGCGTTTTATCGGCCGAATCAGGCGACTGGGCCGCATCGGCGTGGGTAGGCTGCTGTTCTTCGGTTTCGTCACGACTGAAACCGTTATCGTTCACACTAGGCACGATACTCCTCACGACGTGCTGCACCACGTCGCACACTCATGGCCTCATGCGGTCTCACACCACGCTCTCACCGTGGCCGCGCTACGCTTGCGCCCGCAGGAAGCAAATCCGTTAAAAGTCCGTGTGCGTGCTTCGGCGGACACCAGCGCTCGCGCATCTTCATGCATGCGAGGGGATCGACGCCTTTCACGCTCAGGTGGTTTGCAGAACCACCATCTTTAAGTATGGCACACAATTTGACCGGCCATGACCATCTCACCATATTCAACGTTCTTTTGGCGTGGCGACAACGCTCAGCCCATGCTTGTACGCAGACGCTTTCGCTCCGCGAACGGTGTCAGGATCCGTATCATCGTCACCGATGCGGACGGCGACGACATCGTCGACAAAACCTGCAGCGCCAACTGACAGCGTTGTGCGGGCAGCCGTCCGCACACTATTCGATGGCACGGATGCCGACATCCGCGCCCGAACCCCGCTCACGCGCGGCCGGTGAGCCAGTCCTCCAGGATGCCGGCCATGGTCGCCAACTCGCTTTCGGCGATCTGCTCGTCATGCTTGTGCGCAAGCAGCGGGCTCCCCGCGCCCAGGTTCACCGCGGGCACACCCAGCAGCGAGAACCGCGCGACATCGGTCCACCCGAGCTTCGCCAGCGGTTCCCGTCCCGTACGCTCACGCACCAGCTTCGCCAACGACACCACCATCGGCGCGTCCATGCCCGGCCGGGCGGACGGCGACTCGTCCTTCATCTCGATGCCGAAGCCCTCGAACACGCCACCGGTGGCGACATGCTCGCCATTGCCGAGCTCCGCGCCGGCATCCGCGCCCATCATCAGTGTCTTCGCCTGCGGCAGCGTCTTGTCGGGCGCGAACCGGTAGTTCACATGGACACGGCATTCGTCGGGGATGACATTCGTCCCCTTGCCGCCGGAAATCAGCGTCGCGTTCAGCCCCTCGCGATAATCCAGCCCATCCACCGTGATGGTTCGCGGCTCGTAGGAGTTCAGGCGGTTCAGGACATCGGCGGCCTTGTGAATGGCGTTCTCCCCCATCCATGCCCTGGCCGAATGCGCCGCGACCCCGTGCGTGACCACGTCGAACCGCATAGTGCCGTTGCAGCCGCCCTCGATGCCGCAGTCAGTCGGCTCGCCGATGATCGCGAAATCGCCGGCGAGCCAATCGGGATGCGCCTCGGCCACCTTCCGCAGACCGTTCTTCTCGGCCGCAACCTCCTCATGGTCGTAGAACACGTACGTCAGGTCATATTGCGGGTCGACCAGCGTGGCGGCGAGGTACAGGAACACCGCGTCGGATGCCTTCATGTCGGTCGCGCCGCGGCCCCGCATCACCCGCTCGCCGGGGTGCGCCGCGGCGACGTCCTCCCGGATCAGCGGGTCGCCGGGCGTCAGCCAGCGCGGCGGGAAGTTGTCGATCACCGGAACCGTGTCAAGGTGCCCGGCGAGCACCACGCGCCGAGGCCTGCCGAGCGACGTGGACGCGACCACCGTGTCGCCGTGCCTGTGCACCGTCAGGTGCGGCTTCGACCGCAGGAACGCCTCCACGGCGTCGGCCAGCGGCTTCTCGTCATCGCTGACGGAATACGAGTCCATGATCTGTTCGAGCAGTGAGGCGAGCGCCTTCTCGCGCGTGCCGGTCGTGTCGCAGGTGATCGGCGCGATCGCCGAGCGCGGGTCAGCGCCGGCCGCTGCCATCGTCGTTGTCGTAGTCATGCTGACCATCCTAACGGCAGCACGTCCCGTCGGAGCCCGTTGCCGGGCCGGAATGAGACGGTCGAACTCCCCGTCGGCGGCGAGAACAAGCGCGCGACGCGCAGCATGCCGTGCTACCGTGGCTCGCGAGACGGGTTTCGCCTACGTTATGAGACAGAACCTCGCGAAACACATGCGTATGGCAGTATGGGGTTTGCCAGCAAACGGAAAAGGGATGGGAATATGCCGGGTCTATTAAACGCGATGGAAGGCTTCTGCGTCATCGGCATCGTAATCGGAGTCGGATATGTGGCCGCTCGAATGCGCATAGGTGGGCCGAGCGCCCAGATGGTGCTCAACCGTTTCAGCTTCTTCGTGTCCAGCCCGTGTCTGATGTTCGCAATTCTGTCGAAAGAGCCGATCTTCGAGATCTTCCATTCGTCGATCATCGTGGCGTTCTTCTCCGCTGTACTCGTCGGCGCGCTGTTCCTGATGCTGAACAAGCTGTTCTTCCACTTGGGGCCGGCAGACGCGACCGTCGGCGCGCTGAACTCACTGTATCTGAACTCGAACAACATCGGCCTGCCCATAGCCACGTACATCCTCGGCAACGGAGCCCTGGTGGCACCGATCCTGGTCATGCAGCAGGCGATCTTCACGCCGGTCGGCCTGACGGTGCTCGACGTGACCACCAAGGGCAAGGTATCGGTCAAGGAAATCCTGAAGCAGCCGCTGCATCAGCCGCTGCTGATCGGCTCCCTGGGCGGCATCCTGGTTTCGGCGATCAATGCGAAGATCGGCTGGTTCCCCGTGCCGAACTTCATCTTCGACCCGATTGACATGATCGGGGACTCCGCGGTTCCGATG
>UMHH01033464.1_pt1 | contig 32107 bp, 26 predicted proteins | sample 1965491 | NCBI WGS metagenome assembly UMHH01 (sample SAMEA4836094, study PRJEB28245) | human gut metagenome | biome: gut microbiome; material: fecal sample | place: Denmark | collected 2008
TAATGACGTTCCAGTGTCACTAACAGGATATTTCCAAGTACACCGATAGCCAGGATCTCTCCGATCCCTACAGTCAGCATGGCATATGGGATCAGGTCTGTAGAACCATATGCATAGCGCAGTACCCATGGAACAATAATGGTGTTGGAAAGGATCGGTGGAACACATACCAGCCATTTGTTCTTCTTTCCAAGATAGTAAGAACCAACTGCTCCAATCAGAGTTGCAATGCTTCCGAACACTACATCCAGTGATGCTGCACCGCAGAGCAGGTTAGCAAGAAAGCAGCCAATGGTAACGCCTGGAACTGCACTGGTTAAGAAGTAAGGCAGCACGCATAATACTTCTGAGACTCTGAACTGGATCGGACCAAAAGCGATCGGCGCAACGATCATGGTCAAAACCACATAAAGGGCTGCGATCAGCGCACTCTGGGTAATAAAGCCAGTTCTTGATTGGTAATACTGTTTGTTCATTTTTCAATTCTCCTTTAGTTTTGTTTTACGAGTGGAAGGTCACGAACACTCGATTCATTTTACGCCGGGAATCGGCGAAAGCCTTATAAGACCTTGGTTTTTCAGGCTTTGCAACGAGTAGAAGTATAGCACAGCAAAAACGCAAAATCAAGGTCACATTTTGATCATCTTTCCAAGATATAAAAGGGGGCTGCCTTAGAATCCCATCATGCTGAGTACCCCATAACATCCAATGGCGATGAGCGTAAATAAAGTTTCAATAATGGCTCTGGCTTAATCCTTTATCTTTTGCTTACTCTGCATTAAATACTTATTTTCTGAACCTTTCATTGAAACAAAAAATCTCCGGCAATGGAGATACTATATTCATACCTGCACTGTCGGAGATTTAAATATACTGCTAGTTTATCTTATTTATCCTTCCAGGTTCTCTGCGATCTTACGTGCTACATACACGCCGCTTGCAGATGCATGGGAAAGGGAATGGGTCACGCCGCTGCCATCACCGATGATATAAAGTCCTTTGTGACGGCTTTCCAGGTTCTCGTCTACATCTACTTCCATGTTGTAGAACTTAACTTCTACACCATAAAGCAAAGTGTCATCATTTGCAGTTCCCGGTGCGATCTTATCCAGGGCATAGATCATTTCAATGATGCCATCTAAGATACGCTTTGGAAGAACAAGGCTTAAGTCGCCAGGTGTTGCAGAAAGAGTAGGCACAAAGGTATTTTCCTCAATACGCTTTGGAGTGCTTCGTCTTCCGCGGATCAGGTCACCGAAACGCTGTACGATAACACCACCGCCTAACATATTAGATAGACGGGCAATGCTTTCACCATAGCCGTTGCTGTCCTTAAACGGCTCAGAAAAGTGCTTGGAAACTAACAGCGCAAAGTTAGTGCATTCTGTCTGCTTTTCCGGATCCTCGTAGCTGTGGCCATTTACAGTAACGATGCCATTGGTATTTTCATTTACAACGATTCCCTTGGGGTTCATACAGAAGGTACGTACATTATCCTCAAACTTCTCTGTACGGTATACGATCTTGCTTTCGTACAGCTCGTCTGTTAAATGGGAGAACAGCACTGCGGGAAGCTCTACGCGCACGCCAATATCCACACGATTGGACTTGGTGGGAATATCCAGTTCCTTACAGATATGCTCCATCCACTTGCTGCCGCTTCTGCCTACAGATACGATACATTTCCCGCAGTCATAAGACTGGTCATTGCTCCATACTCTGTATCCCCCATTTTCCAGGCACTCAATATGGCTTACAGGGGACTCGAAATAGAAGTCCACATGCTCTTTTAACTCATCATATAACTGGCCTAATACAACCAGGTTAATATCTGTTCCCAGATGACGGACAGAAGCATTTAACAGCTTCAGACGGTTCTGTAAACAAACTTTCTTTAAATTAGTTCCGGCTGTAGAGTACATCTTAGTGCCTTCGCCGCCGTGATCCATGTTGATCTCATCTACATACTGCATCAGCTCAGTAGCAGCCTTTTTGCCGATATATTCATATAAAGTACCACCGAAATCATTGGTAATGTTATATTTACCATCAGAGAATGCGCCAGCGCCGCCGAAACCGCTCATAATAGAGCAGGACTTACACTTAATGCAGGCTTTCACCTTTTCACCGTCGATTGGGCAGTGACGCTTCTTTAATGAATATCCGGAATCAAATACAGCAATCTTCTTATCGCTGCACTTCTTCATCAGCTCATAAGCAGAATAAATTCCGCCAGGACCGGCCCCCACAATAATTACATCATATTTCATTCTCAAAACTCCTTTTTACGGTAAACATATTGATTTATAACGTTTCGCTCCCATTCCCATAAAAATGGGCTACCTTTCTATTCTACCGTGTTTTGAGAAAAACTACAATAACAAAATCCCCTTAAAACCGCTTAAAAACAGGAAATACACTCAGGAACCAGGGCTTCCCCGCAGTGTTCCCTTACATAAGCCCTTAAGCGCTCTGTATCAGCTTCAGAAACGCCCCATACATCTGCCTGGAGTACCAGTTTATTGCCTTCGCCGTAGCGGACATAGGCCTCTGCCTTTGTAACACCGTCTGCGCTCTCTAAAGTCTGCTCCAGCTTATAAAGATCTAAGAACTTTCTGCCGGTAAGACCTTCCCGCATCACAGTGCGTCCGCCCTGTTCCAGAAATTCCAGGCGGCCGTCCGGCATGATACGTGCTTCCCTTCCTGTCTGGTACAGCATTCCCGGTCCATAAGGATTGGTGATCTTATCACTCCATCCAAGGGTAGGATGATCCATGATATACAGCTTGCCCCAGGCTCCAAATGGCTGTTTGCGGCAGCTTTCATCCAATACATATGCCTTTACCTGTTCATTTTCATCCACTCCCGGAATCAGCTCACAGCCGGCTGCTTCGTTGACTTTTCCTGCTTCTATATGGTAATGCAGCGGGAACAGATCTACAGAAAGACGGTTTTTCAGGTTTGCCGCCTGTCCTTCCTCTTCCATAGCTGCCACGATCTGCTCCATAACTGTCATAAACAGCTTCAAAAGTTGTGTGTCAAACCGGTTCTTCCAGTAACGCAGCTCATAATAATATCCCTTTTCATCCCACATAACCTGTAAATGGAATGGCAACGCATCTAGCTGTATCTTTTCACGCTCCACCGGCCAGCCGCCGATCTGATCGATATTTAAAATATCTCCCTGGTACTGAAAGAACATTTCATCTGCATGAAGGTTGGAAATATAGCAGCCCATGGTCTTCATGATCTGCTTTCCGGAGGTCTGGAGCAGTTCTTTTACGCTTTCATCCGGCTTCTGGGTGCAGCGGAAATAGTAGGTAAGAAACAATGGTCCTGCCAGACGGTTCCAGCGGCTGTCGGTTCTTCCGCTGTGGATGCTGGTTCCTACCGTGTCTTTTTCATTACTGAACAGACCGATGCAGTAGTTAAATGCAGTTAAGAACACTACATTTTCAGAAATGCCGTTTCTGCGGCAGAAGGATAACAGTCTGCCCCGGTTGATCCCCTTAAAATGTTCCTTTAAAACGCCGTCTTCTCCCTGTTCCAGGTCATGACTGTCACATCTTGCAAGGATACTCTTTCTGATCTTAAAGCCCTTCATCAGATCTGCAAAATAAGCTTCATTTTCCTGTCTGAGCCCTTTGGCATCCCGCTCTTTTTCATCTAAAATATACTCGTAAAATGTATATTTCTCCTTTTCCACCTGCTTTCCTGCATAAATAGCATTGATATCCTCAAACAGCACATTCATGGTCATGCCGTCTCCCATAATATGGGCAATATCTAAAAACAGGTAATTGGCTGACTCTGTCATATAAATGCCCGCATGGTAAAGAGGCTCATTTTCTGTATACATATATGGGCGTAAAAGTCCCTTCCTGGTCTCTTCCCACTGGGCATCGCTTAAGGTGATCAGAGGAATATCTACCTTGCGGTCATCCTTTCTAAAATTCTTGTATGCCCCTTCATGAAGCTGGATCACGCATTTTAATTCCGGATGCACATCAAACATTCTCTCTACTGCTGTCTTTAACAGGTACACATTTACATGTGGATCCAGTTTAAATAAAAATGGCAGGTTGGCTGTTGTATTTCCCCGCATTACATAGGCAAAATACAGCTGTAAATTGGTCAGTGGATAAATGTCACGGACCTCAAACTCTTTCTTTCCCTCAGCAGCACGCTCTTTATAAAGAGCTTCCAGTTTTAAAACAGAACCATGCTCTAACAGGTCATTTAAGGTCATGGAAAGCTGCAGTTTTTCATACAGGTCTGTAAGAAGCAGCACACTTCCCAAAGAATCCAGTCCTGCGCTGTAAAGGTCGGTATCAATGCCAAAACGGCTGTGGCCTAACACGGCAGATACTGCATCATAGATCTTCTGCTGGAGATCATTTTCCGGTTTATGTACATTGACCTGCTCCTCTGCCTCCTGCTTCTTCTGGCTGAAATACTGGCTGCGGATAATCTTTTTGGAAGAAGTTTTCGCAAATGGAATGTCACGCAGATGGAAACGGGCAATCTTCTTATAGGAAGGAAGTCCTTCATTGTGCTTTTTAATGATCTGAGCCACTGTTTCCTCAATGTGGTCAATGCCTGCAGCGTCTGCATACTTAAAGTTTGGATAAATCTCCGCTGCGATCATGTCATCTTCCCCATATACCAGGATATCCTCAATCAGCCGGTCGTCCACAAACAGGTTCTCCAACTGCTCCGGTGCCACATTTTCACCATTGCTTAAGATGATCAGGTTTTTCTTTCTGCCGGTAAGATACAGGAAATTCTCCTCATCTACATAGCCCAGGTCACCTGTACAAAGCCAGCCGTCCTCTGTGATCGCCTCTGCTGTCTTATCCGGCTCCTTATAATATCCCATCATAACAGAAGGGCTTTTTACCTGGATCTCTCCATCTACGATACGCACCTGGCACCGGTCTACGATCTTTCCTACAGATGCCACTTTATCCGGTCTGCTCCAGTCCGGGGATGATATTTTTGGAGAGCACTCCGACATGCCGTATCCCTGTGCAATGGAAATACCCAGACGGTTGAAATTAGCAGCCAGCTCCGGCGCCAGATAACCGCCGCCGCTGATGATCTTGTGCAGGCGCTTTCCCAGCACCTCCTGTTTAATGGAATTCATAGAACGACCTGTGTCCTGTCTGGAAAGAATAGCGATCTTATTGTAAAGGGCTTTTGCCACCATAGGCACCATACGGATCACAGTAGGCTGGAACAGCTGGATATGGGCTGCCAGACGGGCCATGTCCCGGTTCAGACACAAAACGCTTCCATAACGCATGACCGTAAATACATCACCGTTGATGCAGAATACATGGTGGATGGGAAGGATATTTAAGTAAACTTCTTTTTCAGGATGGTCTTTATCTGTGGTGCAGAAGTTATTATCCATCAGGTTGCGGTTGGAAAGCATAACGCCCTTTCCTCTGCCTGTTGTTCCTGATGTAAACAGCACCATAGCACAGTCTTCCTCAGAAACCACCGGATCGACACTGATCCCTGCATATCCCTTTAAGATCTGGTCCGAACATGGCACATGTTTTCCGTGCTGTAAGGAAATGCAGGCCCGAAGGCGTGGACATTTCTCCTTTACTGCTTCTACCAGGCCATAATGATCCCAGTCGTAAAATAAAATATCCAGGTCAGAACGGTTTACATTATCTGCAAAGGTCTCTTCATTTAACTGTACATCTAAGGGAACCACTACATTTCCGCTGGCCATAACGCCTAATAAAAATACCAGGTAATGGTGACTGCTGCTTCCCATTAATCCTACTCTTACCTTGTGGCCCGCTGCCGCGTCCTGCTCCCGCAGCCAGGCAGCTACCCCGCGGCACTGAGTTGCAAACTCATCATAAGTTACTTCATATACTACGTCATTTTCCTCATAGCGTAAAAATACCCGTCCGGCATACTCTCTTCCCGTATTCCAGACCAGGTCTCTTACTGTCTTTGTATTCTCGTATGAAATCATTGCTTTTCTCCTCATAAAACCACTTGAAAGATCTGCCAGCGGCAGCTCCCTTTCAACACATAACAACGGATCGACCCGCTCTGGCGGGTGATCGTTCATTTTATTGTACACAATGTCTATTAATGTCTATTAATAAACATTTACGCCCTAACTATAGCACAGAGACTCCCCACATGCAATGCTAATATTTTGAATTTCAAACTATTTGGCAACCAAGCCTGCATGAGTAAGCAGGGCAATAGCCCGGATTACGAATGCGGGCGGCAGTTGTGGGAGTGCCGAAGGCATGTAACAACTGGCTTTCATTTATAGCGACATAAAAATACCCCGGACCAGTCATGGCATCTGCCATATTTTCTGGTCCAGGGTATCCCTGCTGCAGCTGTCGCTGCCTTTTATCTTTTGTTTAAGGTGATCACATGATTGTGCCTGTTGTCACCAGTGGTCCGCCGCTTATGCAAGCGCTTCTTCTTCATTCTCCAGCAAAGTACTTTCATACTTATCCAGGATGATGCTTTGTATCATTTCCCTAGTACCGGAATTGATCGGATGGGCGATGTCGCGGTATTCGCCATCTGCTGCCTTGCGGCTTGGCATGGCGATGAACAATCCCTTTTCTCCCTCAATGACTTTGATATCGTGGATCACGAATTCATTGTCTAAGGTGATGGAGACGATTGCTTTCATCTTCCCTTCTTTCTCCACCCGTCTTACTCTCACATCTGTTACCTGCATGCTTTAATACTCCTTCCGCTTCCTCCGTCAGCCCCCGTGCTGCACCCCTTCTGAAGGAATCAGAAAAAAACGGGCCGCACTATTTACTACTTATCTACAGTGTGTAGCGTTCATTCTTCTCAATAACGATCTTGATGTTATCAGGTGTTCCGATATAGGTTGTATTGGCGCGGATGGTATCCCGGCTCTCTACGATACAGTTCTCGATCACTGTATTATCACCAATATAAACATCATTTAAGATAATAGAATTCTTGATGATACAGTTATTTCCAACGTATGCCTTCTTAAAGAGGATAGAGTTTTCTACCGTACCATTTAAAATACATCCACTGGAAACAAGGCTGTTCCTAACAACTGCTCCTGGATTGTATTTTGCCGGTGGAAGATCATCGATCTTGGTATAAACATCCGGATACTGTTTGAAGAAATAATCTCTTACTTCCGGCTTTAAGAAATCCATGTTGGTCTTATAGTAAGAATCAACGGTTGCAATATTGCTCCAGTAGCTGTCTAACTTATAAGCATAGATCCTCTTTAAGTTCTTATAACGTACCAGGATATCATTTACCAGGTCGTATCTGTCTTCTGCTGCGCAGCGCTCTAACAGCTCGATCAGCTGTCTTCTGCGGATAACATAGATACCACAGGAAATGGTGGTAGCGTCAGAAGCCATTGGCTTTTCTTCAAAATCAGTGATGCGTCCGTCATCATTTAACTTAACGCATCCGAAACGGGTAACATCCGTTCCCTCTTCCATATCTTTGCAGACAACGGTAATATCCGCTTTCTTCTCAATATGGTATTCCAGAACCTTGTTGTAATCCAGCTTATAAACGCCGTCACCAGAGGTGATAACTACATATGGCTCATGGCTGTTCTTTAAGAAGGTCAGGTTCTGGTAAAGAGCATCTGCTGTACCACGGTACCAGTCTCCGTTTTCAGGAGTAATGGATGGTGTAAATACATACAGTCCGCCCTGCTTACGTCCGAAATCCCACCACTTGGAGGAACTCAGATGAAGGTTTAAGGATCTGGAGTTATACTGTGTAAATACAGCCACATTCTGAATGTGGGAGTTTGTCATATTGCTTAATGCAAAGTCAATACTGCGGTAGCTTCCTGCAACCGGCATAGCAGCCACTGCTCTTTTACTGGACAGTTCCCGCATCCTCTTGCTGTTACCACCTGCTAATACGATACCGATTGCTCTCATTTCACGCCACCTGCCTTTATAATGTAATTTCCGCTTGCCAGTAATCCATCAGGATAGTCGCCTACGGTGGTCTCGCCTGCTATGGCGGTATTCTTTCCGATCTTTACGCCGTCCGGGATAATGGAGTTCTCGCCGATGGTAGCCAGGTCAAACTGATATACCTTCTGGTCATATGTACTTGGTGCGTATTCGCCAACACCGATCTGAACATCGGAACCAACTTTTACATTTTCTGCGATAATGGCCTTTTCAACGGATGTGCCTGCGCCGATGACGCTTCCCTGCATAACAATAGAGTCCTTAACAACAGCACCCTTTGCAATGGTAACGCCTGCTCCGATAACGGAGTTGATAACATCACCGTAAACTTCTGTACCTTCGCCAACGATACTGCGCTCAATGTGAGCATCGGAAGCAATGTACTGAGGCGGGATCACATCACTCTTGGTGTAGATCTTCCAGTATTCTTCATACAGGTTGAACTCAGGAATGATATCGATCAGCTCCATGTTTGCTTCCCAGTAAGAGCCAAGAGTACCTACATCCTTCCAGTAGCCATTGTACTCATATGCGAAGCTGCGGTCGCCCTTTGCGTGGCAGTATGGAATGATATGTTTACCAAAGTCACATCCAGGCTCGTCCTTCATCTTGATCAGAGCCTCTTTCAGAACCGGCCAGCTGAAGATATAGATACCCATAGAAGCCAGGTTGCTTCTTGGAACAGCTGGTTTTTCCTCAAACTCTGTAATACGGTTATGTTCATCAGTGATCAGGATACCGAAACGGCTTGCTTCTTCGATCGGTACCGGCATAGCAGCAATGGTGATATCCGCATTATTTGCTTTGTGATAATCAAGCATTACTTCATAGTCCATTTTGTAAATGTGGTCACCGGAAAGGATGAGCACATACTCTGGGTTATATGCTTCCATATACTCCAGGTTCTGATAAATAGCATTGGCAGTACCGGTATACCAGTCACTTCCCTTGCTTCTTTCGTATGGAGGTAAGATTGTCACGCCGCCAACATTTCTGTCCAAATCCCACGGAATACCAATTCCGATATGTGAATTTAAACGTAAAGGCTGGTACTGTGTCAGAACACCAACGGTGTCAACACCGGAGTTGATACAGTTACTCAGCGGAAAATCAATGATTCGGTACTTCCCCCCAAAAGATACCGCCGGCTTGGCTACTTTCTGTGTAAGAACGCCAAGACGGCTTCCTTGTCCGCCAGCTAAAAGCATGGCAATCATTTCTTTTTTAATCACGTTATCACCTCTTGCTGTTATATAATTTTGGTAAACATAATTATACCACAAACTTTATAAATAGTACACAAATATTTTAATATATTTTGTGTTTTTTATGCAGTTTTCCGACATTTTTCGATATCATGTTTTATATTTTACACTTTTCCCAAGATGTTGTGCCCTAAAAATCCTCCGGGCACTATATGTCCCCCGCCATTAACCAAGTGTGTTGGTAGGTGGGACATTTTTTCCTTTTCATGGCTGTACCGGGACCCTGCATTTAAAAGCGCTAGGAAAACCTGCATAAACGCATGAAAACCTTGAAACATTATGTGAAATACCTTATAATACCTTATAATATTGCATTTTTGCTTTTAGAAATTTTGTATTGGAGAAAAGGAGATATTACTCATCATGGATTTAGTTACAGTAAGAGAACTTTATAAAAATCCGGAAAAGTTCCTGGACAAGGAAATTACCGTTGGCGGATGGATCCGCAGCCTTCGTGATTCCAAGGCATTCGGTTTCATCGTTATCAGCGACGGAACCTATTTCGAGACACTTCAGGCTGTTTACCACGACACTCTGGAAAACTTCGCTCAGGTTTCCAAGTTAGGCGTTGGAACCGCTATCATCGTTAAAGGTACTTTAGTTGCTACCCCACAGGCAAAGCAGCCATTTGAGATCCAGGCTACTGAGGTTACTGTTGAAGGTGCATCTGCATCTGATTACCCTCTGCAGAAAAAGCGCCACTCTTTCGAGTACCTGCGCACTATTTCACATTTACGTCCAAGGACCAACACTTTCCAGGCCGTATTCCGCGTACGTTCCCTGATTGCCTATGCCATCCATCAGTATTTCCAGGAAAAGGACTTCGTTTATGTCCACACCCCACTGATCACAGGAAGCGACTGTGAAGGTGCAGGTGAAATGTTCCAGGTTACTACTATGGATCTGAACAACATTCCAAAGAATGAAGACGGAACCGTTGATTACAAGCAGGATTTCTTCGGAAAGCCAACCAACCTGACTGTAAGCGGCCAGTTAAACGCAGAGACCTACGCAATGGCATTCCGCAACGTATATACTTTCGGACCTACCTTCCGTGCAGAGAACTCCAACACCACCCGTCATGCAGCTGAGTTCTGGATGATCGAGCCGGAGATGGCCTTCGCTGATCTGGATGATGATATGCGCGTTGCAGAAGGCATGTTAAAGTATGTCATCAAGTATGTATTAGAACATGCTCCGGAAGAGATGAACTTCTTCAACAACTTCGTAGACAAGGGTCTGTTAGACCGTTTAAACAACGTTCTCAACTCTGAGTTCGGACGCATTACCTACACCGAGGCAGTGGAACTGTTAATGAAGCACAATGACAAGTTCGACTACAAGGTATCCTGGGGCTGCGACCTGCAGACTGAGCATGAGCGTTACCTGACCGAAGAGATCTTCAAGAAACCAGTATTCGTTACTGATTATCCAAAGGAGATCAAGGCATTCTACATGAAGATGAACCCAGACGGCAAGACCGTTGCTGCTGTAGACTGTCTGGTTCCTGGAATTGGCGAGATTATCGGCGGAAGCCAGCGTGAAGATGACTATGACAAGCTGGTTGCAAGAATGGATGAGCTGGGACTTAAGAAAGAAGATTACGGCTTTTACCTGGATCTTCGTAAATACGGTTCCACCCGTCATGCAGGTTTCGGACTTGGCTTTGAGCGCTGCGTAATGTACCTGACCGGTATGTCCAACATCCGCGACGTTATCCCATTCCCAAGAACTGTAAATAACTGCGAGTTATAATATCAATATACGACGCAAAGCAATCCATCTGTTTTGCACCATATGTACTCTCGAGACTCTTTTGCGCAGGTGCAAGAAACGTTTCGGGAGTATATCTATTTAAAGGAGAAATTCATGAAATTTATCCACACAGGTGATATCCACTGGGGAATGACTCCCGATGCAGATAAACCCTGGGGAAGTGAACGGGCCCAGGCGATCAAAGATACCTTTAAGAAGATCATTGCCCAGGCTGGAAAAATGCAGGCAGACTGTCTGTTCATCAGCGGTGATCTGTTCCATCGCCAGCCACTGGTGCGGGACTTAAAAGAAGTCAACTATCTGTTTACCACCATTCCCAATGTAAAAGTTATCCTCATTGCAGGAAATCATGACCGCATACGGGAAAACTCCGCTCTTTTAAGCTTTTCATGGAGCCCCAATGTTACTTTTTTCATGGACCCGGACCTTAATTCCGTTTATTTTGAGGATATCAATACGGAAATTTACGGTTTCAGTTATCACACCAGAGAGATCAAAAAACCTCTGTTAGAAGATATGCAGGTTTCCGTGAACAATCATATCCAGATCCTGATGGCACATGGCGGAGACACTGCCCATCTGCCTATTAACTTTAACAGCCTGGAGTTATCCCCATTTTCTTACATTGCCCTGGGACATATCCACAAACCTCAGGTGATCTCTGAGGATAAGATTGCTTACTGTGGATCACCGGAACCTTTGGATCTGACAGAAACGGGAGTCCATGGATATTTTACCGGCGAGATCCATCCTGAGACCCATAAATTAACACACCTGGAATTTGTTCCTGCTGCCACCCTTCAATATCTGCCTCTGGCAGTAAAAGTTTCCAGAGAAACCACAAACATGGAACTGGCTGACCGGATCATGGCAGAGATCCGCAAACGCGGGGAAGAAAATATTTATCGTTTCCGTTTAAAAGGCATGCGCGACCCAGATATAGAATTCGACTTATCTTCTTTGGAAGCACAGTTTCGCATTGCAGAAATTATTGACGATACAGAGCCGGATTACGATTTTTCTGCCCTGTTTGCAGAGCATTCCAGTGACATGATCGGATTTTTCATCCAGGCACTTCAGAAAGAAGATATGAGTCCTGTAGAGAAAAAAGCACTGTATTATGGAGTAAATGCCTTACTCCACACTACTGACGAAAGGAGCTGACCCAATGAAGATACTCAGTCTGCATATTGACGGCTTTGGAAAATTTCATGACAGGGACATTTCCTTTGAAGATGGCTTAAATGTAGTCTATGGAAAAAATGAAGCCGGAAAATCCACTTTACATACATTTATCAAGGGCATGCTCTTTGGCATTGAGCGCCAGCGGGGCCGCGCTTCTAAAAATGATACCTATTCCAAATTTCAGCCCTGGACCCAGAGCGGGGTCTATGAAGGTTTCCTGCGGGTTGAATGTGACGGGGAAGTTTACCGCATTGAGCGCCGTTTCCAGAAGGGGGACAAGCGCCTGTGCGTGATCAACGAAACCTCAGGAAAAGAAGAAGAAAATACAACTGCATTATTGGACAAGCTGCGCTGCGGCCTGTCTGAAACTGCCTATGACAATACCATCAGTATCGGTCAGTTAAAATGTGCCACTGACGGCGGAATGGTCTCGGAACTGCGAAATTATATCGCAAATCTGAACACTTCCGGAAGCATTGCTTTAAATATCACCAAAGCCAGCGCTTATTTAAAAAACCAGCGCAAGCAGCTGGAAGCCCATTTTGTTCCGGAAGCAGCTAAAAGTTATGCCAATATTCTTGGTGAGATCCGCAAGATCGAGCAGGAGATCTCTGCCCCTGAATATGCCAACCACCTTACAGCCAGGCGCCAGGAAAAGGGACAGTTAAAGAATGATCTGGATAAAAAGCAAAAAGAAAAAGAAGTGCTTTTGGAAAAAGCGGCTAAAGGCCGGCAGATCCTGGTCAACAGCCAGTTTGAAAATCAGGCCTCTGTAGAAAAATATACAGAAGAAGCCCGGAAACACTACCAGGATTACAACAACGCCTTAGAAGCCTGCAGCAAACATTCCCGCACGATCGGAGCTGTTTTTCTGTTTCTGATGGCAGTCCCCGGGCTGGCAAGCGGTCTGTTCCTCCTCTTATTCCCAAATACTGCCATTTCCCTGCTTTCAGGATTTGCGCCCCGGTTTTTACAGCTTTCTGGATCTCTTATAAAGATCCCTGCTTTATTAGCCATTCTCTGCGGTATCCTGTTTGCTGTAGCCGGCAGTATGCTACTTGCCCGCAGCCGCCATTTTAAAAAGCAGCTGGATACAGAAACCAGACAGCTTCAGGAGATCTTTTCAAAGCATCTGCAGGACCCTTCTATTTCTGAAGAGGCAATGGAAGCGTTAGAGGGAAAACTGGCCGGTTTCCTGCGTTTAAGCAAGGCTGTGGAACAGTCTGAAAATACCTTAAATACCATGGCAGCTGATATCAGCAGGCTCCAGGAAAAAGAAGAATGCGTATCAGACGAGATCGAGAAACAGCAACGGCTTCAGTGGGAACTGGAACAGAAATTAGAACAGCTGTCTGCCAAAAAGAATGAGGCAGAGCAGTTAAAACATGTTCTGACAGAAAATGAGCGCATTCAGGAAGAATTAGATGCTCTTGATCTGGCCCAGGAAACCATGACCCATTTATCTACTTCCATCCGCGACTCTTTTGGTCTTTACTTAAATAAAACTGCATCTGAACTGATCGAAGGTATTACCGGCGGCATCTACCGCAGTATGAGCATTGACCAGAACTTAAATATCTTTATGAACACACCAACCCGTCTGGTGCCTATTGACCAGGTCAGCAGCGGAACTATGGACCAGATCTACCTTGCAGTTCGTCTTGCCGCAGCAAAGCTGGTTATCAGCGACCGCGGCACCATGCCACTGATCTTTGATGACAGTTTCGTCCTCTATGACGATGACCGTTTAAAAACTGCCTTAAAATGGCTTGCAGGTGCCTGGGACAGCCAGTGTATCATCTTTACCTGTCATCAGAGGGAAGAAGCTATATTAAAGAGCGAAGGAATTGAGCACCACCTGATACAGATTTAGACTAAACAGACATGTCACCTGATAGTTTTTCCAGGTAGATAACAACAATCCCCGTGTCTATGTACAAATATGTACAGACACGGGGATTTTCTTATGTTTGTTACCTCAATGTAATACCGCACCTGCGATCACACACAAAATAATGGTAATGATCATATCCGGCAGTGTATTTCCTACAGGAAGGTCCACATTCATCAGGATACGGTACAGAACAAAACCGATGACCCAGATCACCAGGTTTCTGGTATCAAATGCAGTTTTTCTTCTGTCTCTGTGTAAAATAAAATAATCTGCGATCTGAATGGCGATCATTGGCGCAAATACAGAACCGATGAGATATAAAAATCCGGTAATATCATCCATTGGGAACACAATAGCGCCAATGGTTCCCACAACCGTAACAGCTACTGCCACATACTGTCCCTTAAACTGTGGGAAAATGGACTCGTTGGAGATACCTGCAGAATAAGCATCCAGGAAGGTAGTTGTTACAGTTGAAAATACTACGATGATCAGGGCGATCACACTTAAACCGGCCTTTAACATGATCTGGGCGATGTCAGACTCACCAGTGAGGATAGATGCGCCCATACCGATCAGATACATCCAGCAGCTTACCAGACCATATACCACAGCGCTGACTGCAGTTGCGGCTACCGGCTTTTCTGCCTCTCTGGTATAGTCACTGATCAGCGGCAGCCATGATAATGGCATAGCTACTGCCAGTTCTACAGCAGCACCAAAGGAAAGGCTGTCATCCGGCTCTGTAAGAATACTGTTTCCACTGAAAAAGATCACCTTGCACAGTACCAGTGTCAGTAAAAACAAAGCTGTCATTGCAACGGTATTGATCTTTCCAAGATTGGTGATACCTACCATGATCCATACAATGATCAGAACGCCGATAACCAGGCACCAGATCCAGTGTCCGGAAGAAAAGATACCGCCTGCTGCCAGTGCGCCGTCATAGATCATGATCGCGGTCCAGCCAACCAGCTGTAATACATTTAACAGGGCAAAAAACAGTCCGCCCTTATTGCCGAAACTGCTCTTTACTGTCTCCATAGCACTTAAACGGCTGTTTCCGCCGATGACGCCTGCCAAAAACAGAAGAACGCAGCCGATCACATGTCCCAGTAAGATAGCCGCAAGTCCACGGCCAAATCCCAGGGTGGAAAAATAAGTACCTGTCAGGATCTCAGCCAGGGAAACACCTGCGCCAAACCAGATCAGTCCATTATCAAAAAGGGAAGTTTTCTTTTCCATTCTTACTTTGCCTCCCTCGTGTATTCATTATCAATGGCAAAACCATGATCCATAGGGCCGCTGCCTTTTCCAAGATCCAGCATTGCTGCCAAAGCGCCTGAAATATAGTCCTTTGCACGCTCTACGGAAGTTTCCAGATCAAAGCCTTTTGCCAGGTTGGAAGCAATGGCAGATGATAAAGTACAGCCTGTTCCATGGGTATTTGGATTATCAATACGCTTTCCTGCAAACCAGCGTCCTTTTCCTTCGCTCCAAAGCAGGTCATTGGCGTCATTTAACTTATGTCCGCCTTTGCACAGTACGGCGCAGTTATATGTCTCAGAGATCTTCTTTGCGGCAGCTTCCATATCTGCGACAGATGTGATCTTCATTCCCGTCAGTTCTTCTGTTTCCGGTATATTTGGTGTAAGGATCTTTGCCAGCGGGAATAATTCTGCCTTTAAAGTCTCAATAGCATCTTCACTGATCAGTCTCGCTCCGCTGGTCGCTACCATGACCGGATCTACTACTACATTTTTCGCATCATACTGCTTTAACTTTGCCGCGATCATGCAGATCAGCTCTTTGTCTGATACCATACCGATCTTTACTGCATCCGGATAAATGTCAGTAAAAATACAGTCTAATTCCTGTCCTAAAAATTCCGGAGTGGCATTTAAAATTGCCTCTACTCCTGTTGTGTTCTGCGCAGTCAGTGCTGTGATCGCGCTCATGGCAAATACTCCGTTTGCCATCATTGTCTTAATGTCGGCCTGAATACCGGCGCCTCCGCTGGAATCACTCCCGGCGATCGTTAATGCTGTTTTCATAATCGTCTTCTCCCTTCTCAGCATTCCCACAGTGTATACAATGTACGTTTGACATGTTCTACTGCAGGCCACGTTTTATTATGCGACATAAGGTGGTGCCCCCAATATGCCGTCTGGAAGACCTAAGACCGGAAAAAAGCTCCGCATTTTTCCGGTTTTCGCGGCATTCGCCATGGTCTCCCGCAAGTGCGGACTTTGGCTCATTGCACACGAAAAAGCGGATATGCCTGCAACAGACATATCCGCTAAGATCACACTCTAAAAAGACCTCGGTTTTATATCCCTACGTTGGCATTATCCAAATCAGGTTACGGGTCTGGGAAACACATCCCACTCTCAGCCGACTGACTGCCAGCTCCCCTTTTCCAGTTCTTTACTATTATAGTGCGGTTTTATTTGATTTTCAAGTTATTTTTAGTTGGTACCAATAGACATGGTCTCTGGCAGTGTGCTGCCACCGTCGATAACGATCTGGGATCCGGTCAGGTAGCTGGATTCGTCGCTTCCAAGGAATGCGAACAGTTCGCCAACTTCGATCGGTTTTGCAAGACGCTTCATAGGAACACCTACAGCGATATCTGCAATAGCTGCCTCTGGGTTCTCAGGATTGGACTCAACTGCCATCTTCTCAACCATTGGTGTACGTGCATATCCTAACTGTGAGCAGTTTACACGGATATTGCGGCTTGCATACTCAACTGCCAGGCACTTGGTCAGACCTACTAATGCAGCCTTTGTCATAGCGTATGCTGCTTCACCAGCATCAGCAACGATATCACCGGTTACAGAAGAAGCGATAACGATGTTGCCGCCGCCCTGCTTTAACATGTATGGGATAACTGCCTTACAGGTGTTCCATACACCCTTGATATTTACATCAATGTGGAAATCACGGGTCTTATCATCCATTTCCTCAAAAGGAGCCAGACGGCACACACCTGCGTTGCAGCATGCAACATTGATCTCACCAAATTTTTCAACACCCTGTGCAGCAGCTGCATCCATCTGTGCGCGGTCAGCTACGTTTGCAACAACAGTAATGATCTCTGCGTTGTATTCTTTTCTCAGCTTTTCAGCAGTCTTTTCTACTTCCGGAGATAAGTCTACCATGATCAGCTTTGCGCCGTATTTTGCGTATGCGGTAGAAATACCTTCACCAAGTCCTGCAGCAGCTCCTGTAATTAATGCAACCTTACCATCCAATTTAGCCATTTTACATTCTCCTTTACATATAAAAAATTGTTATTGTTTTAACTATTATAGTTATTATATATGCCAGACGGTTTCCCGTACAGGTTCAAAATTAAGTTTCTAAAACTTCTTTAAGCCTTCCACTGTTTCGATCTCTACCGGATGTTTTTTCCAGTTTACAAGGACCATCCACAGCCATAAGAGGACTCCTACTCCCAGGTAAATTCCAAATGACTTCCAGGAACCAGCGCTTTGTCCTAACGTACAGAAGAAAGCGATGACTACTGCAATGATAAGAGCTAATACTCTTGTGAAATTTCCACCTTTTAATTTATAAGGAGATACCCAGTTTGGATATTTCTTGTGGATCCGCATTGCTGAGATCATCGTCAGCGCATATGCGCAGGCACAGCCAAAGCTCATCAGATTGAAAAAGTCATTCATAAAGGTGGTGGCATTCTGCAAAAGCAGGAATACCAGGGATATGATGAGAAGCAGGATATTTGGTAATACCGGCTGCTGATGACTGTTTAATTTTGTAAATGCCTTTGGAAGGAAATTGTTTTCTCCCATTGCATACATCAGACGAACGGTTGACAGCCAGAAACCAAGTAAGCAGGTGCCAATGGCACAAAGGATCGCTGCAATACCAAAGATCACTGCAAATACACCCCAGCCGCCGCCTAACTGCTCCATCATGGTGATGGCCAGAAAACCATTAACAGCTGCGCCCCCTTCTTCTACCAAAGGCTGTACCGGCATGCCGCCCAGTCCGAAGAAAAACAGGGAATATACAATACCGCAGGAAACGATGGAACCGAGGATAGCTTTGTTAGAGTCTTTAATTGGGAAGTCTCCCTCTTCTACCATCTGCGGCACTGTTTCAAATCCGAAAAACGGAGTGATCAAAAGAGCCATTCCTATGATCCAGGACGGAATGCCAAAATGGCTGCCCACCTGTGAATAGAAAAAGTTCTTAAAGTTATCAAAGCTCCACACACCTGAGAACAGGAAGGCTACCGTTGCCACAATACAACCTGCAATGGCAAACATGAGCATGTACAACTGGATCTTACCGGCGATCTCCACATTCTGCAGGCTCAGAGCACAATAACCAATAAGAGCGACCAGAGCAACTCCTTCTATAAGAAGGAAGCTGCTTTGGATATGAAGTACATGGAACATCCACTGGACAATGGCCATAACTGCAGACGGCGGAACTGCGATCCAGGCTGCCATGATCAGCCAGGAAGAGAAGAAACCAATATGTTTATTAATACCTACTGTATTGTAGATCAGCTCTCCTCCTGCCCTTGGAAACAACGGTGCCAGTTCGCAGTAGACCATAGCAATCGGAAGGATCAACAGCGTCATCAGGATAAATCCTAAAAATGTACCCGCACCACAATATTCATAGAAAATGGTATCCCAATATCCGATAAAGGTGAAAATAGCACCTGCGGCAATGGCATATACATAGATCAGACGAAGACTTTTCTTCAGTCCGCCAGACTCATTTTCTGTATTTTTTGTATCAGACATGTTTTTATGCTCCTTCTTTATCCAGGCATGTCTGCCATGTCATTTAAACTTTTCTCAACTTTCTTTTAGAACTTCTGGATACCATCCGGAGTCTCGATCTCTACCGGATGTTTCTTCCAGTTTACAAGTACCATCCAAAGCCAGATCACAACACCTACACCCAGATATACGCCAAAGCAGATCCAGGAATCAATTCCCTGTCCCAGTGTACAGAAGAATGCGATAGCAACTGCGATACACATTGCAAAGAGACGGAACGCATCACCGCCCTTTACGGTGTTGGAACTCTTCCAGTCTGGATGTTTTCTATGAATACATACTGCGGAGATCATAGTCAGCGCATATGCACATGCACAGCCAAAGCTCATCAGGTTGAAGAACGCGCTCATAAAGTCTGAGGAGTTCTGAAGTACGATAAAGATAAGAGATAATACCAGCAGGAATACGTTTGGAAGCATTGGCTGCTGATTTTTGTTTACAGCTGCGAATACCTTTGGCAGGAAGTTCTTATTTGCCATAGAGTACAGCATACGGACGGTAGACATCCAGAAACCCAGTAAGGAAGCGCCCATACCTAAGAGGCAGGAAAGGATACCTACAATGATCGGCCAGAATGTCCAGCCCAGTACATTCTGCATGGTAGCAATGGTTAAGAAACCATCCTGTGCAAAGTTTGTATACACATCCTTTAATCCATCCAGACCTGCTACGCAGAAATAATAGAACACATAAATGCAGCCACAGGTTAAAATGGAACCGCAGATTGCTTTCTTGGAACTCTTGATCGGGAAGTCACCTTCCTCAACCATCTGAGGTACTGTTTCAAATCCGAAGTATGGTGTGATCAGAAGTGCCATGCCAATGACCCATCCAGGAATACCATATACGGAGTCCAGAGTAGACTGGAAAATATTTCCAAAATTTGAAATATGCCAGTGACCGGAGAACAGAAGGATAAATCCTGTTAAAATTGTAACGGTAATGTTGCAGAACAACATACCTGCCTGAGCCTTAACTAAGAACTGTACATTCTGGATACTCATAAAGAAATACAGTACTAAAAGAACCGCTGCACAGCCTACCATCTGCCATGTTCCAAGTCCCAGAGCAAAGGTCTTATTTACCCATGTCATGATCGCCATAACAACAGCCGGCGGAACAGAGATCCACGCTGCCATGATCAGCCAGGAAGCAAGGAAACCTACGTGTTTGTTGATACCAACTGTGTTATAGATCAGCTCTCCGCCTGATGTATGGAACAGAGATGCCAGTTCACTGTATACAAGGGCTACCGGAAGAATAGCCACTGTCATCAGTGCAAATGCAAGGAATGTACCGCTTCCGCAGTATCCGTAAAAGACAGAATCCCAATAGTTTACGAACGTAAAAATTGAACCCGTAGCAACTGTATAAACAAAGATGAGTTTCAAGCTCTTGTTTAAACCGCCGCCCTTATTTTGCTTGTTTTCCATTATGAAACGACTCCTTTTCGTAAGTTTTTTCCGGCAGTTGTAAAACCGCCGCCGGGAGAGACCCATATAAAGGCCCTAGAGCCCTTAACTGGGCCACAACTCCAGGTAACGTCCGAAAATCCACGCAGATCATAAGCAATAAAAAAGCCCAAAAACTCTGTAAAAAGTTTCTGGGCTTCGATGCCTTTCTGTGGTACTGATATACGCCGTTGCATATCAGGTTTAATTGAATTTTCAGTGTTAAAGAGATATCGCTTTAATTGTCTACATCATAGCACTCACACATTATTTTGTCAATAGTTTAACAAGTTTTATTTTAAACTATTTTTATTTTATGTTTAGAATTATTTTAGATTATCCAGCCTGGGGCATGGAAAAAGAAAATCTTATACTGGTTCCATTTTCCCCTGTTTCTATAAACAATTCTCCTTTCAGGCTTGATTGTACCAGACTGCTGATCAGGCGGAGCCCCAGTCCGCTGTTTGCCCTGGAAATCTTCTTATTGTCAAAGCCGCAGCCATCATCCTGCACTGTGATCCAGGAGTAACTGGCGCCTTTTTCGATCTTCAGCCTGATCTGTCCCTGTTTCCGGTCCTTAAATGCATATTTTAAGCTGTTTTGAACCAGTTCATTAACAATAAGAGCCACCGTAGACGCCGTTGTTTCTGTAAGTATCACATCATCCCCATCTACCCTTGTAGAAATACTGCACGTTTCTTTTAAACAGTTATTTTCCAGTAAAACATCTGTAATACGGGAGATCAGGACTTTTAATCCCACATTTTCACTTCCTGTATGAGAAAGCAGGTCATAAGTGATATTCATGCTGCGCACATGACTGGTAATGGTCTTTGCAAAAGCTTTTACTTTTTCATCCTTTGTATGGACCGCTTCCAACCCGATCAGACTGATAATCGTCTGAAGATTATTCTTGACCCGGTGATGTACCTCATGGATCAGCGCCACGCGGTAAGCGATCTCATCCTCCATCTGATGTACCACTGTCTTATCCCGGAAGATAATCGCTGCGCCCTGGCAGGTGCCATTTTCCCAGATACCGCTGATGACCGCATCCATGATGAAATTCGGTGTACGTACCTCTCTCCGTATTACGCCACGATGTTCTGTAAGATCAGACCAATTGCAATCCGTAATGTGCAGTTCGCTGCATCTGCGGCCAATCAAAGGCAGTTCAAATCCCTTATCCTGATACAGAACTTCTGCCTTGGGATTGACAAATGTACATATTCCATTTGCATCATAAAGAAGAATGGCATCCTGAAGATAATCGCTGGCTTTTCCAAGCTGCCTGTTAAAAGGATCCTGTTTTCCTTCCTGATTATTGATAATACGGATAGACTCTGTATCTGCACCGGCATTGGGATATTCGTATGTCAGCGCCCCTATTACCTTTTTTTCGCTGTTAAGTATAGGGCTTACAGTATGCCGCACTACCGTTCTTCCTTCATCAATGATGCCGATTAGTCCACGGCCGGAAATGCCTTCTTCCAGCGCCCGGTACACAGCCGGCTCATCTTCCCTGCGCTCAATCTCCCCAATGATACTGCGTTTATACAGATCATAGTTTGGATGTCTGTACTGAGCAATGACCATGGACTCTTTTTCTCTTGTAAGCACATTGATGTATGTATCTCCGCCTTCCAGATTTCCCACAAAAGGGAGGGAATGCGCCACCTCTAAAAGGGTGCAGATATCCCCGCAGCTAAGATCCGTTGCCGCTTCTACCAGTTGCACCATTTTTTTATCTGTATCATTTTGTATCATGTCACTGAGAAGCTTATTTTTCTTCTGTTCCATAAATTCCCTCTCTGCTTTTGTGTCAGCCTTCATATGCTTTCAAAAGCATTTTTGACAGTTCCGTCATAGAGATCCCCTTATCCATGGACAGACTGCGGATATAAGTAAATGCTTCTTTTTCAGACATGTTTTTCCGCTCCATCACCAGACCTTTTGCCCGGTCTAAATATTTTCTATCATCCAGGGCTTCCTGCGTCTTGTGAAACTCCTTCGCCATAGCTTCTCTCTGCTTATAGTTATGGATCGCGATCTTTACTGCCGGTATCAGTGTATCTTCATCTACCGGCTTTACAATATATCCCATTACATCTGTATTGACTGCCTGATCAGCAATTTCCTTGTCACGGTAAGCCGTCAAAATAATAACAAATCCAGCCAGCTTATCCTCGTTGATCACTTTCGTTGCTTCCAGACCAGTCATCACCGGCATATTAATGTCCATAATAACAAAATCCGGCTTTTTCTGTCTGCACACTGCGATCGCATCCAGACCGTCTTCTGCTTCTCCTACTACTTCATAACCATTGTTTTCTAAGATTTCCCGAATATACATGCGGATCAGCACTTCGTCATCTGCGATCACTACTCTGTACATATTGTCCCCCTTACATTGTCTGCTTATTCTGTCTCTCTCTTCTGTCTGTTATCTTAATTTGTTTCTGTTTTTCCTACCCCATTTTTATCCATTTCAATAGCCTCCGTAATATTGGAAGCTGTTCCGGACTGGATCAACTTGGACAACCCTAAAAGCTTATCCGTATTCAGGTACTCTTTTCCAAGATATGGACCAAAGGTGTCTGTAATATGGATGTTCTGCTGGCGGATGCTGCTTTCTAACTGAGCAAGACTGTCGTTTACTTCCTGTAATTTCTGTTCTTTTTCTTCGATCTCTGCCCTGTGGTTCCCCTCGATCTCATCGGCAATAATATTTCTGGTCACATTTTCAAAGCTGCTGATGGCATCTTTTTTCTTTGCTGCTATATCAGACAGTTCCTGCTGTGCGCAGGCGATCTCATCATCATATTTCTCCAGATCATAAATATCTTCATTGCCGTCCTTTTCAATACTGTGGACAATGACTTTGATTTTCTTTTCATTGGAGCTTAACAGGTTGCGGATCTCCCGGCCCTGCTTTAAGGCATCATGATAACGGGAACGGCTGCGGTTTCCAATGGTCACATACAGACCGCCGAAAATAATGATATCTGCAAAATAAACCAGTACCAGATACCAGATCTTACGGTCCGGAAGCAGGAAATAAACACCGCATGGAAGTGCTAAAAAGCAGATCAGGAACGTAATAAAACCAATCAGACGCTCCTTAAGTCCTCTTGCATAGTACAGGGAATAATAAAATGTAGTGCGACAGAATACAGGCACTTTATCCTTCTGGAACATGGTCTTCATCTGGATCTGCAAGTCCCTGTTGTGTTCCCGAAGTTCACTGGTCTCCTCTGCGATCCGTTCCTTCATTCCCTTGTTTTTGGCTTTTTCCCGCTGGGTCCTGGCTTTTTTCAGCCGTTCCTGACCTTTTGCGATCTCTTTGTCATAGCTTGTATCGATCTCGCTGCGCCGCTTTTTTATGGTCTGGTTCACCGAATCTGTCACTGCCTTTTTCGCAGCTGCCAACTCTTTTTCCTGGCGCTCTCCCTGTTCTTTTAACTGCTTTGCTGTCGCCTGATCATTATTCAGACGATACACTGCATCCCTGGCATCTGCCAGAAATTTCACATAATCAGTAATAGCCTGCTCCACCGCCCAAGTACCTCCTCTCCTCCCGAATTTCGGGGGATTTTGTCAATAGTTATAGCTTACTACAAAACCTGTAACAGGGCAAGGGCCAGCTGTCTGTTTGGCAGCTGGCCCTTGTTTCCACGCCGCCGCAAAGGTGGATCTTTACTTTCGCATTTTCCTTCTCCCCAGAGAATGCATTTGGCTTTGCTTTTACCCAGCAAGCGGCATGTCCGCCCATAACAGGTACTGCTTTTAAACATGATTTAATATTATTTTTATTCATAAAGTGAATCTAATGTAAACAACAATACATCCTCTTCTGATAATGCTTCAAACCACTCTGTGTATCCTGATAATAAATCTCTCCCTGCCCCATCTCGATCACACTGGTAGCCTTTGGGATAAACTCATACCAGAATTTGAACATATAATCTCTTAAAACATACTGGGTCTTCTTTTTATTTTTCTCATCTGTAATACACTTTCTCTTTTCAACCAGACCAACATTTATTAATTTATCCAGGGAGTATAATACTGTTGGTTCTTTTTCTCCAATTTTTCCCGCAATCGTATTAAGCGTATTTTCGCCAAACGCGATCTGTTCAACAATATTATTTACAAGGGATATATCCGAAAATTCCTGAGTCAGAAGATTTCTTGTTTCATCATACAGGTATCCATCTGTTCTAAAAAATAGCCTTACAATATTTTCATCCATACTTTTTTTAGGATCGATCATTGAAAGATACTTTGCCACACCACCGGTAATTCCATAACAAATTGCCTTATCCTCATTTGAATAGTTTGGAACAAATTTCGCAGCATCTAAGTAATTGAACGCCTCTAATTTGATCTGCGAATCACGTCTTCCAAACAGAGGGCTCTTTTCACTGAGTACCTTTTTCTCCATAAAGCTAAGTGCAGAGCCACATAAGATCACTTTAAGGTCCTTATCATTCCAGTCTCTATCAATATATTTCTGCAAAACAGATAAAAGAGCGTCATCTTTTTCGGCCCAATATGGCAGTTCATGGCTGCATGAAAGAATATTCTGGATCGCAGCCGTTTTTTATAGATTATACGCAGTATTCTATGCTATACTAACTAACATGTGCACAAGGTTCAACAAAAAAGAAAGGCTGGAAAATACATGTTTCGGATGTGGGGAAAGATCATGAAAGACAACCATCTGGTGAAAGATATGGTGGCCTGCTGCGGCGATTATTCTATTTCCAGAACCCAGATGGTTTTTAATTGTTTAGATGAAATATGCTATAAGTTTGACCTGGAAAAGCCCATGTGGCTGGATGCTACAGTCCAGGATTTTAAATATCACGACAAAGCCCGGTTTACCCAGGATAATTTTATTGAGACTGTGGATTTTGATTATTTAGAGATACAGGTGATCGAGGAATAAAACGGTTAACCGCGCCTTTGGCGCGGTCGCTTGTGTCAAACTTTTTCATTGCACAAGTATGCACCATTGAGACAAAAACACCCCGGCAGCTGCCATTTTTCAGGCGGTCACCGGGGTATCTTATTATTGCGATATCAGGATGCGCCTTCGGCGCATCCATCGATTTTTACGTCTTACAGACTCTTTACAGTCTCAGCAACACGCTCTGCGGTAAATCCAAACTTCTCAAACAGCTGTGCTGCAGGGCCGGATGCACCGAAGCCTTCCATGCATACAGTTGCGCCGTCAAGGCCTACATAACGGCCCCAGCCGAAGTCAGAAAGTGCTTCTACTGCAACTCTCTTTCTTACAGCCTTTGGAAGAACGGACTCTTTGTATTCTGGGCTCTGCTCTTCGAACAGGTCCATACATGGCATGGATACAACGCGGACATCCATTCCATCCTTTAACAGCAGTTCTTTTGCTTCTACTGCCAGGCTTAACTCAGAACCGGTAGCAATGATGATCGCATCTGGAGTTTCCTTTGCGGAATCAGCTACAATGTAAGCGCCCTTTACTGCATCACGGCCAGTTCCTGCTAACTGAGGCAGGTTCTGTCTGGTAAGTACCAGAGCGGTAGGTGTCTTTTCAGAAGTAATCGCACTGTACCATGCTGCTGCAGTCTCTTTTGCATCTGCAGGGCGGAATACATGGAAGTTAGGCTGCGCACGTAACATAGCTAACTGCTCGATCGGCTCATGGGTAGGTCCGTCTTCGCCTACACCGATGCTGTCATGGGTCAGAACGTAGATCAGCGGCACCTTCATCAGGGATGACAGTCTTGCAATTGGCTTCATGTAATCACTGAATACGAAGAAGGTTGCTACATAAGGGATCACGCCGCCGTGAAGAACCAGACCATTTCCAATAGCAGTCATTGCCTGCTCTCTTACACCAAAGTGCAGGTTCTTTCCAGAGTAATCAGCCTTGGAGAAGTCTCCCTCGCCCTTTAAGTTGGTCTTGTTGGAAGGAGCCAGGTCGGCAGAACCGCCGAACAGGTTCGGAACTACCTTATTGATCTTATTTAACAGCTCGCCGGACAGATTTCTGGTTGCCTGTGGCTTGTCCTCATAGGACCAGAATTCTTCATTGTCCCAAAGCTTCTTAGGCAGGTCTTTGTCATGATACTGATCCCAAAGTTCCTTCATTTCCGGATACTTCTCACAGTATGCTGCAAATCTTGCATTCCACTCTTCTTCTGGTGCCTTTAAGCTTTCTCTTACCTTAGCCATGTGGTCATAAACATCCTGAGGTACATAGAATGGCTCCATGCTCTCCCAGCCTAAGTTTTCCTTCATGGCAATGATGTTCTCTTCGCCCAGAGGCTCACCATGTGCAGATGCTTTACCCTGTTTAGCCGGGCAGCCGTATCCGATCTGAGTATGAAGAACGATCAGAGAAGGTCTTTCTGTATCAGCCTTAGCTGCTTCGATCGCTGCGCCGATAGCAGCGAAGTCATTTCCATCTTCTACCTGGAATACGCCAAATCCATAGGACTCAAAACGCTTTGCAGTATCTTCTGTAAATGCGATATCTGTATTTCCTTCGATGGAAATATTGTTAGAGTCGTAGAGAACGATCAGTTTTCCAAGTCCTAAGGTACCTGCTAAAGAGAAGGCTTCAGAGGAAAGACCTTCCATCATACAGCCGTCTCCGCCCAGTACATAGGTGTAATGGTCAACGATCTTAATGTCATCTTTGTTGAATACGGAAGCTAAATGAGCCTCTGCCATAGCCATACCTACAGCCATGCCCATTCCCTGTCCTAAAGGTCCTGTAGTAGCTTCTACACCTACTGTGTGGCCGTACTCAGGATGTCCTGGTGTAAGGGAGTCGATCTGACGGAAGTTCTTTAAATCTTCCATAGACAGATCACCATAGCCAAATAAATGGAATAATGAATACAGCAGCATAGAACCATGTCCGCCAGAAAGGATGAAACGGTCTCTGTCCACCCACTTTGGATCTGCCGGGTTATGTCTCATATGATTAGCCCATAATTCATAAGCTGCGGAAGCACATCCTAAAGGAAGTCCAGGATGTCCGGATTTTGCCTTCTGGATAGCATCAGCAGATAATACACGAATGGCATTAGCTGTCTTTGTTTCTATCATGCCCATTTTAATAGTTCTCCTTTCGTTTTCACAACGTAATCTATGTCAATTCTACCATTGGAATTGGTTTACGTCTAGTCTGTGTTTTCCCGGACCTTTAAAATAACATTGAAAATGATAGCAAAAAAGGAGCCGTTTTCAGGCGACTCCTCTTTTACTATAAATAATGCTTATAGCCAACCGTATTTTACAGTCTCTTTAACAGCTCTTCTCTCTGAGCTTCATAGCCTGGCTTTCCAAGGAGAGCAAACATGTTCTTCTTGTAGCTTTCTACGCCTGGCTGGTTAAATGGATTAATTCCTAAAATGTAGCCGCTTACGCCACAGGCAAACTCAAAGAAGTAGAATAATTCACCTAAATAGAATTCATTCTGCTCTGGTACCTTAACCATCAGGTTTGGTACATTTCCGTCTGTGTGAGCCAGAATGGTTCCGTTCATAGCGCTCTTATTTACGAAATCTACAGTCTTTCCAGCAAGATAGTTCATGCCGTCGGTGTCTACATCCTCTTTCTTTAAAACGATCTCTTCCGGAGATTCTTCTACGTTGATAACAGTCTCAAACATGATGCGTGCGCCGTCCTGGATAAACTGTCCCATGGAGTGCAGGTCTGTGGTCAGATCTACTGCTGCAGGGAAGATACCTCTCTGGTCTTTTCCTTCGCTTTCGCCAAACAGCTGCTTCCACCACTCAGATACATAGTGAAGGCTTGGCTCATAGTTTGCTACGATCTCTACTGCTTTGCCCTTGCGAAGCAGGATGTTGCGGACTGCTGCATACAGAAGAGCCGGGTTTTCTTCGTAAGGAGTTTCCAGTGCTTTCTTACGTCCGGAAGCAGCACCTTCCATCAGCTTGTCAATATCGGCACCGCATACAGCGATCGGAAGCAGACCTACTGCTGTAAGAACGGAGAAACGTCCGCCTACATCATCCGGAACTACGAATTCTTCATAGCCTTCTTCGTCTGCCAGGTTCTTTAAAGCACCCTTTGCACGGTCTGTGGTTGCGTAGATACGCTTTGCAGCCTCTTCTTTGCCATACTTTTCGATCAGCATTTCCTTAAATACACGGAATGCGATAGCTGGCTCTGTGGTTGTACCGGACTTGGAAATGATATTGATGGAGAAATCCTTTCCAGCCAGAACTTTCTTAAGGTCTGCAATATATTTGCTGCTGATGCTGTTTCCTACAAAATAGATCTCAGGAGTCTTGCGCACATCCTTAGACAGCACGTTATAAAAGCTGTTGCTTAAAAATTCGATGGCTGCTCTTGCTCCTAAATAGGAACCGCCAATTCCTACTACCAGCAGAACATCGGAATCGCTCTGGATCTTTGCTGCTGCCTTTTTAATTCTTGCAAACTCATCCTTATCATAATCAACTGGAAGATCGATCCAACCAAGATAGTCGTTTCCAGCACCTTCTTTGCTTAACAAAGTCTCCTTTGCTGTCATAACTGTTTTTTTGAAGTTAGCCATCTCTTCAGCTGAGATAAAACCGGTGGCTTTTGAATAATCGAATACAACTTCCTTACCCATGTTCCCGCTCTCCTTTTCTGATTGCATACTTTTGAGATATTTATGTTCTCTCAAGCTAGGAAAACATTTTGTGAAAATTTTCCCAACTACGTGCTAGTATAGCATATTTACACTACCAATTCCATAACCTGTTATTATAATTTTTAACGTTAGTTCTGCCATGCGCTGGTTTGAATGAGAAAGTGTGTTGCAAGCTTGCTTGCATGAGCACTTTTTCATCCAAATCAGCATATGGTGGACCCACCATGCTTCTTGTTTTCATGAATATGGAAACAAGAAGATGTAATAGCTGAACACTTTTTAACTGACCTGTCCGTTCCATTTTAAAACTGCTCTACTCTGAAAGCTTTACAGCCACGCAGCCGTCATCCAGAAGGAAAACCGACTCCTTTGCAGGCCAGCAGGGCTTATCTGCTGCTTCCTGCAGCGCCTGTTCATATTCTTCCACTGTAGGCGTTGCCAGGTTCAGGCCCATAAGGTTAAATAAGCCCGTTGTCCGATTATTGATCCCGATATTTGTCAGTCCAAAATCAAAATAGGAATATCCGATCACTTCTCCTCTTGCCGCTGTATTTGGTATTCTGGCGCTGCGTGTTCCTACAAAAGCCACTGGACAGTTCTGCATATCAGAGCGGTCAGCCACACGGCGGATATCCCCATACATCTGCTGTGCGATGATCCGGTCATTGACCACCGTATCATGAAGGGTCTGGTTTAACTGTACCAGATCCATTCCCTGCACCCATGACTGATAAAACATTGCCACAAAAAGAAGGGAAATAACAACACAGCGGGTTCTTACGGAAAAGCCCTTAAAACGCTCCAGGCATCCCACTGCAAAACAATAAAAAATGCAGGCAAAAGCCCCTAAAAGAAGAGGAAATACCAGCTGTCCACGTACAGGTGTCCGCATTCCACTTAATAACGCAACAAACATAGGTGACGCAACCAACAGGAACAACCCAAGAAAATACCAGTACCATTTCTTAAAATGCAGTTTCACGCTGCGGACAGCCAGAAATATGGTACAACCAAATGCCATTATGCCAAAAAAACGATTATAAAGGACCGGCACCACACCGCAATACAATGCACGGAATTCATCCTTTACATAATGCAGGCATTCTGCCTTACTTAAGGTGCCCCACATAACTGGAGTCCCCGCCTTTGATCCTGCACAAAAATGAAGCTGTAAGGAAATATAAGATAAATCCTATAATAAAAATGATAACCTGTCGGATACCATAAAGAAAGGCTTTTTCCTGCCCCTTATGCATATCTGTCTCATAACTTCCCAGAAATGAGATCAGCACCAGTGCCATATAACAGACGCAAAACCCCTGATAAGAACCTAATGTCCATACCAGAAGCAGCACCGCTGCCAGATACCAGATCACCGAACCATTTCCATAAACCGCTCTCCCGGCGCAATACACTGCGATCATGCAGATGCACATAGATAATGTGATCTCAAAAGCCTGGAGCGTATAGGCATACTGTTCTGCAAGGGACGGCGCTGTTACAAAAAAAGCAGCTGCTAACAGCAGTCCCTTATCATATGGTTTCTTTTTCAGGACTGGGATCCATGTCTGCAGGCAAAATGCAAACAAAAGTGCAGCCAGAAAAAGAAAAGCAGCTGTCAGCAGATTGGATAAATAGGGAACCAGCCGGATCATATGAAATATTTTTTTCGTAAAGATCAGGCTGAAGCGTCTGCTTCCATACCAGGACTGAAGCAGTGCATATGGCTCCAGACTCATGATCTCACTGTCAATAAAAATATCATCATAAACGATCTTTAATCCCCAGCAGACTAAGATCAGGGACAGGCAGATAAGTTTAAGTGCCTTTTCTTTCTTTAAAAACTGCCTTAATTCCCTGATATCAGCTGCTGCCTCTCCTGCAAATTGCCTGATCTGCCCAACAGCAGAAAAATGTGTTGCCATAAACTTTTTCTTTACTCCTTTGTATCATTTTATAAAGATCCGCATTTACGCGGACCTTTTGTATACTTACAGGTTATATATACTTACAGAAATTCCTTTAACATTTCTCCCAGCATCCGTTTCTGCTCCGGATTCAGATCATCCAGCCAGTCTTTAGCTGACCGGTCCTCTTTTTTATCCCGGTTTGATGCCTCACGGGCATTTTCCCTGCTGGCTGCCGTCTGCTCTGCGCCCCTTCTTGCACCAGACAACCGACGATCCCGGTCCCTTCCAATGGTCCGCACAGTTCCACCATCACGCCGTTCTTCGGCCTCTGTAACTGCACTTGCACGCTCGCTGCTGCTTTCCCTCTCCAGTCTTGGCCACATTACATTTTCCAGATGATCCTGAAGGCTGATGAGAAGCTGGTTTCTCTTTCCTTCCAGATTTACACCATAATCAGCCACGATCGTAAGCATCCCGCCAAGAATTCCCGCTGCTCCGTAAAGGACAATGTAAGAATTGTCACTGCGGTTCCAATAGGAAAGAAAAGCGCATACACCGCCTGCCAGAAAACTGAGCAGAGTCAGCTGGCCTGCCAGATTTTCAAGTCCCGATAAAGAAAAACCTAAAAATTTAAGATTTCCAAGCTGCCTCTGTAAATAAACAGCAGCATTGTTCATGCCCATGTTAATTCTATATGTATCTTCTGCATTCTGTTTTAAGTTCCGCAGATACCGGTTCTTGGTCAGCGCCATATTTGCGCTTTCTTTTATCAGTTTTTTGTAGAAGCTTCCGGCTGCCAGCCGTACAAAAATACCTCCAAAGCAGATAACTGCCAGCACATACAGTGCTCTTCCCGTCTGTAAAAAGCCCATCATAATATAAGCTCCCCTTTCTGTTTCCACTGTCTGCAAATGTTATTATTTTTATTGCAGAATGATTATTCCGGCCGACACACCTGCAGGCCTGTGTCATTCGGTAAGCTTAATTATAACGACGGCTTTTTATTTGGGAAGTTGAGAACCCTTAAAATCGTTCGTCAAATTCTCCCACGAAACGATTCTGAACAGGGTTTAAAAGACATTGATAACTGGCTGTGGATCATCTTGTATTAAAAACAGCGGAGCATCTCTGCCATTAAGTTCACACTGTG
>UMHH01047608.1_pt1 | contig 31689 bp, 26 predicted proteins | sample 1965491 | NCBI WGS metagenome assembly UMHH01 (sample SAMEA4836094, study PRJEB28245) | human gut metagenome | biome: gut microbiome; material: fecal sample | place: Denmark | collected 2008
GAATGCATCTAATGTTAAACTCTTCCCATTCAAATCAAGATTTACAGCCTTATATACAGAGGATAAATCAATTGCTTCACTGCTGTTCTTATAATCAACAAATAATTTTACGGTATTGTATTCATTGGCATTGTGGAATGCATTGGACAGACTGTTATAATTTGTTACATTTCCGTTGGCATCTACAATAGCTGCCACCGGCTCCTGGTCATCACATACAACACATTTTCCATTGATACGCTTTGGATGCGTACATCCGCTGGCAGTATATACGGTTCCATCTACGATGGCTCCTTTCTTTGTGCCGTCTGCAAGCTGGATTACACCTGTTGCAGGAATCCCATTCACCATGGAAGCTAATGCTGTTCCTTCTGTATTTCTCTTTACCGTAACCGTTCCACCTGCATTCAGGCTGACTGCATTCAAAGTTGAAATCACATATGTGCTGCTTTCCTGTTCTATTGTAATATTCCCATCGGTACTCTCAATACTTCCACCGGCTCCGCCCCAGGTAAGTGATGAATCTGTTGTTCCATTCTGTTTCAGTGTCACATCATTCTTTGCCTTTATATCAAGTTCTGCCTGAAACATCGGTACAGTCGCATTGGTTGAAATGCTTATTGCTCCTGCCAATGCCTGAATCGTCAGCTTACCGTTTGCCATGACAGGGGTTGCGGTCTGTTCAATTGTAACATCCCCATTGGTTGAAGTTAAGCTCACCTGTGGATTACTCTTGCTTGTTATTCCCTTCGCTGATTTTAAAGAAATATCTCCTGCAGCTTCAATCGTAAGATTACTGTCAGTCAACACCCCTGTGCTGGTATTTTCCAGTTCCACCTTTCCACCGGTATTTTTCAGGGTAACATTTTCTGCATGGAAAATTGGATAATAATCAGATGCAGAACTTAATGCAAGGTCTCCTTCTGTCTGTGTCAGGTTCAGTGTGGATACTCCACTGTCAATCATACCACATGGTGCGGTTATCGTAACTTTCTTTCCACTTAAATCAACCACTCCACTGCTCAAAGCAATTGGCTCTGAAGACGTTGATGCAGTTTCCAGTGTAATATCACCGGTTGTATCTATCTCAAATCTGCTGCCACCGTTTATTACATTACTATTACTTGTTACCTTGAAATTTCCGGTAAAATCCTTTGTGACAACGGCAGCACCGGTTCCGGCTAACAGAAATGCAGGAGAAGTTCCTTCTACAGTAAAATTTCCTGCTCCGGAAATTGTTAAGTTTCCGCCTGTTACTGTCACCGGATTCGGTCCGGAAGTAGCAATCTCCATATCATTATATACAGTCATGGTTGCCGTATCTTTATCAAAGTAAATATAACCACCACTTTCCGGTTCTTCCTCTACTTTATCGACACCACGATACCTTGCAGCTGGTCCCGGTATAGAAGGAGAATCCACCGCCTTCACATACCAGCCCGTCTCTAATGTTGTACTTCCTATTTGAACGGATGCCGGCGTATCCTCCGCCTTTACCAATAGTCCGGCAGCATCTCCCATAAATAAGCCTGTCATCATAGTCAATGCCATCAAAAATGCCAGACATCGTTTTTTTCGGTTTCTTCCCATATTTCCTCTCCTTTTTTTATTTCTATTTCTTTTGTTCACACAGTTTCTATCTTAAGAAAACGCCGGGAATTTTGCAACCAATTCTTCCAAATTGTGATTTTATCTTCCTGATTGTCGATAAAAAATGATTCTTATTTTCTTTCAATATGTTATACTTGTCTCGTATCCGGTGTTTTTTACTTTTTATATACAGGAGAATAATTATGCTGATTTACTTATGCGAAGATTCTGAAAGCGATGCCTTACGGTTAAAACATCATCTGAATACATATGCCACGAAACATCATTGTAATATGGAGATTCTACTTTTTTCTTCGGGCGAAGAGATGATTCAGTATTATAAGGAAGAAAAGCGTTATCCGGCTCTGCTGTTTTTAGATATCTATATGAATAACAAGGACGGTGTGGAAACAGCACGTATCCTTCGTTCACTGGGCTATGCGGGTGGCATTATTTTCACCACTTCTTCTACGGAACATGCCATGGCAAGTTATGAGGTAAATGCTCTTTACTATCTGCAAAAGCCTTACTCACACGCAGATTTTCTCAATGCCATGAGCCGCTGTGATACGCTTTTAGAGGAATCCAATGAAGTATTTACCTTTTCTGTCCGTAGGAAGGAATATTCTCTTCCTTACTCAGATATTCTCTTTTTCGAAACCGGGCAGCACAATATCCTGCTGCACGCTATATCAGAGACTTTTACGATTTCCGGGAACTTAACGCAGCTTACCGAGGACTTTGCCTCTGTTGCCTGTTTTCTTCCGGTTGGCCGCAGCTATCTGGTAAACTTAAATCATGTCACCGGAATTCTGCAGCACGACCTTATTATGGAAGACCACTCCATTGTGCAGATTCCTTTTCGTAAACGTGACGAGGTAAGCAAGGCCGTTAATAGCTGGTTTGCAAAGCTTGAGAAAGAGCCAACTCATCCCGGCTTATCCTAGAGCCAGATATTTCCCATGTTTCCAATGTACTCCTATTGTGAAAATGTTACAGACTTGTTACAATTCATTTGTACTTAGCTAAGACATGATTTCAAAGAAAATAAGGAGGACGAAACTATGTGTTTTAATTTCAATAGCTGTTCCGAGTTATTTAACACAATCTGCAAATTATTCAGACTCGGATGTTAATATGTTTTATGCGATTTGCATACCCAGAAAAAAGCTGCCGGTGGGCAGCTTTTTTCCGGGTAAAGATATTGTCTTTTTGATTGACAGTTTCTTTCTTATATGTTAGTTTTCTACTAGAACCATTATTGGTTCTTTTTCTTTACATATTATGTGCATATCATTTTAAGTAGTTCTTTTAATCTTCCTTTTTCAGATTATTCCATGCATTTTTATTATCTTTTTTGTTTTAGTTTATTCCACTCTTGACACACGTATTAACACGTATTAATATAATATTGATCAAAGGAGAATTGCGTATATGCCAATGACTTCCAGAGAAATGGTAAACTACCTTAAGAAACATGGTTTTATCATAACCAGCCAAAGCGGTTCTCACATAAAATTATTTCATCCTATCACGAATAGAACCGTCATTGTTCCTTATCATAACAAAGACTTGAAGAAAGGATTAGAACAGGCAATTTTAAAAGAAGCCGGACTACGATAATCCAACTTCTATCGAAAGGAGGTTCTTATGAACAAATTATTTTATCCTTCCATTTTTCATATTGCAGAAGAAGGTGGATTTTGGGTTACTTTTCCAGATTTACCGGAATGTATGACCCAGGGAGATGATATGCAAAATGCTTATGAAATGGCTGTTGATGCCTTAGGTCTTGCCCTGATAAGCCGTAAGCAGGAACATCAGGAGATTCCGGTTCCTTCCCAGCCAAAAGATATTAACGTTTCAGAAAATGAATACTGCATTATCATCGAATTCGATATGCTTGCTTATCAAAAACGCAATAACTCAAAAGCAGTAAAAAAGACCCTCACTATTCCGGAATGGTTAAATGAAGAGGCTATCTCGCTCAACATTAATTTTTCACAGGTACTGCAGGATGCTCTTATTCAAAAAATTGGAGCAAAGCTGTAACCCTTAAGCAGTTTTATCCGCTAGGTCACTTTTTGAAGTGAAAGATTTAACCTTTTTGTATTTATTGACATTTATCATTCTATTATGCTATATTTTTCGCAGAATGACACATTGGACTGAGGTTCGTCTTGGACGTACCGGCTCGGGTCATTTGACACAGCCACCCCAGGGAATGTGTCATTCATTCTATTTTTCTATTCTGTGTTATCTGCAATGCTTTTGCCAGTATCTGCTCCTCCGCTTCGCTCGGATTGTTCCAATACATTTCCTCTGGAATATCCAGTGAAAAACTTATTAGTTCTTTCATTTCCTCGTCCGTTTTCAGCATATTGCATATTCCCCATATTGTAGTCGAAGCTATCCCATATGCGTCTAACCAAATTATTAAATCTTTCTCTACTTTTGTAATTTCCTTTGAACCTGCCACTCTCAATTACCTCCACAACATTATTAAAGTTTCTATTGTATTCTTCTAATTTTGTGATATACTATTTCTAGAAGTAGTTTCATTATCGTTGTTAAACCCTTGGGAGTTTGATCGTGAAACTGCTTCTTTTATTATTATATCATTAGCATAATCCTCATCTATACCCATCTGGATTCCATAAAGTCAACTATATGTCAAAAAGTTGCAGGAATTACTCTTTAGAACCGTTTTTTACTCGATATTTATTTTACCTCATTTGCACCTACTTGTACCTATTACCTACAGAACCTGCCACTGGCAGCTTCTTACGGATGCCTGCAACCAAAAAGGCTGTAACCCTTGATTTATCAAGGATTACAGCCTTTTTTCTAGCTAAGCTGGCAACGGGAATCGGACCCGTGACCTCCGCACTACCAATGCGACGCTCTACCGACTGAGCCATGCCAGCAATTCTGTCGGAACTAATCCCGACTTGTAATACTATACTATAGAGAGCTATGATTGTCAATACTTTTCTACAGCATAATGTCAGATTTTTCTTTGCTATGCTCAATCTTCATATTTAACTTCCGGAACGGAATTGCAATTACAAGTCCAATCAGAAGTGAGATTATAATATAGATGCCCAAGATGCCGAGGCATTTCCAATAAGTCATTCCATACATACCACCAATGGTCTCTCGGAGTGCATCCATTCCATAAGGGAATGGGAAGAAACGGTAAATCCGCTGATAGATTGCCGGCAGTACTTCGATTGGGAAGGAACCGCCTGCTCCTGCTACCTGGATAACCATAATGACTACCGCCAAAGCCTCTCCGACATTTTCAAAGGCTACCGTTAATGCGTACATAAATAAGGTAAATACAAAGCTGCAGCATGCGCAGGCAAGCCAGAATAAGAATGGGTTATGGCATTGTATCTTAATATAAAACAAATCTCCCAGTGCAGTAATCAATGCCTGCACCTGTCCAATCAGGAAGAATGTAATATATCTTCCAAAGAATTTCTGGTAAGGTTTTGCATTCGGTATTTTCTCATCCGGAAGTACCTTTACATGAATGATTGCCACCAGAATCAACGCACCTACCCACAATGCCAGTACCGTATAGAACGGTGACATTGCCGAACCATAATTGGAAATCGGATAAATCTCTTTCGTCTCCATATTGACCGGAGAAGATAAGAAATCTCCTAACAAAGTCGGGTCGGTCTCTAAGATTTTCATCAAAGCCTGATACTGGTCACTGATTTCCAGAGCACTGAGACTTGTAATCACACTGTCAAGTCCGGTCTTCATTTCCTGTGCTGCTGCCAGTGAATCACTTAAGCTTTCATTTCCCTTATCGAGGGTTTCACTATAAGCATCCAATACTTCCGATACTTCATCAAAATCTCCATCGACACCATTTAAAATTGCCTGTGTCTGATTCAGTGACCCCTGCATGGACTGAATGGTTGTCTCCAGCTGACCTTTTACCGAATAGTCAAACGTATCTTTTAAAGCTTTTATTTTGGTCTTACAGGAAGTTATTTCGGTAGATATTTCAGTGTTTAAAGTATCCTTTGCAGTAGTTAAATCTGTGACATTATTCTGGACACTGTTTAAATCTGCTTCAATTTTATCTAACTGTGCTTCGATTTCTGCAATCTGACCGGAAACACTTTCATCATCCTTCCAGTCTGCCACACTGTTTTCAAATAACTGACGGATCAGCGGCATCATATTAATTGCGCTCTGTAGTCCGCCGGAAGATAAATCACCATAGTTATCCAACTGATCTAAGGCATTCTGTATCAGCGTATTGATGTTGTCAAGGCTGTCGGCTGCTGTATTAAGATTTGCTGAAATAACCTCAGCCAAAGCACTGGCATTAAGGCTGCCGGAATTCAATGCTCCCTGCATGGTATTTACCGTATTCGAACCATCATCTACCATCGTATTCAGATTCGGCAGCATAACCTGTGTCGTATCAATCAGGCTGGATGCCGAATTGGTAATGCTGACAAAAGAATTCAGCAATGCAATATAGCCGTCCAAATCTCCGCTTAAATCATTAAGCTGTGTCAGGAAAAGATTTATCATAGAGCCAGAATCCATTCCATTTTCTACCATGACATCATTTACCTTTAACATGACTTCTGCCAGAGTGCTGACAAAGGTTGCATTAACCTGCTCCTGTACTGCCGTTTTTGCCTTGGATGTAATCTTTGGTGCAATGGCATTTTTCTTCTCATTTTCATAATAAATAATCTGCGGATTCTGTACTTCTCCGTTAAGGAAGCTTATCATTTTCTCGGAGAAATCCTCCGGAATAATCAGTGCCGCATAATATTCACTGCTGTATACACCGTCGGTTGCTTCATCCATGGTATCAGTAAACTGCCAGCCCATAGTCTGGTTGGCTTTCAGGGCATCAATGACGCTGTCTCCGATATTTAAAGGCAGACCTCCCATGTCAATTCCCTCATCTGCGGAATATACTGCTATCTTAAGATTTGATGTAGATTCCGGTCCATACGGGTCCCAGTTGGACAATATATTAAACCATGCGTACAGTGACGGAATAATAGAAAGACCTATTACAATAACCACTGCTACCACATTTGTGCTGACTCTCTTAAAATCCCGATAAAAGATTCTAAAAATATTTTTCATGTGTTATCCCTCTGCTACTCCTTTGTGCTATCCGTTAAAAGTTCCTGCTCTGCCGTCTGAAGTACGGTACGAATCCGTTCTTCTACCTGGGCAATTCCATCGCCAATCAGTGCATCTCTCTCCTGCTGCTCCCGGTTGGAAATCTCATTTAATTTTTCCTGTAATTTATAATCCGAATATTCTACAAAGATTAAATATCCTGCCAGAATAAACAGCGATACAATCCACAGAATCAAAAATACAATTTTTGAGCTTTCTGTCCAGAATAACAATGCCAGGAAAATCAGTGGAATAATGATAAGACACCGCAATCCGATGCGGATACGTTTCTGGTTCTTCTTATGAATCTCCTGCTCATAGCCTAAAAGCATGTCATAAAGCTTTTCATAATCTTCTTTCTTTTCCATCTGCTCTTCACCTGCTCTCTTACATCATCTTCGTATCTTTCATTCGCTTTTCTACGAAATGATTGATACCCATAAATGGTACGCGAATCAGCAGTCCGATTAACAATGCCGCTGCTGCGAAAATCAGAAGCTCTGCCAGATTCTTCTCATAGGCTCCGCCATACATGCCGCCAATGGTTTCACGCATGGCATTAATGGCATATGGGAATGGGAAGAAAATATATACCCGCCGGTAAAATTCCGGCAATATCTCAATCGGATATGTTCCACCGGAACCTGCAATCTGAATAACGACCATTACAACCACCAGTGCTTTTCCGATATCGCCAAAGGAAAGTGTCAGCGCATAGATTAATAAGGTAAAGGTAAAGCTCGTCAGCGACGCCGCAAACCAGAACAATACCGGATTCTTCACCTGACAATGCAGCAGATAAATATTACCCAGCACAATAATCAATGCCTGTATCTGTCCCATCACAAAGAAAATCAAATATCTCCCAAGGAAAAGCTGATAACGCTTCGGATTCGTCAAATCCTTTTCGGATGCCTTTACCTTAATCAGTGCCACCAGTACAATACCGCCTACCCAGAGTGCCAGTGTTGTATAAAATGGTGCAACCGCAGAACCATAATTTTTAATCTCATAAACCTGCTTTGTCTCCACTTTTACCGGCTGTGCAAAGAATTTACCATAGGATTCCGGATCGCCGCCCAAAAGTTCCATGATAATCTGCATCTGTTCATCTTCCGATGCTTCATCCAGCTTGCTGATTGCCTCTTCTATCTTTGTATCACAGGTCTGCAGCAATGTCTGAATCTGTGTAAAGCTTTCATCTGTAGCATCTACCATATCTAAGGTTCCATCGAAAATGGTTTCCATGTCACCTAATGTATTATTCAGATTATTCAAAAGATTGGTTACATTGACCAGTATCTGGGATGCCGTATCCAATATTCCGGATACTCCAGGCACCAGATTATTGGTGTATACATTCTTCATATTTTCAATGGTCTTGCTGCAGGTAGACAATGCTGTATTCATTCCGCCTGTCACAGTATCTACCGCATCTTTTACTGCATCTGATGCATTGTCCGGCATCAGTGTCTCTAAAAGCTTCTGCATTTCTTCTGCATCCTGCTTCAACGCATCAATCTGTGACATCACATCATCCATATCCGTTTTCTGCTCGTCCGTAAAGCTCTCATCTGTCTTGAGTCCACTGATTGCTCCATAAAGCGACTGCAACTGGTCATTTAAAGTCTTGATATCATTCGTTGTTGTCTCAATACTTTCAGTTGTCTTCTTGGCAGAATCTCCCAGTCCGGCATTGGTAATATCCGTTGAAATCTTATTCAAAGAATTCTCAATATCCGTTAAGGTTGTCTCCACATTCTTGGAAAAATCTGAAAGTGTAGTATCCGTACTGTCTAATTGTGTCTTTGTTCCATTCAGGGAATTTACAGCTGAATCAATTTTATCTTCCACCTTTGACACACTGGAATTGGCTTCATCAATCCCTGCGCTCAGTTCTTCATTTCCGGACAGGAAGCTGTCTATCATGGCATCATAGTCCTTTAAATTCTGGCTGAGCTGCTCTAATTTCTGGCGGAATCCATCCACACCGCCATCTTCACTTATTTTCTCAGAAAGATTATCCATCTGGGCAAACATGGCACTTGCCACTGTCTCAAGAAATGTCTCATTGATACTGGACTTTAATGTGCTCACCGCAGTATCGGTAATTTTCGTTGCAATGGCATTTTTCTTCTCATTCTCATAATATGTAATGGTCGGATTCTCCAGTCCTTTAGAAAAGATGCTGAACATGCTCTCGGAAAAGCGGTCACCAATAACTACTGCCGCATAATATTTTCCACTTTCTACTCCGTTGATTGCTTCATCAGAGCTGTCTACAAACTGCCAGCCTATGGACTTATTCTCCTTCAACTGCTCAATCACCTGAGCACCCATGTTGACGGTTGTGCCATCCTCTAATTTCATTCCTTCATCTTCAGATGCCACTGCAATATAGATATTTCCGGTGTTGGCATAAGGATCCTCGTTGGAATAAATATTAAACCATGCATACAAAGATGGAATAAAACACAATCCGATTGCAATGACCAGTGCGAAAAAATTCCTGCAAAGTCCTCTTACGTCCTTACGAAAAATGTGAATGATATTTTTCATGCTGTTACTTCCCTTTCAACTTCTTCTTTAAACGCTGTAACGCATTATCCACAGCCTTCGGCTCTTTTCCCATAGCTTCTGCAATCTGCTCATAGCGAAAGCCCTGCAGATAATACGACAACACTTCCTGTTCCATTTTGCTTAAAGTTTCATTTACTTTCCGCTTGAAATCTTCCCGGTCTTCCTGACTGATAAATAAATTCTCCGGATTCGCCTCATCTATAGTCTCTAACACATCCGCCAGATTCCTGCCTTCCGAATCCTCACTATCTGCATAAAGTGGTACATACGAATTGAGCGGTGCATGCTTTTTCCGATTGGAAGCCTCCACCGCTGTATACATCTGCCTTGCAATACAAAGGTCTGCGAAATGAAAAAAGCTGCTGTCTTTATCCGGCTGATAATCCCGGACAGCTTTAAACAGACCAATCATTCCCTCCTGAATCAAATCGTCCGTCTCACCACCAATGAGATAAAGTGCTTTTGCTTTTTTCTTAACCAGACTCTTGTATTTGTCCATCAGATAATCTGTAATTTCTTTTTCACCACTACGAAGTGCTGCAATTAATTCCTCATCACTCATGTTCTGATAAGATTGCATCTCTCTCTCCTGTTAACTTAATCTCTGTCTTACAATTTCATAAGCTAAAACACCTGTTGCTACCGATGCATTTAAGGAGTCAATATCTCCCTTCATTGGAATCGATGCCACAAAGTCACAGTTTTCTTTTACTAATTTGCTGACACCTTCTCCTTCATTTCCGATAACCAGTCCGATAGAACCTTTTAAATCCAGATCATACATGGTTGTGCCACCCATATCTGCACAGACAAACCACATGCCCTGCTCCTTTAATTCCCGGATGGTATTGGTAAGATTGGTTACCTTTGCTACCGGTGTATAATAAATGGCTCCTGCAGAAGCCTTTGCTACGGTAGCGGTCAGTCCCACTGCACGGCGCTTTGGAATAATGACGCCATGGGCACCTGCCAGATTGGCAGTACGGATAATTGCGCCCAAATTGTGCGGATCTTCAATATTATCCAGCAAAATGACAAATGGTGCTTCATTTTTCTTTCTGGCATTTTCTAAAATATCTTCTACCGTTGCATAAGAAAATGCTGCTGCCATGGCAATGACACCCTGATGCTTCTTCGTCTCTGACAACTGCTCTAAACGCTCTTTTGCCACAAACTGTACCAGCGTATCATGCTTTTTCGCTTCTCTTAAAATGGTCTGAATGGGACCGTCTTTACAGCCATCTAATACAAACAGCTTGTCTATGGTTTTTCCGGAACGAAATGCTTCTAAAACTGCATTTCTTCCTTCTATCTTCGTGCTTTCCGCCTGTTTGTTTTCCATCTGCATTTCTTCCATTCTACTTTCCTCCTGCCAGATCATTCTTTCCGGTCTTCACATTATAGTGTCTGATTGCTTCTTTCGACAATTCCAAAATCCGCTCAAACTGATCCGTCAGATATAAATAGCCCATCAATGCTTCAAAGCCGGTGGCACGGCGATAATCTGACATAGTTGCGTTTTTTGCCATGGTCGGAGACTTGGCATTTCTGCCTCTGCGGTAAATTTCCGTTTCGTCTTCCGTAAGCATCGGAGTCAGTGTCTCCATCATCGTTGCCTGCGCATGTGCTTTCACCAGATGGCTGGTGGTCTGATGCAGACGGGATGCCTTGGTATTGCCTTTTCCAACTACAATGCTTCTTATGACAAGGTCATAAATGCCATCTCCTATGTAGGCAAGTGCCAAAGGGGAGTAGGTTGCTACATCCACCTTTGGCAGGTCAAAATATTCTTTGATATGGGAATCTATGCCTTTTTCCATTTTACACCCTCTCTGGTATCCTCTAAGACAATTCCTTTTTCCAAAAGTTCATTACGAATTGCGTCTGCTTTGGCAAAATCTTTTTCCTTCTTTGCAGCCTTACGCTCTTCGATTTTTTCTAATACATATGCTTCTAAATCTGCATCGATTTCATCGGCAGGATTTGCTACTTCTCCCGCTGCTAAATCAAGAGATAATACATAATCAAAATCTTTTACCAGTGCAAGCTTGGTTGCATCGGTCATATCGGCTTTCAATACTTCATATACTACAGTCAGTGCCATGGAAGTATTTAAATCATCCTCTAATGCCTGCAGGAATTTCTCTTTGTATGCATCAAATTTATCCTGCTCTACTTCTGTAGACGCATCCAGTTTTGCAATGGTCTTACGAAGCTTTACATAGGAATTTTCCATATTATCCATTACTTCATAAGAGAATTCCAATGGCTTTCTGTAATGGGACTGCAGACAGAACATACGATATACCAGCGGCAGATAACCTTTTTCTTCCAATAAGGAAACGGTCAGGAAATCTCCCTTGGATTTACTCATTTTTCCTGATTTATCATTCAGATGATGCACATGGAACCAGTAATTACACCATTTGTGTCCAAGATATGCTTCACTCTGTGCAATCTCATTGGTATGATGTGGGAAAATATTATCCACACCACCACAGTGAATATCCATATATTCGCCTAAATGCTTCATGCTGATGCAGGAGCACTCGATATGCCAGCCCGGATAACCAACGCCCCATGGACTATCCCATTTCAGTTCCTGGTTATCGAATTTGGACTTGGTAAACCACAATACAAAATCACTCTTGTTGCGCTTATTTTCATCCTCAGATACGTCATCACGGACACCTACCATCAGCTCTTTTTCGCTCTGGCTGGAGAATACATAATAATCATCTAATTTTGATGTATCAAAATATACATTTTCTCCGGCAATATATGCATAGCCTTTCTCTAAAAGTACCTCTATCATATGAATAAATTCCGGGATACAATTGGTTGCCGGCTCTACCACATCCGGACGTTTGATATTTAATTTGGAGCAATCGGAAAAGAATGCATCGGTATAATACTTTGCAATCTCCATAACGGTCTTGTGCTCACGCTTTGCGCCCTTTAACATTTTATCCTCACCGGTATCTGCATCACTGGAAAGATGTCCTACGTCTGTTATGTTCATGACACGCTTTACATCATAACCTGCATAGCGAAGTGTTTTCTCTAATACATCTTCCATAATATAGCTGCGCAGATTTCCGATATGTGCAAAATGATATACGGTTGGTCCGCAGGTATACATTTTCACTTTTCCATCTTCGTTTGGCACAAAGGTCTCTACTTTTCTTGTAAGGGTATTAAAAATCTTTACGTTGTTCTCCATGTTATCCTCCATCGTTCCTGGAATTACTTATTTAATTCTTTTCTACTTCCTGCTTTAATGCTTTTATCTCTTTTTCCATATCAATGATACGGTTGCATAATTCTGAATTTTCCCGCTGCAATACATTGATGTCTTCCTGTACCGGGTCCGGCAGATTGCACTGATCCATATCGCTGCGTGGAATTTTTACATTGTTACGTTTTACGATTCGTCCCGGAACTCCTACTACGGTACAATTTGGCGGCACCTCTTCAATTACCACACTTCCGGCACCGATTTTCGAATTCTCGCCTACCGTAAAGGAACCGATGATTTTTGCTCCGGCACTTACCATTACATTATCCTCTAAGGTCGGATGACGCTTTCCGGTTTCCTTACCGGTTCCGCCCAGGGTTACACCCTGATATAAGGTTACATTATCTCCGATAATTGATGTCTCTCCGATGATAACGCCGGTACCATGGTCGATAAAGAATCCTTTTCCAATTACTGCGCCCGGATGTATCTCAATTCCGGTTTTTCTTGCTGCTTTCTGTGAAATATATCTTGCCCGGAAGAAATGTCCCTTCAGGTAATGCTTATGTGCACGCCTATAACTAAGCATAACACGAAATGACGGATAAAGCAAAACCTCCATTGGAGATTTTAATGCCGGATCACGCTCCTTGATAATCTCAAATTCCTCTTTTAATTCTTTTATAAAACCCATGATTACAGCCTCCTGTTCACTGTATAGATTCTTTCCTTTATGCATGCATGCCTGTAATTTTTCTCGCGGAGCGATTTTTTACTTTACAGGAAAGCAATTTCCTATAAAGTAAAAAATCGTCTCTATATAAATATAGAGACGAAGTTATTCCGCGGTTCCACTCTAAGTAAAGCATTGCTGCTTTCCCTCAATACACGTAACGTGTGCTATTCGTTCCTGGATACTTGCTTTCACCGGGACTGCTTCCGGATGCACTTCATATACTTTGGAATCAAGACTGCTTTCAGCCGATGACAGTCTCTCTCTTTTATTCACGCATGTATACTACTCTTTCCGTTCACTGCATTTATCAATTCATTTCTGAATCATTTTTAAATTCTTTTTACGCTATTAGTTTATGCACGAATTGCCATTTTGTCAATAGAAAAGTTATTTTCCGCATCCCGGGCAGCCTGCACAATTTCGTTCACTGCCTCCCACTGCTATGCTGTTTTCATAGATACTTGAGATAGCACAGATTGCCTGGGAGCTGATTCCATCTTCGCTTCCGGTAAAGCCAAGCCCTTCCTCTGTGGTTGCCTTTACATTTACCTGACTGACGTCTATCTTCAATGCCTGTGCAATATTTTCTTCCATCTTCTCAATGTGTGGACGCATCTTTGGCTTCTGGGCAATAATCGTAGCATCGATATTATCAATGACATAATTCTCTTTCTCTAAAAGCTGTCCCACTTCTTCCAATAATTTTATACTGGAAATCCCCTCATATGCCGGGTCTGTATCCGGAAAATGCTTTCCGATATCTCCTAAAGCCGCTGCCCCCAGCAACGCATCCATGATGGCATGTAACAATACATCTGCATCCGAATGTCCCAGCAAGCCAAGACTGTGCGGTATCTCCACTCCGCCTATGATTAATTTTCTTCCTTCTACTAATTTATGAACATCATATCCCATTCCTACTCGCATGTGATTACCTGCTTTCTTTTTTTCTTTTCAACTTTCCGGCTCTCTGCTTTCGCCCTATCTCGATCCAGCTCCGCAGTGCATGCGGGAAGCTGCCATGCACCTTCCTGCTCTCGGGCTTTCGCCCTATCTCGATCCAACTTCGCAGTGCCACGCAGGAAGCTGCTTTGCATCTTCCTGCTCTCGGGCTTTCGCCCTATCAAAAACAAGGAAAATCCAGCTTTGTCTGCAAGCAGCCAATCTGGATTTTTCCTGTTTTTGGCACTGCTCAATGCTTACGGACATTATACCACACTGGAGGTATTTTCTGATAGCTGTTTATAGATTTCTTTTTTCATATTATTTCCTGTTTTGCATCATACTATTGTATCAGGAGGTATTTTATGAATTCTAAAAAACTTTTTATCTGGGGTTTTCTCTTTGTGTCTGTGATTGGAACCCTATTACATTTTGTCTATGAATGGTCCGGTAACAATTCCATCGTACGGCTTTTTGCACCATGGAATGAATCCACCTGGGAACACATGAAGCTTCTTTTCTTTCCGATGCTGGTTCTTATTCTGTTTCTCTTTTTCAAGCTTCCGGAACAAAGTCCGATTCCTGTGGCACTCTCCATTGGAACGCTGGTTGGGTTGGCATTGATTCCAATTCTCTTTTACACATACACCGGTGTGCTGGGCTTCTCTGTCATGGCAATTGATATTGCTATTTTCTACATCAGTGTTCTGGGTGCCTTTCTTATCGGATGGTTCCTGAAAGATAACCGCGAACTTGCCAATCGCAGGGGACTGCTTCTTACCTGCCTGGTAATTCTTGCAATTCTGTTTTTTATCTTCAGCTACTATCCGCCTGGGATTGGGCTTTTTCAGGAGCCATAAGCTATTTTTAAATATAGAAGCAGGTAGGTAAGGGCTTTACAAGAAATTGGGTAAGAAACACTCTGTTTGAAGTGTTTCTTACCCAATTTACTACGATGCAACTCTTCTGGCTTCCCGGAATTGCGACTTTGCTGAGCTAGATTGGGCAAAATAAAGACTGTTTCCAGCTTTTTTGCCCAATTTGCTACAATACGGTGCTTTCCGCTTCTGAAAATTGCGACTTTGCTAAGCTAGATTGGGCAAAATAAAGATTGTTTCCAGCTTTTTTGCCCAATCACAACTGTTCTATACGGGAACTAGACCAGAAGCTCTCTTCGCCGCCCACGCACTACCAAAATCCACCACTGACAGATTCCACGCACCGACAGAATTCACCACCTGCAGTTCTTTCCAGACCCCCAGGCCTTTTCTTGCTACTCGCAAAAAAAGAATCCTGCATCTGCAAGATTCTTTTTCAGTAGCGGAAGGGAGATTTGAACTCTCGACACCACGGGTATGAACCGTGTGCTCTAGCCAACTGAGCTATTCCGCCATATTCAATTATTTGTTTTGGAATGGGACCTACAGGGCTCGAACCTGTGACCCTCTGCTTGTAAGGCAGATGCTCTCCCAGCTGAGCTAAGATCCCATATTCCTGCGGGTTACTCATCTGCAACCCGCTTTGCTAGTATACTATATAGGAATAGTGAAGTCAAGCACTTTTTCAAAAATATTTTTGAAATATTTAAAATTTTTGAGAATATTTCAAGATTCAAAATTACTCCAATAATTCTGTCAAGCTGCCGGATACCTGCCTTATGAGATACCTTTGCAAATCATACATCTCTCCTTCTCCCTACTCCTTCGCAATAAACAAGACGCCCAGTGTTCCCGGTCCACAGTGGCTGGATACTACACCACCCGCTCTGGTCTCTAAAATTTCATGAAAGACATGCAGGTCATTGAGATAAGCCCGTACCTTATCTACGATTTCCGGGGCACTGCCGGAATGAGTGATAAATACACGTTCCGGTCGGGCATTCTTCATTGCTTCTTCCATGTCTTTCACATAAGAGAGCACAACCTTTTCCATATTGCCACGGTATTTCTTGCCCGGTCCCATCTTACCATCCTCAACACCAATCCGCGGATGAAGCTTTAATGCACCACCGGCTAAGGCAGCCAGTCCACTGCATCTGCCACCACGATAAAGATAGGTTAAGGTGTCTACCACAAAGCTTGCCCGAACCAGAGGCTTTAATTCTTCAATGCGTGCAGTAATCTCTGCTGCACCCTTTCCCTGCTGTGCCATTTCGGCTGCTTCTATGACAAGAAGTCCGATACCGGTAGAAAGGTTTGCTGAATCGATTACAGTCACCAGATTTTCCGCATTCAGTTCTTCCACTGCAAGACGCATCACATTCATGGAAGAAGACATCCCGGATGCAATGGCAAAACAGATAACCTCCTGACCTTTTTCTACATAAGGCTTTAACAATTCTACTGCCTGCTCTGCGGATGGTGCTGAAGTCTTTGGAGTGGTCTTGTGTTCATCCGACCAGTCAAAAATCTCCTGCGGAGTAATATTTACTCCATCCAGATATTCTTCGTCACCTAATAAAATGTGAAGCGGAAGAATGGTAATATCATAACGTTTTACCAGTTCTTCAGATAAATCACAGGTACTATCTGAAATTATCTTTACCATATCAAAAACCTCCCAAAATAAAAATTTACATTTCTTCCAGTAGACGCTCTACCAGTTTTACACAATCAGCTGCATCCGGGGAATAGCCATCTGCACCGATTTCATCTGCAAAGCTCTGTGTAATTGCTGCGCCGCCTACGATAATCTTGCTGTTGCAGCCGCGCTCTTTTGCCAGTTCTACCACATCCTTCATACGCATCATAGTAGTGGTCATCAGGGCAGAAAGTCCGATAATCTGGGCATTTTCTTTTAACGCTGTATCCACAATAATATCCGCTGCCACATCCTTGCCAAGGTCTAAGACACGATAACCATAGTTACGGAGCATCAGTGCTACCAGATTCTTACCGATATCGTGTATGTCACCTTCTACGGTTGCAATAATAATGGTTGCCTTTGGCTCTGCGTCCTTATCTTTGGAAAGCATTGGCTCCAAGTATTCAATGGCATGCTGCATGGTCTGCGCACTGGAAATCAGCTGCGGCAGGAAATAAATCTGTTTGTCAAAAAGAACACCTACTTCATTAATGGCAGGAATCAACTGTCCATTAATAATCGCTCCCGGTTCTTCTCCTGCTGCCAAAGCTTTATCTACTTCTTTTAAAATATTGCCCTTATTTCCCTTTAATACACAATCAAATACCGGATTTGCCGGCTCTAAAGTGCCTGCCGAAGCTGCGTTATCAGTTGCCGGAGCTTCCTTCTGTGCCCGCTGGTTCATCCGATTGATATAGCGGATATCGGAACCTTCTTTATGTAAAAGCATATCCGAAGCCACTGCCGCATTCATTAATAAATCCTGGGATGGATTTGCAATTGCCATCGTAAGTCCTTTTGCAATTGCCATGGTAAGAAATGCACTGTTTACATAAATACGTTCCGGCAGACCGAAGGAAATATTGGAAAGTCCACAGGCTGTGGCAAGGCCCAATTCATCCTTACAATACTGGATGGTATCGAAACATTCCAATGCTGCCAGCGGATTGGCACCTACCGTTGCTACCAGTCCGTCCACGATAATATCTTCTTTATGAAGACCGATTTTTAAGGCGGCATCTAAAATGGTACGGACAATCTGCCGCTTCTCTTCTGCGTCTTTTGGAAGTCCCTCGTCAGAAAGCGGAAGCAAAATAAACATTGCTCCATATTTCTTTGCAATCGGAAGCAATTTTTCGAATTTCTCTTTTTCTAAGGAAATAGAGTTAATCAAAGCTCGTCCCGGATAAATACGAAGTGCTGCTTCAATAATATCCACATGGGATGAATCGATACAAAGCGGACAATCCACTGTATAAGTAACCTCATGAATGGTATTTAACATCATCTGTTTCTCATCAATTCCATTCATACCCATATTGACATCCAGAATGGCTGCACCATTTTCTTCCTGCGCCCGTGCCATATCACGAACCATATTAAGGCTGCCTTCCCGAAGCTCTGCCTGCAATTTCTTCTTTCCGGTCGGATTAATCCGCTCACCAATTACCATAAATGGTCCGTCCAAATCAATTTCTACCGTCTTACGCTCGGAAGTAAGCACTCTTCGTCTTGGAGCTTCCACATGATGGATTCCCATTGGTTTTACTTTATCTGCCAATGCCTTGATATGTGCCGGGGTCGTTCCACAGCATCCACCAATAATCGAAACGCCTTCTTCGACTAATTTTGCACCAACTTCCGCAAATTCTTCCGGTGTGGTCTTGTATACCGTTACACCATCCTCTAATTCCGGTAATCCGGCATTTGGCTTTGCCAAAACAGGAACATAGGCATATTCTACGGTCTGGCGAATCGGCTCTAACATTTCCTCTGGTCCTGTGGAGCAGTTCATTCCCACTGCATCAGCACCCAGGCTCTGCAACGTAACTACCGCAGTTACCGGATCTGTTCCATACAAGCTTCTGCCATCCTCGTTATAAGTCATACTTGCCATAATCGGCAAATCACAGGTTTCACGGATTGCCAGCACAGCGGCTCTTGTTTCCTGCAGACTCATCATGGTCTCAATGATAAATAAGTCTACTCCCGCATCTGCCACAACTTTGACCTGTTCTTTATAAATATCTACCAGTTCTTCAAACTGCAATTCACCCATCGGATAAAGCTGCTGACCGGTCATGGTAATATCACCTGCTACCAGCGCTTTTCCGCCTGCTGCCTCTTTGGAAATGGCAACTAATTGCTGGTTCATCTCTACCAGCTTATCTGCCAGTCCATATTCTTCTAATTTAATGCGGTTTGCAGTAAAGGTCGGTGCCAAAAGAATCTGTGTTCCAGCCTCCACATAAGCCCGCTGCAAATCTATCATGGTCTGTGGATGCTCTAAAATCCACTGCTCCGGGCAGACTCCTACCGGCATTCCTGCATTCTGAAGATTGCTTCCGGTTGCACCATCTAAGATAACCGGTCCATTTTTTACTAATTCTTTAAATTCCTCTCTTGTCATCTGCGTTCTTCCTCCTGTCGGATTGCCTCAATAATTCTCGCAATTAAGCCCGTCCGGTTAAATGGTGTCATAAAATAAAATCCGTCTGCAATATCATATAATTTTGCTGCGATTTCAACAGATAATTCAATTGCCACTTCTTCTGCCTCTTCTCTTGTCATATCTTCCCGATACCGGTTTACAATTTCATCGGAAACATGGATGCCCGGCATCTCATTTTTCACAAACGTTGCATTCTTATAGCTTACCAGCGGCATAATACCGCACATGATTTTGGTGTCAATGTGTTCTTTGATATAAGTCAGTCTTTCCACATCTTCCTCGGTATATACCGGCTGTGTCAGGAAATAACCGCATCCTGCTTCCGCTTTACGCTTCATCCGTTCAATAATCGCATCCGGATTGGCGCCATGATAATTCAGTGCACCACCATAATAAACCGGCTCCTGTGCAAAAACTTCTAAATTCATTTCCTTAACATACTGCATCAGTTTGATGGAATTGAAATCAAAAACAGAAGTCACTCTTTCGCGGTCTGCCCTTGAAACCGGGTCTCCGGTCACAATCAGGAAATGGCGGACATCATTCATATGCATGCCTAAAAGACCTGCACGCAACGCAATCACATTGCGGTCACGGCAGCTGATATGCGGCATTACTGCCACACCGGTCTTCTGCTGGATTTTCACTGCCAGCTGTCCGGCATCCATTCTTGCCCGCGCCATTGGGGAATCGGAAAGGGTAATCAGATCCACATTACATTTTCTTAAATCTTCTGCTCCTTTCATAACCTTGGATGCATCCTCGGAAAATGGCGGGTCCAATTCTACAATATAAGCCTTCTCCCCACGGGAAAGCTTCTCTTCAAAAATAGACGGAGTTCTTGTAACCTCCTGCGTTACTACATTTTCAATTTTCTTTGCTGCCTTCGGCACATCCTGTAACTCGCCAGAAAGCAAAGCAATATATTCCGGTGTGGTTCCACAGCAGCCACCTAAAATATCTGTGCCAAGGGCTGCAATATCCTTCATTTTTTCTGCATAATAAGATGCATTATTGGAATAAATTGTCTTTCCCCGCAAAGTATATGGGTACCCTGCATTTGGAAGTGCTGATACGAATTTGTCACTGGAGAACTTCAGGTTCTTCATAAACTGATACATGTGGGTACTGTCCAGTTCACAGTTAAATCCATAGGCATCCACATTTTCCATCTCGGAAGCTTCTACTGCCACACGTTGCATAGAGAGACCGGAGCGGGTGTATCCACTTTTGTCAAACGCAAACTGCACCAGAATAAATGCGTCTGATTTTTCTTTGATATATGCCGTCACCGGCTCAATATAGGTAAAGTCACTCTGTGTCTCAAATACAAAACAGTCTGCGCCACAAGAAAGGAATGTGTCACAAATTTCTTTGTACTCCTGTAACACATTGTCATAGTCCTGATGGTCAAGATCATAAATCGGTCCTAAATCTGCTCCGATAAATACCGGAATCTCTTTTCCATTTTCTGCCTGGAATGCGGTTACTGCTTCCTTTGCAATCTCATAGCCTGCCCGGACTGTCTCTTTTACTTCCTGCATATCTGCAAGAAACATGGTATTTGCTGCAAATGTATTGGTGCGGATCAGCCTTGCTCCCGCACGCAGATATTCTAAATGAATCTCCTTAATCTGCTCCGGATTCTTAAGATTCTCCTTTTCTGCAATCACGGTATCTTCGCTGTATTTTTCCTCATAATAAGTGCCCATGGCACCATCGGTTATCAGTCTTTGTTCTTTGATATATTCCTTTATATTCATAGTATGCTCCAGTTTATCTTACATTTGAATTCCTACTAATTATATATGTAAGCTCCTTTTCCTGCAACTTAAAAATATAAATTTAATCCGGTGATTTGCTTTTTTCATTTTCTGTGCTACACTGTTATTCATTGACAATGATATTTTCAAATACAAAGGAGTACACTTGATGAATTCAGTAAAGCTAATTGCCTTAGACATCGATGGCACCCTCTATAATAAAGACGGTGTCATTACCTCTTATAATAAAGAAATGATTCGAAAAGCCGTAGAAAACGGGATTACCGTTATTATCTCCACCGGCCGGCCTTATATCGGTCTTCCTGTGGATGAAATGAAGGAGCTTGGCATCCAATATGCCATTACTGCCAACGGTTCTGCGGTATACCGCGTCCCGGAAAAGGAACTGCTCTTAGATGAAAGCATGGATACCGATTTAAGTGTCCGGCTGTTACGCAAGCTCTATACGCAGTCTCTTCATATCGATGCCTTTATCAATGGTGACGGCTATACCCAGTTTTCCACCAGCGAGCTTACCAACCTATTAGATATTCCGGATTCCTTAAAAAAATATATCCAGACCACACGGAAGACGATTACTGACTTAGCTGCTTATATCGAAGAACATAAACTTTGTGTTTCAAAACTGACTTTAAACTTTGCACCGGATGCAGATGGAAGCTATACCACAAGAGAAAAAACAAAAGAAATCTTAGACACCTTCCCGGAAGTCACTTATGTGTCCGGCGGTTTTCATAACTTAGAAGTTACCAGATGCGGCATTGCCAAATCCAAGGGTCTTAAATTCCTCTGTGATTACCTCCACATTTCCATGGAAGATACCATGGCGGTAGGTGACAGCGAAAATGATCTTGATATCGTCAAAGCTGCCGGCATTGGCGTTGCCATGGGAAATGCGCAACAGCTCTTAAAAGATTCGGCTGATTTCATTTCTCTTTCTAATGAAGAAGATGGTGTTGCATACGCAATCGAGCGGCTCTGCTTTTAACAGAACCGCTCGGTTTTTATTTTACTATTTTATTTAAAGTATGCTACTCCACTTTCGAACAGCTTCATATCCTGCTCGCCATAAATGTTGACTGCAACAGACTCTCCACGACGCTCTGCATGTGCCATCTTACCAAGGACACGTCCGTCCGGACTGGTGATACCTTCGATTGCCCTGTAAGAACCGTTTACGTTCCACTCTTCATCCATGGTTGGAACACCGGCTTCGTTTACATACTGGGTTGCCACCTGACCATTCTCGAAAAGCTTGTCTAACCACTCCTTCGGAGCAACGAAACGACCTTCTCCATGAGATGCCGGGTTACAGTATACGCCGCCAAGCTCAGCCTGTGCTAACCATGGGGACTTGTTGGTCACTACCTTGGTATATACCATCTTGGAAATATGACGTCCGATGGTATTGTAGGTCAGAGTCGGTGAATCCGGTCTCTGGTGTGTAATCTTGCCGTAAGGAACCAGACCTAATTTAATCAGTGCCTGGAATCCGTTACAGATACCAAGTGCAAGACCGTCACGCTCATTTAAAAGCTTGTTTACAGCTTCTTTCATCTTCTCATTACGGAATGCTGTTGCAAAGAATTTTGCTGAGCCTTCCGGTTCATCTCCTGCGGAGAATCCACCAGGGAACATGATAATCTGTGCTTCATCAATTGCTTTTACAAATACATCAACAGAATCACGGATGTCTTCTGCATTTAAGTTCTTAAATACCTTTACGGTTACATCTGCACCTGCATTTTCAAATGCTTTCGCACTGTCGTACTCGCAGTTGGTTCCCGGGAATACCGGAATAAATACATGTGGGCGGGCAACTTTGTGCTTGCAGACGTAAATGTCTTTGGTATCGTAAAGTCCGCTCTTCACTTCTTCTGTTCCGGTGGTTGCTCTGGTTGGGAATACTTTCTCTAAAGTCTGTCCCCATGCTTCGATTGCTTCATCCATGGAAATGCTCATATCACCATAGATAAAGTTCTTGCTGTCATTTACTGCACCCACAACAGCTCCGTTTGCTGCAAGGCCTGCTGCAGCAAGGATTTCCTGTGCTTTTGCAACTTTATTTTCCGGAACTTCTGCTACGATATTTCCAAAGCCCGGTGCAAATAATGTTTCTTTTGTTACATCTGCATTTACTGTAACACCAAGTTTATTACCAAATGCCATCTTGCTGACTGCTGCTGCAAGACCTTTTCCGTCTAATGCATAAGCTGCTACGATAACGCCTGTCTCAGTCATCTCATGAATTGCATCATAAAGCTTCATAACCTGTGCGTAATCCGGCATATCATAAGCATCTTTTTCGATGGTAAATAACATCAGCTTATCATTTTCTTTCTTAAGCTCCGGTGTGATAACATCTTTTTCTTTTGCTACATCAACTGCAAAGGATACCAGTGTTGGCGGTACATCAATTTCATTGAAGGAACCGGACATGGAGTCCTTTCCACCGATGGATGGAAGTCCGAAACCAATCTGCGCATTATAAGCACCAAGCAGTGCTGCAAATGGCTGGCTCCAACGACTTGGCTCCTCCGACATTCTGCGGAAGTATTCCTGGAATGTGAAACGAATCTTGTGGAAATCACCACCGGCTGTTACGATACGGGAAACAGACTCTAATACTGCATAAGCTGCTCCATGGTATGGGCTCCATGAAGATAAATATGGATCAAATCCGTAACTCATCATGGTTACTGTATCGCATTTTCCATTCATAACCGGAAGTTTTGCAATCATACTCTGTGTCTCGGTCAACTGATATTTTCCACCATATGGCATGTATACACTGCCTGCTCCGATGGAACCGTCAAACATTTCTACGAGACCCTTCTGAGAACATACGTTAAGGTCTTTTAATTCATTTAACCATGCTGCTTTCATATCGCCTGCTGCAACTGCTTCTTCTACAGCCTTTGTGCTGATTTTATTTAAATAATTCTCTTCTTTTACCGGAAGCTCTACCTTTACATCAGTCTCCTGATGTGCTCCGTTGGTATCTAAGAATGCTCTGGAAAGATTTACAATTTCTTTTCCTCTCCAGGATAATACTAATCTTGGCTCTTCGGTTACAACGGCAACTTTCACAGCCTCTAAGTTTTCTTCTTTTGCATAATCTAAGAACTGCTGTGCATCTTCCGGTGCAACAACAACTGCCATACGCTCCTGAGACTCGGAAATAGCAAGTTCTGTTCCGTCCAGTCCGGCATATTTCTTAGGTACTTTATCCAAATCAACCTGTAACCCGTCTGCAAGCTCTCCGATTGCTACTGACACTCCACCGGCACCAAAGTCATTACATTTCTTAATAATGTGGGCAACTTCTTCTCTGCGGAAAAGTCTCTGAATCTTACGCTCGGTAGGTGGGTTACCTTTCTGAACCTCTGCTCCACAGGTATCAATGGATTCTGTATTGTGTGCTTTGGAGGAACCGGTTGCTCCACCGCAGCCATCACGTCCGGTACGTCCGCCTAAGAGGATAATAATATCTCCCGGATCAGAAGTCAGTCTCTGAACGGCACGACGAGGTGCTGCTCCCATAACTGCTCCGATTTCCATTCTCTTAGCAACATAATCCGGATGATATACTTCTTTGACATATCCGGTAGCAAGTCCAATCTGGTTACCATAGGAACTGTATCCCTGTGCTGCGCCACGAACCAGTTTCTTCTGAGGAAGCTTTCCTTCCATGGTATCTTTTACAGATACGGTAGGGTCAGCAGCTCCGGTTACACGCATTGCCTGATATACATAGGTACGTCCTGACAACGGGTCACGGATTGCTCCACCAAGACAGGTTGCAGCTCCACCAAACGGCTCGATTTCGGTTGGGTGGTTGTGGGTCTCATTTTTAAAGTTTACAAGCCATTCTTCTGTCTTGCCATCTACTTCAACAGGCACTACGATAGAGCAGGCATTAATCTCATCGGACTCTTCCTGATCCTGTAATTTTCCTTCTTTTTTCAGACGCTTCATTGCCATTAATGCAATGTCCATTAAGCAGACAAATTTGTCATCTCTGCCCTCATACATTTTTTTATGTGTATCAAGGTAATCCTCGTAAGTCTTTTCCATTGGCTCTTTGTAGAAACCATCTTCAAATGCAACATTTTTCAGCTCGGTAGAAAATGTGGTATGACGGCAATGGTCTGACCAGTAGGTATCCAGCACACGAATCTCGGTCATGGATGGGTCTCTATCTTCTTCTCCATGGAAATAGTTCTGAATATGTAAGAAATCCTTGAATGTCATAGCCAGTCCAAGGGAATCATAGAGTGCTTTTAATTCCTGCTCCGGCATATCCTTAAATCCGGTCATAATCTTAACATCTGCAGGCTCCGGGAACTCTGTTACCAAAGTCTCAGGCTTCTCCATGCCGGTCTCTCTGGAATCTACCGGGTTGATGCAGTGATGCTTGATTGCCTCTAACTGCTCAGCGTTGATATCTCCGTAAATAACATACGTTGTTGCGGTACGGATAACCGGCTCTTCATCCTCTTTTAAAAGCTTCACACACTGCTCTGCAGAATCTGCTCTCTGGTCGAACTGTCCCGGAAGGAATTCAACGGAAAATACTTTTCCATCCCCCATTTCAAAATTCTCCTCATAGACATCATCTACCGGCGGCTCTGAAAATACAGTCTGAACTGCTCTTTTATATACATCATCGGAAATGTTTTCAATATCATAACGAATCAGGACACGTACCTTATCTACTGCGCTGATTCCAAGATAACTCTTAATCTCTGCATGTAACTCTTTGGCGCGTACTGCGTAAGCGTCTTTTTTCTCTACATACACTCTTCTTACCTTACTCATCTTCTACCTCCTGAATGTTTACTTTCTTATGCTCATTATAGCACGGCATTATGAATAAGAACAATTAATATATTTAATTTTATTTATAAGAGTTACTAATGTTGACACAGTTATAAGCGTCACTTATAATAAAGGAAAATATGTAAGATATGCATTCTGATATGATAAAGGAGCCATTATGGATATTAATTACGAATTATATAAAGTATTCTACCACGTTGCTACTTCCTTAAGCTTCTCGGAAGCCAGCAAGCAGCTTTACATTTCCCAGTCTGCAGTAAGCCAGTCCATCAAGACCTTAGAAAAGAAATTAGAGCAGCCGCTTTTTATCCGGAGCACCAAGAAAGTCCAGCTTACTCCGGCAGGACAGGTTCTGTTAAAACACATTGAGCCTGCCATGAATCTCATCGCCCGCGGAGAAAACCAGCTCTTAGAATCCAATACTCTTGGGTTGGGTCAGCTTCATATTGCTGCCAGCGACACTATCTGCCGTTATTTTTTAGTACCTTATTTAAAAGAATTTCATAAAAAATTTCCCAGCGTTCCCATCAAGGTTACCAATGCAACCTCTCTTGGCTGCGTTGACCTCTTAGAGCAGGGAAAAGTCGATATTGCCGTTACTAACTGCCCGAATGTACGATTAAATCAATCCTACATCCGCAAAATGGTACTGGATTTTACGGATGTATTTATTGCGAATCCATCCTACTTTAATTTAAAACAACAGGAATTAAGTTTCCGGGATTTAACAAAATATCCTCTGCTGATGCTCGATAACAAGAGTACCACCAGTGAATTCATGCACAATCTCTTCCTTTCCCATCAGTTGGAGCTGATTCCGGAAATTGAACTGAGCAGTAATGACCTTCTGATTGACCTTGCCCGTATCGGTCTTGGTATCGCCTGCATTCCGGACTATTGCTTGAAACATGAATCTAAGGATTTGTTTATCTTAAAAACTTTAGAACCTCTTCCACGAAGACAGCTTGCTGTCTCCGTAAATCCGAATCTGCCGATTCTTACTTCCACAGAAGAATTCTTAAATCTGCTGCCGACATTATAAATGCTTTTCCTCCCAGAAGACAGTCAGCTTTTCTTCCAAATTAGATAGCTGGCACACACTCCGCTGTTCCCACTCTCTTGGGAACAGCCGCTGATAATCATTCTGCAGAAAGCGTTCATCCAAAAGCTCGATAATTCCCACATCATCTGCAGTCCGGATAACGCGTCCCGCTGCCTGAAGTACCTTATTCATCCCCGGATACCGATAGGCATAGTCGAATCCCATGCCCTCTTTCTTATCATAATACTCTTTTAAAATTTCCCGCTCATTGCTAATCTGCGGCAGACCAGTTCCTACGATAATTGCGCCAATCAACTGCTCCCTCTTTAAGTCAATTCCTTCTCCAAAGATTCCGCCCATGACACAAAATGCCACCAGTGACTCCTCTTTTTCTCCCTGAAATGCTTCTAAAAAAGCTTCTCTTTCCTCTTCCCGCATGCCGGATTCCTGACAGATGCAGGTAATTGTTTCATCCATCCGCAGTTCAAATGCCTCATGCACTTTTTTCAGGAAAAGATAGGATGGGAAAAACACCATATAATTGCCCTTTTTCTTCTTTATTGTACGATAAATATAATCTGCAATCCTTCCGTATTCTTCCGGTGTTCTTCTGGTATATTTACTGCTGACATCATTTCCGATTAACAAAAGTCTCTTATCCTGGGAAAATGTTGTCTTTGCATAAACCGCATAATTATCCGTTTTATTCGTCAAAAGCTCCTTATAATACTGAACCGGCAACAGCGTTGCCGAGAAGAAAATCGTAGCATTTCCCTTATCCAGACACTCCTGCAGATTAAAGGACGGATCCACGCAAAAAAGCTTTATGACAAATCTGCCCTCTTCATCATGCTGTCCGTAAATCACATAATGCTCATCCACACGCTCATAGATATTCAAGAAATTGCGCAATTCAAAATAGAAATCAAGAACCACATCCCGCCCCGGGAACTCCGGATTCTTCTGCATATATTCTTCGATTTTTGCTGCAAGACGCATACAGGAGAAAATGAGATTCGGAATGCTTTCGTAAATCTGATAAGTTTCGCATTCTCTCTTATATTCCAACATCAGCTTATTGCATTTACCCAGTTCTTTCTCAATGGCAGAGCTTCTTGGCTTCATAATTTTCCGCACTGCAAGAATATCTTCTTTGACAAGGGCGGCACTATACATCTCCCGTCCACGTTCCACAAGATTGTGTGCCTCATCTACCAGAAAGATGTAATCACCCTTGATGCCATCTGCGAAAAAACGCTTTAGATACACATTCGGGTCAAAGACATAATTATAATCGCAGATAATATTATCCGCCCAGGTTGCCGTGTCCAGACACATTTCAAACGGGCAGACCTGATATTCTTTTGCATGTGCCAGCAAAACTTCTCTTGTCATATTATTTTCTTTCTGTAATAAATCGTAAACCGCATCATTTACCCGGTCAAAATGCCCCTTTGCATAAGGGCAGCTTACGGGATTACAGTCCACTTCCTCACAAGGGCATAATTTTTCTTTCGCTGTAATCTGCACACTCTTTGCCCGATAACCCTTTTCACATAAAATGCCAAGGGTCTCTTTTGCCACATTTGCGGTAACAGTCTTGGCAGTTAAGTAAAAAATCTTATCACCTAATCCTTCTCCCACCGCTTTGATTGCCGGATATAATGTAGAAATGGTCTTGCCTACTCCGGTGGGTGCCTGAATAAACAGATTCTTTTTTCTGGCTATCGTACGGTAAACCCCGGCAGCCAACTCTTTCTGTCCCTCCCGGTACGGAAACGGAAATGCCAGTTCTTTAATGGATGCCTGCCGTTTCTTCCGCCACTCATACTGAAAATCCGCCCATTTCTTATATTTTAAAATCAAATCTGAAAACCATTCCTGCAGCTGCTGCATGCTATATTCATAAGAAAAATATTTTAAATCTCCGGTATCGAGATTTCCATATGTCATCTGAACATTGATTTTCTGTAAATCATTCTGGATTCCATATATGTACGCATAGCACTTTGCCTGTGCCAGATGTACCTTTACGGGTTCTTCCAATAAGTCAAGGCTTAAATATACGCCTTTTATCTCATCAATGGTAACTGTTTCTTCTATTATAATGCCGTCTGCCCGTCCCCAGATTCCAAGCTCATAATTTTCTTCCTCAATGATAATATTTAAAGGAACCTCGGCATGGTAAGTGCTTCCCATCTTCTTTTGAATCTTCCGATGGAGTCTGCTGCCCGCCTGCATGGCTTCCATCGTATCAAGACTGGCTCTACGGTTATCAATGTCTCCGGAACGCAAGATAAACTCCACCAGATTTCGTACCGATATTCTTATCTGCTCACGTTCCATTCCGCTGTCACCTCATTTCATCCCATCTTATACTTATTTCTATTTATGCTATTCACTATTTTTTCTATTTATCAATTTTTGAAAAATCTCATTTTTCTAGCAGACTTCGAAGGAATTGAAACGTATTCTCATTTCATAATAACAAAAAAATACCAGATAGAAAAGACAATATCCAAATTGTCCGCTACCCGGTATTTCTTCTTACCTTATGAACCTGTATTTTCTGGCTGCCAGAAAACCTGTACCATCATTTAAGCAGTTGCATACTTGCTTAATACATTCTCAAAGTTCATATCATGTCCGCCATACTTAACAGTAAGCTCTCGATTCAGATCAAGACTTAATACTCCAAGAAAAGACTTTGCGTCAATTATTACTCTATTGTATGAAATATCAATGTCAAAATCACATTTTCCTGCCTCACGTACAAAGTCTCTAACCTCTTCTGTGCCAGTTAATTTGATTTTCTTTTCACTCATTTTTTTCACCATCCTCAAAAAAATAACCTGATTTACTTTTGATTCTTGAGCATTATGACACCATTTCTTTTTTTTGTCAATTTTCGCTTACCATCTTAGTATATGAATTTTATGAGCATTTTACACAATAAATTTTTCTGTTTTTCTCCATTTTGGTCTTACCAAAATTAGTTTGCCTGTCACATTTTGTCGTTTTTTATGGTACTTTAGTCACATTTACAAGTTTTTTTTTTCTCAGTCAATATTTTTTATCGTTTTTCACAAATTTTTGTGTCAAAAAATAAGGTAATAAGCCTCGCATTCCTTCAAAAGTCTTCAAAAAAGCTCCAAATTCCATCATTATTCCTAAACTTCTTTCTACACATAACATTTACATAATACTTACTATTGCACTTTTTTCCGTACATTCAGCTGTTTTCCATATAAGTGGACATTTTGTGTATTATAACGTGATTGTATCACTCATTAATTTCACTGATTGTCAATCATGCAAGTATGTTGACTCGCTTGCACTCATTACATTACGTCTTTCGAAGATATCCAGATCCGCTTTTTCTTGAAATATACTATCTCTATAATAATAAGAAGAACGGACACTCCGATTACTGCCAGATAACCATATTTCCATTGAAATTCCGGCATTCCCGGAAAATTCATTCCATACCAGCCTGTAATTAGTGTCAATGGCAAAAAGAGAGTTGTTACAATGGTCAGAATACTCATAATCCGGTTCTGGTGAATATCAATCTGCGTCTGATACATTTCACGGATTTGCTGTAAATACTCGCGGATTGTCTCTACATAATTATGCAGCCGTTCCACACGATTCATATAGCGTTCCCAGCCCTGTTCCTCTTCTACTAAAGACTCCCGGTTCATATACATCTGCATGAAATCTCCCATATTCATCAACTGTTCATAATATGCCCGGCTCTCTGAAAGCTGCTTCCGATAACGCATAATTACTTCATTAAAATGCTCCGGTATCCTCTTAATTACAACATCCTCTACCTTCTCCAAATTTTCCTCTATCTTTTGCAGATAAAGAATATCATTGTCAATTAATGCATTGCAAATAAAGAGCAACACCATATGAAGTGTGCAGCCATCAAACATATCATTTTTAACCTTTGCCAATATTTCCTGTAATTCCTCATCTTCTTCTATTAAAAATAGTTTATTTTCAAAGAGATAAAAGCCAAAGGAAAACTCTTTTTCCTTTTTACTTCCCTGTTTTGGTACATGTATAATCCCCTGTACACATTCATGAAATGCCTCTACTTTGCTATAGCGGATAAAACGCATGCTGCTAATCAGATTCTTTCGATGCGGATAATTTCCTTCTAATTGCTGAAATTCTTCCATATTTAATAGTATTATCTGCGGTTCTGATTCCTTTTCTATATTTTTCCCATTATCCCTTGCTAAAGAAAGTTCTCCTGATGCCGCATGCAACCAATACCTGTTCATTTCTCTTACAGCTCCCTTCCTCACAATCCTGTTTTCATTCATCACATATTTTCTTCTATGCCAGTAGACTGCCCTTTATAAAACTTCTCTTTCATTACTTTCTCTTAGATTTTAACACTCTTTGTCTATTTTATACCACTTTTCTTTTTTATACAAAATTTACTGCTAATAGCTGTTTGTGAATTCATGCTAAGTCTGCCGGTAGCTTCTTACGAATACTTGACACAATAAAAACAGAAAGTATAAAATATACTTTCTGTTTAAGAACAGGGGTGGAAGGAATCGAACCCTCCTCTGGAGTTTTGGAGACTCTTATTCTACCGATGAACTACACCCCTATATGCTAAAATGACGTACAAGTACGTCACAATAGGTTTGTTTTGTAACATACCTTCAAAACTTCATACAGATTGCTTTCCGAGTTGCTTTG